>ERZ1066125.98-NODE-98-length-70651-cov-31.647685_pt1 | contig 70651 bp, 44 predicted proteins | sample MGYA00382772_ERZ1066125 | MGnify/ENA primary metagenome ERZ1066125 (study PRJEB33369, sample SAMEA5778355) | biofilm metagenome | biome: Industrial cooling water; feature: Water cooling tower basin; material: Biofilm | place: United Arab Emirates | collected... | reverse complement strand
CGGCTCGTTTAAGAACCAGGCGGCTGAAGCCGCGCGGCCCAGCTAAAGCTGGTACAGGGCGTTCAGAGTACCGCCTTCAGGCGGAATCGGCTCGTTTAAGAACCAGGCGGCTGAAGCCGCGCGGCCCAGCTAAAGCTGGTACTCTGAACGGTGTCGGCTGTCAGTTTGATACAAAACTCAACCGCGATCATCAAGCACGCTTTCGACCACTTTGAGAATTTCCGCAGGCGAAGCCAGCCCGAAGGCTTTTTTCCACAAACCGGTAGGTTCGTTGCCGATGATGAACAGGTTGGAATGTGCGTCGCGCGTTTCGGCGGGCATTCCGAGCTTTTTCAATGCCAGTTCGACGTTGTCTTTCGATCCGGTCAGCAGCAACCATCCGGGCAAGGCTTTGAATGACGCCGCAAATTCTTTCAGCTTGGCGGGCGTGTCGTTCGTTGGGTCAACCGAGATCGAAATCAGGAATAGGTCTTTGCCCAATCGGTCGCTGAGCCGCGCCTGCAATTTGGCAAAGGTCGCGGCCATCATCGGGCAGCTTTCGCGGCAGGAAGTGAAAAACGAATTGATGATGACCACGCGCCCTTTCAGCACGTCCGAATACAGCCGCACCGGCTGGCCGTCCTGATTCGTCAATTCCACGTCGGTGAAGTATTTGGCCGCTGCTGATTGTTCGTTCCCAGCCGGAGTGACTGACGTTGCCGACGCGTTCGCGGCTTCGTTGATGACTTCGACCAGTTTGGCCGGAGCGGCCAATCCATTGACGCGCCGCCATTCGCCCGCCGCTTCGTTGCCGATCAGCGCCGTCGGCGAATGATCCCATTTGTCGGCGGTGAACACGCCGAAGGCTTTCAACAATGCGTCCACATCGGATTTTGCTCCGGTCACCAGCGTCCAACCCGCGCCAGCATTGAACTTTTCGCTCCAGGTTTTCAATCGCTGAGGAGTGTCAGTCAACGGATCAACGCTGACGGAAATCAGCAGAACGTCTTTGCCAGCGCGTTCGCCCAGCAAGCGGCGAAGCTGGCCGAAATTGGCTCCCATCGGCGGGCAGATTGTCGTGCAGGTGGTGAAGACGAAATTCACGGCGACGATTTTGTCTTTCAGCAAATTCCGAAAGTTTGTTTGGTTGCCGTTCTGATCGCGCACCGTCACGTCTGGAATCGTCAACCGGCTGGCGGCGGCAGGTTCCGCCGGTTTGGCCGATTGATGATGCTGATGATGTTGATGCGCGTCGGTTGATTGGGCGGCGATTGGCTGAACGAGAAAGACGGAAACTGCAATTGCTCCGACGATTGAGTATTGATGGAGGCGCTTTCTCACCGCAGAGACGCAGAGTTCGCAGAGTTTTCGCAGAGAAAAAATTCTGCGCCGCCTCTGCGTTCTTTGCGCCTCTGCGGTGAATTGGGTTTCCTTGATGACGATTTCAAAACCAGTTGCGTTCATTGCTGTTCCTGCCTTTCTTTGGGTTGAACCTGAAGCGTCAAATACTGCGAATTGTTCAGCGACAATCCTGCCGACGGGCTTTCCAGATAAACGTAATACATCCCCGGTTGCGGCGGAGCGAATTCCACTTCATACACGCCGTCGCCAATGACGCGCGCCGCTTGTCGCCGATGCCAAACGCCTGGAGCCAGCATCAACATCGCTCCAACGTCTTTCAATTCCGCTTTCGGTTGTTTGCTTATTGGATCGCTCAGCCGAAATTGCAGCCGTGCGGTGTCGCCGACTTTCACCACAGGGTTTTTGACCAGCGGCGTGACGATCAATGATTTTTTCGCGCGGCTGGCCGCAAGTTCGGGATTCGGTTCGATGGCGATTTCAAAACAATGAATCAGACGTGGCGAATCCAGAAACAGCGACACGTCGTGAACGCCCGCGCGCGACATTCGAGCGATGGTTTCGTATTCGCCGGGACGCCGTTCGCGCAAACTGCGATCCACCACCAGCACCGCACGCGGTTCGCGTCCGTAGTTGCTGAAATTGCCCATCGGCGCAGCCATGCCTTCTTTGTAATAGTAAATGGATTTGTCCGCAGGATTGGCGACGAGCGCTGCGCCGCCTCCGGGAGCAGGAACAATGCCATCGGCCAATGCCGAGCGCGAAACCGCGCCAAACGGTTTCTGTCCGCCGGGAAAATCCACCACAGGAACGGTCGCGCCCGCCAAGCCAGCGGATTTCAGCGGAATCATCAATACGATTTCGCTGTCGCGATGGCGCACGTACGCCTGGCCATCGGTGAAGGTGATTTGATCCGGCGATTTTTCGACGTCAGCGGTTTGTTTCAACTGGTTGTCGGCGGCGTCGAAGATGTGAACCACGTTCTTGTCGGGATTGACGACAAAGCCTATGCGTCCGCCGGGAGCGAACCGAACTTGTGACAATCCGGCTTCGGCTTTGATGCGTGTGACGACCAGACGCCGATTGGCGTCAATGACGGAAATCGTTCCATCGGGACTGGCGGCGTAAAACATCTTGCTCAGCGTGGAAAACGCCAGCGAAGCCGTCCCGCCGGTTTTCACTTCGGCGACGGATTGCAACGAACGAACATCTATCAACGAAATTGCGCCTGTGGGATGGCTGGCGGCAATCCAGCGATTGTCATCGCTGACGGCAAGGTCGCCGATTTGCCCGACGGCAATTCGCGCCGCAATTTGCAGCTTGTCGGTGGCGATGGCTGTGATTCCGTCGCTGGTCGTTGCCCACAGATATTTCTGGTCGGGTTGCAACAACAACCGCGAAGGCAGCCACCCGGCGTCAACGTTGGCGACCACGCGCCACGATGCGGTGTCAATCACGGCAATCTGATTGGCTTCGGGCAGGGAAACGAACAGTCGGTTTTCGTCCGCCGACAACACCCAATCCGCCGCCGGACTCTTGAGCGGAATCATCGCCAGCAATTTCGATCCGCCGAATCCGAAACGCGGGTCTACGACGGAAATGCTGGCGTCGCCATTCATCGCCAGCACGAAAAATGCGTTCAGATCAATTTCCGCCTGTCCGAACACGCTGCCGCTCAAAAATTCCTGCACGCGGTCGCGGCAGGCTTTGGCCGGCGTCATGCGGCTTTCGGTCGTGGCGTCGGTTCGCAAACTGATCCACGCGGCGGGTTGCAACCGGCGAACCGGCGAACCCGTTGCCGTGTCGCTGATCGTAAAGCGCACAAGCGCGTCTTCGCCTTCGCGCAAACGATTCGAGGAGAGCGGTTGAATGGAAAGTTCGATGGCGACGCCTTCGTGAACGATGCGTTGTTTGGCTGGGCGCGTTTGGCCTTCAACCGATAAACTCAGCCACACGGTCAGCAAAACAGCGACGACAAACCGGGCAGGCTTTGAATAGAAAGGCAAGGAAATCATTTTGGTCAGCAAGAAAGTCATTGAGCATCAGCCATTGACCATTACGCATTAACGGGCAGTGGAGAAAGAGTCTTTACCCCTGTCGGCTAATGCGTAATGGCCAATGGGCAATTGTGCTATTCGTTTTTGATGATGTTTTCGTAAACGTCGTAAGGCGCCGGGTAAATGCGTTTCTGGTTCCGCTGTTCGGTCAGCATTTGTTCCAACCGGAGTTGCATCGCCCGCGTGTCGCGCGATTTGTTGGAGGCATGCGCCAGATTCACCTGCTCCAGCTTGTCTTCGCTGACGTTGTACATCTCGAATTCCGGTTTTTGCGGTTTGGTGGTTTTGACCGGTTTGCCGTCTTTCATGTTCACGTCGTAATTGAACGGATCAGTCCAGAATTGCGGATTGTCGAAATAACGCGAGTATTTCCAGATTTGCGGTTCGTCAGTCGGTTTTTCGCGCAAATCGGCAATGACGGTTTCGATGTGATTGGGTTGAATGACCGACGCATAAGGTTTGCCCGTGATTTTGTTTTCCTGGTGCAGGCCGGAACTGATTTCGTCGTCGGTCATGAAGTAAATCGGTTCTTTGGAAAAATCGGGATTCGTTTTGCCTGTGACGATTTTGGTCAGGTCGCGCCCGACCAGCGGTTGAGCCTGTGAATGCGATTTCTTCAATTCCTTTTGCGCGGCTTTTTGATTGATGCCCGCCAATCCCAGCAAGGTCGGAATCAAATCCACGTGACTGGTCAGCATGTTGGCCTGTTTCGATTCCTTGAACATGGTCGCGTGCGAAATGATGAACGGCACGTGAACGGTTTCTTCATAAGCGTTGTGCCATTTCTGATGCATGCCGCCGTGCGCGCCCAGCATTTCTCCGTGGTCTGAGGTGAAGATGATGATAGTGTTTTCAAAGAAGCTGGTGTTCATCAATCGCTTCAGCACATTCCAGATGTGTTGGTCGGATTCTTTTTGCAGGTAGTAATAAAACTGCCGGTAAATTTCCAGCGTCGGTTGCGGCATCAACATCTTCGGGTACACCTCGACGTAGCTGGATTGGCAAGCGGGTTTGGTGTCGAGCGATTCGCTTTCGGTTTGCGGTTTGCCGATGTCCGGCACAAAACCTTCCTTGAACGGATAACCGAATTGTTTCCACGCCAGCCCGAACAGCACGATGTCGTGTGGATTGACGAAAGAATTGACAATCAACCACGGCGGCACGTCACCCGCAGATTGTTTCTGCTCGGCTTCCAGTTCTTCGATCAGTTCGATGGTTTCGCGCGCAAATCCGGGATCGCGATTGGTTCCGGTGTTGGCTTTGGCGCTGCCGTGCGGTTCGGGACCGATCCAACCCGAAAAGCCGAACTCATCCAATCGGTCGGCGGCTTTGTACAGGTCAATGACTTTTTTGATTGGGTGTCTGTTGTCGTCGTAACTGTGCAGAGCCGTGTGCGTGCCCGGCATCATGATGTCGGCGTGCGAAACGTGCCATTTGCCTCGGTAGTAAGTTCGATAACCTCCGGCGCGAAAATAATCGCCCATCGTCGGCACGGTCGAAGGATCGAGCCAGAACACGTCGGGATCGGTGGATTCTTTCGCCGTGCCGGTGGTCTGCGTCACACCGTGCAACGAAGGATATTGCCCGGTAAAGATCGTTGCGCGGGATGGTACGCACGCCGCCGAACCAGCGTAATGGTTGTTGAATTCCAGGCCGTGACTTTGAAACCAGTTCAAGGCTTTGAACTCGGCTTTGCGCCAGGCTTTGACTTGCTCGGACTCGTAGCTAACGGGGAAACGCTCTTCGTCCACCATAAAGACCATGATGTTTGGTCTTTTTCCTGCCTTTGCCATTGTTGAATCTCCTCTGAAAATGTCCGACAAGCTGCCAGCTTGTCGTGGTCTCGATTTGACGCTTGTTAGGGTCAACGACAAGCTGGCAGCTTGTCGGACAGTCGGGCGCAGCCGTTTTCATCGTTTCAGGGCGTTGTCGCAAACGACATGTCAGACTCCTTATGGGTACGCAGCGCCTCCGGCCTGCGGGCTTGGCAACTAGCGATTGGGAAAGGGAGATTCGCCAAGCCGCGCACGCTGGAAGCGATGCGTCCCAGTTGTTCAGTGTTGAGGTGCAACGACTGCCGGAACTGCTTGTTGGTGCGAAACCGTCGCCCGCAGTTTGGTGATGTACGTTGCGCCGTTGGAGGTTTGCAGGCGCACGCTATCGCCTGCTGCGACGCCGCTCAGCGTCAATTGGAAGGAACCATCCGCACGGATGGGAGCTTCGCCAAGTTTCGTGTCGCCTTTGAAGACGGAAACCGTTGCCGACAATTTCTTGTCGGGATCGGCCATCACGGTTCCGACCAGCAGTCCATTTCCGTTCACATCGCTTTCGGCGCGATGCGTAACGGCGACTTCCTTGCCTACGCGGAAGATGCCCCAGAAACCTTGCGAAGGATCGCCGCCACCGATGACCAGCACCAGCGAACGATAAATGTAATCGCCGGGCACTTTGTTCGTTCCGCCTGCGCTGTCCAGCAGCACTTCGAATTTGTGCCGCGCGCCGTGCTGGCCGCGCGTGCCTTGCCATTGCGACAAGGGGTTATTGCCAAGCTGGCGGGAATTGTTGATGAACGGTTCTTCCTGCCAGACGTGGCCGTCAATGGTGATGACGTTGCCGTCGTTGTTTCCGACGCCGCTGGCCGGATGCAGCATGCGGAATCGAACCGGACGCCCGGCAGCCGCCGTGAAAATCGGCGTTTGCGGGTCTTGACCGCCGACCTGGGAATTCGACGCCGCCTGGAAAACGTCGCCGCCGGTGTTGCCGCCGGGATACCGATACGGCATGGGTTCTGTGCCGTAATTCAACGTCGTGCTGCTGCTGCCGTACGGTTTCGCATTGCTGGCATTGGTTCCGGTAAAGAGCGTCGCGTCGTCCTGAGCAATCAACACAAAATCGCGGAAAGAATTCCCGTCGGCTTTGGTCACCGTCGCCGAAGCGCGCGAATTGGTGTCTTCGACCCAACGCGAACCTTGCGGTTCGACGATCAACGCGCCGACCATTCCTTTCGGATGCTGCCAGATCGGATCGGACGGATTCAGGTTGACCGCGCCGAATTCAACCGGCGTTCCCACCAGTTGGCCATTCGTCACGCTCAGATTTCCGGCGTACCAATAAGTCGTTTTGCTTTCGCCCGGCGCGACGGTTTGCACCGGATTGAAACCGGCGTTGGTTCCGTCGGCGCTGGTCACGTCGTAACCGACCAGTTGCGCGTGCAAACCTACGTTGGTCGAAGTTTGCAAATTGACTCCGGCTGCGCCTGCCGTGCCGAACGGTGGTTGGGCCGGATTGGGTTGTGTGAAAGTCGGCAACGAAGCGTTGACCGAATTTTTCAGATTGATCTGAATCCAGTCTCCGGCGGCTGCGCGCAAAATCAGCGGCTCAATCGGCACGCCTGTTTTCAGCTTGCCGTTTGCATCCAGGTCTTCGGCGCGAACATACAGGATCGCGTTCGGGTTGATGATCTGCTGAGTGGTGTCGAACGTGCCATCGGCTTTTTTCTGGCCGCGCGAGTTGTAGGTCAACACGCCGCCAGGCAAAGCCTGAGCCGCAGTCGTCGCCACAATGTTGAACACGCGCGGCTGCACTCCGGCGGGCGGAGCGATGGGAATCGTTCGCAATGAATCCGGCGAATTGTTCGGCAACGGTTGCAATTCGTCCACGCGCTGATTGTACGAACGCATCAGTCCCCACATGCCGTTGGTCAATCCGTCGGTGCCCGAACTTGCTTGATAGAGGTAATCGGCAAACGGGCTGCGGCTGGTGGGTTGCGGCAAGTTGAGCAGCATTTCGTAATGTTCGGAAATGCCCATTGTCTGGAAGTTGCGATAGCCGGAATTCGTGTACGAAGGTTCGCTGAACCATTTCAACCCGTGCAGGCTGAAATAGTGCGGATTGTGTTGCGAACCGACCAGTGTGCGAATCTGGACTTTGTCGCCGGAATACGCGCGCAGCAGCGGCGTGAATGGATCGCATGGTTGAACTTTGCCGACCTGCGAGCCAGGAATAATTGCATTGCAGGGTTGCTGCGGAGGCGCGTTTGTAATCGGGCTGGAAGGTCCATTGATTGTTGGAACGAGATTCGCCGGGAACTTGAATGCGCTGCCGCTGGAAATCGCCGTGCCTGGCGTCGGCTGTTGATTCAATGCGGCGTCGGTTCGGCTGATGGCCGAACTGAAGACAAAGGATAAATCGCCCGCTTGGCCGGCAGCCGGATTGCCCGTCGCCGGATTGGCCACACGCAAAGGAATCGGTTCGTTGCGGTAATTCAGCGAAAACGTCCCTGGCGGCGGAACTACACTGATGATGGATGGGTACGGCGCGCCGTTGCCGTTGTATGGATTCACAGGATCAGTTCCGATGCCCGGTGAGTTGATGGCGAACGTCGGCGCTGACCACGTTGGCGACGTATTTGGCGTGAAGACGCGCAAGCCCGTGACATTCAACGCCAGAGTCTTTGCGTCCAGATTGACCGCGAAAATTTGCGGTTGCGGATTTCCGGCGGGTTTCAATGACGCAGGCAAATCCGATGGCAAAACAGGATTGATGATTTGCCAGCTTCTGGATGGAAAAACGGTTTTGATTTGCGTTTGCGGAGTTTGAACGATGCCCGCTGACGTCAGTACGCCGGAAATTGCCGACACGTTTCCGGCGTTCAACGCCTTGACCAGATCAGCGCAACTGGATGGCGCGTTGGGCAACTTGCACAGATCGAACAACACCGTAAAGCGTTTGACGACGAATTGATATTGGTCGTCGGCGCGCGTTGGATCGGCGACTTTCCATTCGTCAGCTTTGGTCGCGGTCACCGTCGCTTGAGTGCTGAGCACGACTCCGTTGCGTGCGAACGCCGACCACAGTCCCGGCGAAATGGCCGCAGCCGTCGCGGCGGTTTTGCCTTTGGGTGCGGGCGGCAACACTGCCGAAGCCAGATCGCTCATAAACAATGCCGAGCAGCCTTTTTGCGGATAATCGGGTTTCGATGGATCGCAACCGGGCAAGTTGCCAGGCGTCGAGGGGCTGCCTGCCGCGTACGCCAATTGGAAATCGCCGAATTCCAGCGCGAATTCGCGGTAACTGTCGGCCTGATTGGCGGTGATGATGTTGGCTTGCCAACTGGTCGGGCCGCCGTCTTTGCGGGAGTAAAATTGCTCACCCGTGACAGGATCGAACCATTTCGAGCCTTCCGGTTCGATCAACAATCCACCATACAAACCGATTTGCTGGTGCGTCGAAGGACCGAAGTGATCGTGCGTGAACACGGTTCGCATCGTGCGATCTTCGCCTTTGTTGTTGAGCAACGGGTCTGTGTCCCAACGTTGAATGGTGGTTTGCGCGCCCGTCCAATCCTGTCCGGCGGGCGCTTTGCCAAACACCGCCGGAGCTGGTTTCGGCGTCAATTTGATTTGAGTCGTTCCTTTGAATTGCGTCTGTTCGTCGAAGTTGAACAAACCGCCGGACAGGTTGATGGCATTTATGCGCCCGCGGACTTCGTCGGGGCTGAACGTACCGTCTTCGTAATTCCATCCGTTGCCTCCGCCGTCGGATGAAGTCACGTCGAATTTCACCAGATGAATGTGCTGGCCGATGATGTCGGTCGGCGTTCGCACCTGAAAATCATCCAGCTTGTAATAATCGGGAACCAGATTGGTGTGCCAGAACTGAATGGTTTCGCCGGTATTGGCGCGGAAGAAAAACGGTTGCGGCGGGCGTGCGCCGTCAAACGTGGGCTTCACGTCCTGCCACAACGTCATCATGCGTTGTTGCGGGAAATGCCAGCCTTTTTTGTTCAACACCACATCGGTCTGAATGACTGCGCCTTGATAACGGCGCGTGTTTTCCACCGCGTTGCCGTTGTCGTCAACGCCGGGATCGGCAAACGGCGCTCCGTGGGTTGGCGGCAATCCGTTCAGAATGAAATTGCCCGGATCGCCGTTTGGTTGAAAGGATTTGTGAGTGCGCGTGGCGTGCGCGGCCATCGCGGCTTTTTCGGCAGCGGTTCCGGTTTCGGGCAGTTGAAAAGCGATCAAACCACCTTCGACCGGCTTGCCGGTTTTGTCATATCGAATGAAGTCTTTGCTGAAATCCCAGCGCGTGTGAAATTCGCGGACGATCTTTCCGCTGAGCACTTGATGGCGCGGCAAACCGCCATCGAGCAAAATCTTTTGCCCACCGGCGTCGAGTTTCGGTAAACCGGTTTCGTCCTCTTCCCACGCGAAATCCAGCGGCGGATGCGGCGCACGGTGGCCGGAAACGCCGGGCACGAAAAACGGGTAGCCGGGATTATTGATCTTGCCCGAAGCATCGGCCAGCACCTGTACGCGGCGACCGTTGTCAATCAACTGCACGGGCGCGGGCGCGGGAGCCATTGCCAAGGTTGGCAGCGGCACGATGGCCGGAATCGGCGTGCCGGCTTCGATTTCGGCGTCGGGATATGCGCGGTTGACGCCCGCCACCGGACGACCATTGGCATCGAGTTTGGTTCCGGCTTCAAACACGTCGTGAATGCGCCACAACGACCACATGCCTCCGGCAAAGTGCGGATAAAAGTGACAGTGGAAAATGGCATCGCCGACGGTTTGGTTGCGATTGCCGCTGCCGTTGTAAACCATCTCCGTGGTGAACGACGTGCCGGGATTGATGATCTGGCTGTCCAGATAATGGCTGTCGTCGCTGTTGGGCGTTCGCAACCATTGATGCGCGTGCAAATGGTGAACGTGCGTGATGGCTCCGCCGGTGTGCAGGATGCGGAATTTGACGTGGTCGCGCATGTAGCTGTGATACACGTTCGACGGATCGTCGGGATAAAACGCCTTCGTCGCTTTTGCGCCGCCCGTCGGCTTGAACATAGGAACCTGTCCGGGTCCCGTGGCGGCCAAATAAGGCTGCGTATTGGCGTTCGTTTTTTGCCCGTTTGTCGGATCGGTAATGATCTGGTTCGGAGCGTTGGCCGGACGATCCACCACCATTGCCGGGTCGCCATTCGCCCACGAACTCAGGAAGAATTCCTCGAACTTCAAATCAACGGAATCTTTGCCGCCCATCGGGCCAACGCCCATGCGGCTGGCGACGACTTCAGCCGTAATGCCCGAAGCTCCGTAATTGATGGCGAATTGATCCGAACCGGCGGCGGTTCCGTTCGATCCGATCACGCCTTCCAATCCGGGTTCAAAGAAAGCTTCAAAGGCCTGAACTCCGCCGAAAACTTCGTGGTAGTGAATGGCGATTTCGCGGTACGGTTGGCGACGATCGGGCGAAGCCGGATTTTGATTGAACGTCGGGCTGGTGTCGGAATACGGAAAGCGCCCGGCGTTCGGCCCGGTGATGATCGCGGTCAGGTCTGTGTGAACGATGTTGTTTTGGCTGTCGGTCATGCTCAGGATCGGCAAACCCGCGCGCGCGTGCCCGTTCGGATAAACGGCTCCGTAATTGACCAGCGGACGACCATCGAGCGTGAACAGGTGTTGGTCAATGACGACTACGGAAGCGCTTTTGACTGTCTGGTTGTCGGGAACAGCAGTGCTGAGCGCCCAGACTTGTTGCGGCTGACCATCCACAATCGCCGTAACGGGTTTGCCTGCGGTGTCGAATTGCCGTGCGATATTCATATTCGCATTGCCGGGAATCTGGACGATGTTTTTGCCGGTCACGTCGCCGGTGAAATACGATGCCAGTCGCAAATCTTCGCGCGTGACCTGACTGCGATACCATTCGGCGTTGGCCGGTTGAACGTTGACCGAACCGAACAACCCCGATGGAATCTGGCCCGCCCAATCGCCCGCCGCGCTGTAGAGCATGAAACTGCCTTCGGCTTTGGCGAAATACGTGTAAGTTTTGGATTCGCCCGGCGCGGCATAGGCATTCGGATTGTTGCCGGTGAACGTGGCGTCACTGTTGATGTCGCCCGCCAGTTCCAATCCCGTGACGTGAACTCCGGCGTGGCGCGTTGCCGATTGGCCATTTGTCGCCGTCGCCGCCAGCCAATTCGTGAATTTGATTTGCAGGCATTGGCCGATGTTGGCGCGCAACACGATCGGGCGCGGGCGTTTGTCCGGGCGCAACATGACTTGGCCGGGCTGGCAGTGACCGTCCGCGCAGCTTTTGCCGTCGGAATCCACCACGTCACGCTTCAACGCGAAAATCATTCCTTGCGGATAAGCCGATCCCAGCCGATTGAACATAAACGGCTGATCCAGCGCGACGACTTCGGCGGTGACGGTGTTGGTTGGCGTGCAGGTCGTGGCTTGCGCGGCGGCGGTGGCTGGCAAAGCAATAAGCAACACGATCAACCAAAAGCGATTGAGAATAGTGATGTACATGCGAATCTCCTTTTGACAGTGTTCAGAGTACAGTGTTCAGAGTACCGCCTTTAGGCGGAAGCGGCGGCTTCAGCCGCCCTACGGCTCGTAAACGAGCCGCTTCCGCCTAAAGGCGGTACTCTGAACGCGTTCTGACACGACTCTGAATACTTGCTGTACTCTGAACGCGTTAGTCCACGTCCCATTTTTTGCCGTAATCCAGCACCGGATAAGCGGCCCAGACTTCCAACGCTCTTTCGCGCCCAACGCGCTCGATGAATTCATTGGCGCTCGACCACGGCCAGTCCTGCCACTTTTCAACATAGCGGTGATGCACCGGATTGTTGTGAATGTAATTAACACTTGCCCAAAAATGACCATGCGATTTGATCGGTCGTTCGAAGCTGTTGTGCCAGACCTGCCGCCCGCGCTGTTGATCTTCCCTGTTCCAAATGTATGACGAGCGTCCATGAAACTTGCCGGACTCTTTCAGTAGCTCTTTGATCCGATCCGTTTTCACCAGCCAGTGATAATGATTTGGCAACAAGCACCATGCATAAATTTCAGAACAATACCGTTGGTGGAGTTCCATCAAATCAGCTTCGCATTTCAACATTCGCTCAGGCGTCGCGCCAATGATGCAAGCGTGTTCAAAGCAGGCAGCAGAAATCAAAAATTGCCGCTCGCCTTCGTAATCCCAATGCGGAGGGGAATGCCATGGACGATGATGCCGACGACGGTATTCAACAATTTCCTTCTGTTGTTCCGGCGTCATCTTTCGATAGTCATACATGGCAGCCTCTTTGATGAAGATGTTCAGAGTAGCGGATGTGCGAGCTTAAGCTCGCTTGGCTTGGCGCGCCTGCGGCGTGCTTCCGCCTAAAGGCGGTACTCTGAACGCCTTCTTTCCCAGAATGGGGAATTCGGCCAGCGTTGTTCCTGGCCGTAAACTTCGGCGCGCGTTTTCAGATAAGCGTCGAATTCGCGCGCGATGATCTGTTCGTACTTCTGAAGCCCTGACAAATCGCCTTTGAAAAAATCGCAGACGGCATAAGCAGCCAGCACACCGGTGCGCAGGGCTTTCAACACGCCCTGCGACGAAAGCGGATCGAATGATGTTGCGGCGTCTCCGGTTGCCAGCCATCCGTCGCCGGTGAACCGATCCAGCCGATGCGATGCGGCTGCGTGCAGCGCCGGAACATTGAGCGGTTCGGCAGGCAGCAAACGGCGTTTGGTGTGTGTGGTCTTTTGCAATTGTCCGAACCAGCAAGCCGGGTCTTTCACGTTGCGCTGTTTGGTGACATCGGCGTCGCTCATCCAGGCGGCGACCATCCCGGCTTCGGGCAGCAGCGCCGAATACCACCAGCCGTCTTCGCAGGCTTCGACCATCGTGAACGTGTCGGCGGCATCGCAGTTGAAAAAGACAAACGCGCCCAGCAATTGATCGAACAATTGTTTGCGCGCTCCGTGCCGTGTGGCGAAAACAGCCGTTTTGCCCGTCGCATCCACAACGAATTTTGCCGAGATCGAAAAACTGTTTTCCACGAAGTCACACGAAGGTTCACGAAGAAAAGCAGATTCGTCTTTTTCCGTCTTCGTGTTTTCTTCGTGTGACTTCGTGGATGGGAAAGTTCTTTCCGCGCGAACCGCCAGATTCCACTCATCGCCGATCCGCTTGCTGTGCGTGAGCGTCGAAGAAGTCAGCAGTACGACGCCGCGACGTTCTGCTTCGCGCGCCAACATGGCGTCAAACCGCTTGCGATCCAGATGCCAACCTCTGCCGTGCTGGCTGTACAGAAATTCGTTATTTTCCAGTTGTTCGCTGCCCCAGGCCGCACAGGTTCCGTAAGCAGGCAGATGCGCTTCCGCCAGAAACGATTCCCACACGCCCAACTGTTTGAGCAGCGGTTGCACCGTCGGCGGCAAGGTTTCGCCAATGCGTTGCCGGTCGTACGCGGAGCTTTCGATGATGACGATGGACAATTCCGGCGCCAGTTTTCGCAGCGACAATGCGACCGCCGAGCCAGCCGGCCCGCCACCCAGAATTGCTATGTCGTAATGAAAAAGCATTTCGAGAATTCACAATTGCCCATTAACCATTACGCATTGCCCATTATTGGTCAGGGAAAAGATCTGTCTTTACCTGCCCGATAATGGTTAATGGCCAATGGTTAATGCGTAATGGTTTTGAGTTAATCGTCCTGTCTGACGGCGATCCACGAACAGACGACGCCTGCCGGAGCCGTGCCGCCATTGCCGCTGGAATGCGGAATCGTGCGAACAATCGTTCCGACAATCGCCGGGCGTTGATTGATGCCGTTCGGCCACGGCAAAGTCACATAACCCAGATAGTCGTAAATCCATTCTTCGCCGCCTACGACACCTTTGCCCTGAAAGCGCACGGTGAAGGGATTGCCCCAGTTGGTGGAACCTGTCAGCGTCAATTGCCATCCGGGGCCGTAAATCAATCCGGCGAATTCGTTCATCGGTGACGGATCAATGCGAATGTTGCCGCGTCCAAATTCCAGGTTGTTGAACGGCGTCGAAACATCGGGATCGTTGAGAAAACTGCGATACGTCCACGTGCCCACCAGCACGTTGGTCAATGCGTTTGCTTGGTCGCTCATGGGGTCTCCTTTGCGGTTAGCTTTAATCGGCTTCGACCTGCACATACGCCGGAGCGCCGTTGGTCGGTGTGGCGAAGGGGTTGTCTTTGACGAAGCCCAGCGATTTCCAGGCGCTGACCATCATCAAATCGCCTGCATACGATTGCGGAATGTTCGGCGTCCACAACACTGGCGCGTAATTGTCCGGCGGTTGGGTTGCGCCCGGAACCAGCGGCGGAATCGGTTGATACACGCCCATCGGACGGTGCGACGGCCACCAGTACACCGAATAGGTGTCGGGCACGACCGGGTCGCCCACGCTGTCAGGGTAAATCTGATTCCATTGTTCGTAAGTGATGCTGATGTCCTGCGTCGAACATTCGTTGAAATCCGATTGCCAGGGAACGCCGCTGTATTTGGTGATGTCGCCCGGTTCCATGCCTTCGGCGATGGAATACGTGTCGTCCGCGCCGGATACGACAGCGGGCTGGCTTAAACTGCCCGGCGTGACTTCGTTCAGGTTGAGCTGGTTGGTGACGCTGTTGATTCGCAGTTTGCTGTTGATGCGATACGGCGCGGCGAAAATTGCCGGGTTGCGGATGATCCAGGTGGTTTCGGCTCCCGGACAAAACGCGCCGCCCAAAGCGTTGCTCAACACGCCGCGATCCAGTTGGACGCCGGTTGGCGAAGCCGAAATGGGGTACAGCGATTCGACCGTGATGTCTTCGGTTTGTTCGTTGATGAACTTGCCTTCTTTCCACTGGTGCAGAAAGAACAACTGGGTGTCGGTCAATCGCAAAAACTTGGAAACGATGTCGTTGGTGATGGGATTGTCTCCGCACAGCAACGGCATGGCGTGCGGCAGATACGACGGAGTGCGAGGATTTGACGGAACGGTCAGCCGGTTTTCCTGACCGGGTTTTCTGAGGATGTTGTAGATGAATTCGCGTTGCTGGCGACGATACAACTGTTCGTCCGGGTTTTCGCCGCTGTGTGGTGGAATCGAAAGCGCCTGTTGATCCAGGTTACCGCCGGGGCCGGTGTTGTGCGGATCGCCGCCTTGCCAGGCTTCAAAATCCAGCAGCCATTGATACTGGTTCGGACGTTGCAGAATCGGCCAGATGTCTCGCCAGAAATACGGGTAATAATCGGGATTGTATTTGGCGTTCGTTCGCCAGAACCGCATGGCGTCGGCGTCGTTCGGGTCGGGCGGTTTCTGGCTGCCGTCAAACGGAGCAATGCCGTAAATGTTGATGTTGAACGCCTGATTGCGAATCGCCAGGTCGTACACCAGATCATCCATCGTAATCATGTCCTGAATCTGCGGCGCGTACCGCGGATACCCGACCACCACCCACGCCGAACCTTCCACAACGGCTTTGCCGGTTTGTTGGGTCTTGATCCATTTGTTCGGGTCTTTGGGGTCTTTTTGCAGCACGACGTAATTGACGATGGCCAGCACAGGCCCGTCGGAAGTGTCGTCGAACCAGCCGTCGTTGTTGGCGTAGGTTTGAATGCTGGGCTGGCCAAACCCGCTGAACATCGAACCGGAATTGCCGTATCCGCCGAGCACCACCAGCCGGTTGAATTTTCCGTCCGACGTGGTTTGTTGCGTGGCCAGCAATTCGCCGAGCGTGGTGATGGAAAACGGTTCGAGCGGCGGCGGAAACGATTGCGCGGTGCTGTTCTGGCCTTGCGCGAATTGCGCTGAAGTCGTTTTGGAATTCACCGTTTGCGGACCCGGATCAATGATGAGCCGTTGGCGTTCGCCTGCGTCGGTGATGCTGGCGTTTCTGAGCGGATGCGCCGACGAATATCCGTGTTCGCCTTCCAGTTGTTGAAACTCGTACCAGTTGGATTTTTTGTTCGCCAGATACACCGTCCAGGTGATGTCTGTGACTTCGCCCATCTGCAGCAGGCCGGTTTTCGGCGTCACGAACTGCATTTGATCGCCGAGCTTCAGTTCGCGTCCCGCCGGATTGGCTTCGTCATACACATACACACGAAACCGCGCGCCTTGCCGATACACGGCTCCGCTGCTGTCTTTGAAATTGGTGATGACGGCTTCCTGGCCGTCCTTGCCGATGGTCGTCACGCCATTTTGATCGCAAGCGATGGGCAGCGCTCCGGGCGATTCGGGAGCCAGATAAAATCCGGTGGCGCTGTTGCCGATGCGAGCAATGCCGATTGCAGGATGAATTTTGAATTTCGCAGCCATAAGTTTCCTCTGGTACATAGACAGGATTCACAGGATTTTTCAGGATTGGCTTTCGTCCTGTTGAATCCTGGCAATCCTGTCTATTCGCATTCTTGTTCAGTCAATGAAGTTCAGCGAGACGGCGTCCAGCCACAGCGAATCGCTTTTTTGCCGTCCGGCCAAATCCAGCACGACCAGATTGATGTGCAGATCGGTTTCGCCCGCCGCTTTCAATCGGGCGACGGTGTTGGTGGCGTCCAGCTTGATGTTGAATGGTGTTTTGCGATGGCGCGGACGATGATCGAAATTGCGCCGGTCGGATGGCGGCGGATCGCAATGCCCGGGACCGCCAATGCAACCGCCGGAAAACAATTGCAACTGACCGACGTAATGGTCGTTGCCTTTGATCGGCGTGTTGACATCGGCGTTTGGCGAATTCAGAAACACGCGAATGAACGTGCCGCCGTTGACCGAATACTGCACGTTATGCAGCCGGATTTCCGCGCGGCTGTGTTGCGTCAGCACCTGTGGATGCACGCCCGCCTTGGATGATTTGAATCGTTCGATCGGAACTTCGTTGTTGGTTTCGTACAAGTGCGACGACAACACGTATTCATATCCCAGCCGGGAAATGTTCATTGTGTCGGCGACAGTCATCGTCCACGGAGGCAAGATCGCCTGCAAATTGTCAGGGTTGGTGTTCGGATGAAGCTGCTGCCATTCCCACCACAACCGGTCTACGTTGGAATGGTGTCCCCAGAAAATCGGATCGAACGCCGTCGTCCCGGGCGAAACCATGTCGCCGAATTGCGGCTCGTTTGGATTGTTGGGATTGTTCTGATCGAAAGCCGGATTGGCTCCGCCGGAAAAGTTGTGCAGCAAGTTGTGAATGTTTTCGACCGCACCGAAAAAGTGATTGTTGCTGGGGCCGCTGCCAAACTGGAAGAAGTTCGGAATGGCCAAAATGTTTTCGATGTCTTGCGGCGTCGGATAGGCTTCGAAGATCAAGCCGGAATTTCCACCCGGCCAGCGAAACCGATGCCACAGCGGATTGATCTTCAGCAATTCGGCGATGATGGCGTTGTCGCTAGCTGGATTTTTGCCGTAAGAAATGCCTGCGCCGAGAAACAGCCGATTGCCGGAATTGTACGTCGTCGTGTCCGGCTGTTTCGGATCGTAAACGATCTTTTGCAGCTTCTTCAGATCGTCGGCGGAAACGAGTCCGGTCTTTTTCAGATTTTCAATTCCGTCAGTTGTGATCCAGCAACGGTAGGGAATTGGGATGATGCCATTGTCCAGCGTCGCATTCGAATTCATGTCCAAAATCGAAGCCTGGACGTCGGCTTCATCGGACTTGGTGTCTTTGCCCCAAGTCCAATCCCAATACGGCAAGGTGACGGTCGGATCAACATCCTGAATTTGGAGCTCGAAGAAATATAGGTAAGCGCGATGCCAGGTCAGAAATTCTTCCCAACCGTGTTGGCAGGAATTGGCGTGAATGCGTGCCCAGTAATTGAAACTGCGTTCGTCCTGAAAGAATTTGTCGAACTTCCGCATTTGCACAATGGCATTGCGAAAGCGCGTCAATTCATCCGGCGTCAGGAAGGCGATGTTTTTGCGAGCTTTGATTGTGCCGGATTCGTGGCGATGGTCGTTGATGGAGCGCGGCGAAACCGGATGGTCGGCGTCGCCACGCGCACGCGCGGCAATCAGCGATTCGATGACTTCGACATCGGCGCGCGGAATGTCTTCGCCTGGACAACCGTCGTCAATCCAGTCAGAAATGAACTGAATGTCGGCGGGCGCAACCGCTGAACCGCCCCACGGCAGGCGGGGGAATTGCGAACCGTCGAAGGGATATTCGCCTTTCAAGCCCTTGATCAGTCCAGAGGCTGCGCCGCGTCCGGGATATTTTTTTGGTTTGCTTTCGGGCGTTGCGCAACAACTGGAATCGGAGTCTTCTTCAGGCGGAGCAACTTCGGTTTCTTCCGAAGGATGACAACAGCTCATGACTTTCATGACCGGCAAACCGCTGCTGGAAGGCGTCGGCGCAGCGGTCACAGGCGGAGCGTTTTCCCCGGCGGCGGCGATCATTCGCACACCGTAAATCTTGACGGTCAAAAATTCCTGCAGCGGTAAACGCCAGAATTCTTTGTAGCCCTGATAATCCGGGCAGGCTTCGCCCTGCGCGTCGTCCAGAATCTGTTTTACGCGTTCATAACGGGACTGTTGGAGCGGAGCGGGGGCGTCGGTTTTGGGTTTTTCAGGCATGACAAAACTCTCCTCCTCAGGGCGAACAACGCCCGAAAGATGATGTCGGTGGATGCGGGAAAAGCTGGAACTGCGTTTGGTACTGAAAAGATGTCAGGTCTTTGGGAACTATGTTTTTTCGTTTTCAGTCAGGAGTTTTGTAGCGAAGCGATAATACAGGAAGGCTTCTGACTCCGTTGTGTGGGCAACTGGTCATTTGTTGTTTGGTTGTTACCTTGAAAGCGCGAGCATCTTAAGCAGAGCGCTTCAGCACGTCAATCTTTCTTGGTTCAAAGTCGAATTTTCGTAATCAAAACCGCTCTTCCCATGAGCTAAACCGGAATCTTCGATGGCTTTCCCTCACTGTGATGAAAAAAATTGCTGGAATTCTTTCGCTGCTGGTTTTGTCGAGACGCAGCTTTGTCGGTATGATGCGCGCCGCCACCCCATAAGTTTTCAGTCGAACCGGAACAAGCTGCCTGCTTGTTTTCTTTGGGGGAGGTTTATCTTGCTTTTCAAAACGCTCAGCGCCGCCGTATATGGAATTGACGCCGAACTGGTCGAAGTCGAGGTGGATTTGACGCCGCGCGCAGGGGATTCGATGAACGAACAACCTGCCGTGATCGTCGTCGGATTGCCCGATCTGGCCGTGCGCGAAAGCCGCGAACGCATTCGCGCGGCGATCAACAACAGCCGCTTTTTCTTTCCGGTTTACAAAATCACGATCAATCTGGCTCCGGCGGATGTGAAAAAAGAAGGCTCGGCTTTCGACCTGCCGATAGCCGTCGGCATTCTCGGAGCCAATGGCGAATTGCAGCGCGAAGATTTGGACGACACTTTATTGATCGGCGAACTGGCGCTGGATGGCCGTGTGCGTCCGGTTCGTGGAGCTTTGCCGATTGCCGTCGCCGCGAAGAAAAAAGGCTTGAAGCGGTTATTGCTGCCGGTCGAAAACGCCGCCGAAGCCGCCGTCGTCGCCGGGCTGGATGTGTATCCGGTCAGGGATTTGCGCGAAGTCGTCACGTTGCTGAACCTGCCGGAACTGCCCGAACCGATGAAGCTGGATGTCGAACAAATGCTTGGCGAAGCGGATCGTTACCCTGTGGATTTCCGCGAAGTGCGCGGCCAGATGCACGCCAAACGCGCCATCGAAATCGCCACCGCAGGCGGGCATAACATTTTGCTCGTTGGGCCGCCCGGTTCCGGCAAATCCATGTTGTCCAAACGCATTCCTTCGATTTTGCCGCCGATCACGTTTGAAGAAGCTCTGGAAACAACGAAGATTCACAGCGTTGCCGGATTCACCGATGCGCGCGGTTTGCTGACCACGCGCCCGTTTCGGTCGCCGCATCACACCATCAGCGACGCAGGCTTGATCGGCGGCGGAGCCATTCCGCGACCAGGCGAAGTCAGTCTGGCTCACAACGGCGTGCTGTTTCTGGATGAATTGCCGGAATTCGAGCGCAACGTGCTGGAAGTGCTTCGGCAACCCTTGGAAGATCAGCGCGTGACGATCAGCCGCGCTTCGATGTCGCTCACGTTTCCGGCGAGCTTCATGCTGGTTGCCGCGATGAACCCATGCAACTGCGGATTTTATGGAGACCCGACGCGCGAATGTCGCTGCACGCCGCCCCAAGTGCAGCGGTACATTTCCAAAATCTCCGGCCCGTTGCTGGATCGCATAGACATTCACATCAACGTTCCGGCGGTGAAAGTCAGCGAGCTTGCGGCGCAGGACAGCGGCGAAGGTTCCGTAGAAATCCGACAGCGGGTGGTGAACGTCCGAAAAGTGCAACAGCAGCGATTCAGCGGCGAACACGTGTTTTGCAATGCGCAGATGCCGCCGCGATTGATTCGCAAATACTGCCAGCTCGATGCGCCGTCTCAGCAATTGCTGGAACGGGCGATGATGAAACTGGGTTTGTCGGCGCGAGCGTATGACCGCATTTTGAAGGTCAGCCGCACGATTGCCGATTTGGAAGGAATGGAGCGGATTGCGGAAAAACACATTTCCGAAGCCGTCCAATACCGCACGCTGGATCGCACATACTGGCAATAAGCGCTCGCTCTGTTAATTCAAACACAAATCAGCAAAGAATTTTTGGGTTGATTCACAGCAGGCAATTCATTGATTGACATCCGAAAATCAGAAGAGTAGGCTGCGCCCGCTTTATCAAACAGAAACAGATTGATAGCCAAATCAATCCCGGAAACTACAAAAATCAATTGTTGCCCTCGGCAGTTTAGAAGTCGTCACAGTCTCTTTATCAACTTCGGGAATTCATTCCGCCATGGGGAATTCCGCTTCAACCATTCAGTAACCTGTCATTAGCAGCCTGGGCATTACGCCCCCGTCTTGCCGGTTCTTTTATCCAACATCAACCTTTAGGAGGTGTGCATGCCAGCAACACTCAGTTATCCTGGTGTTTACATTGAAGAGGTTCCCAGCGGGGTTCGCACCATCGCCGGGGTCAGCACTTCGGATACGGCCTTTGTGGATTTTTTCAATCGTGGTCCGGTCAACGATCCGGTGCGTATTACCAGCTTCGGAGATTTTGAACGGGTCTTCGGTGGCCTGGATCGTCGCAGTCCTGCCAGTTACGCCATTCAACAGTATTACCTGAATGGAGGACAGATTGCCTATGTTGTGCGCGTCACCGGAGGGGCAGCCGCCAAAGCCCAGGTGGTTTTGTCAGCCGGGGCGACAAGCATAGTGAGAGTGGAAGCGGCCAACGCAGGCATTTGGGGACAGAGTCTGCGTGTGACTGTGACTCAGAACGGAGCGCTGTTCAATTTGGCGGTGGAAGAAGTTGTCAACGGAACAGTTGCCGGAAATCAGCTCAATGGCGGCCAGGCGGTCAACTCGGAGCAATTCTTCAATTTGAGTATGGACAGCGCCAGCCAGCGTTATGCCGTGGACGTGGTCAGCAAACAATCACAGCTTGTTGCATTGGTTCGGCTCAGTCCTGCAAACAATACCAGTTCGCCTGATCCCGTCTCCAACATCAAACTCACTGGCAACGCCGCTGACGATGGAACCGCGCCCACAGCCAATGACCTGAAAGGCAGTTCTTTGGGCAAAACCGGCATTCACGCGCTGGAAAAAATCGCGCCTTTTGTCTTCAACATTCTCTGCATTCCCGCGGCGGCGGAATTGGCGGAAGCTGATATGCGGTCTGTTTACACAGAGGCTCTCAGCTTCTGCGAAAGCAAACGCGCTTTTCTGTTGGTGGACATTCCCGAAACGACCAGCACCATCACACTGATGAATACCTGGTTGACAGCCAACGCCAATCTGCGCAGCGACCGTGCTGCAGTGTACTTCCCGCGGTTGGAAATTCCCGATTCACTCAATGGCAATCGCCCGCGCAACGTCGCTGCCAGCGGAACGCTGGCGGGCATTTATGCCCGAACCGATGCGACGCGCGGCATCTGGAAAGCGCCCGCCGGAACGGAAGCGGTCATGCGAAACGCCAGCGTCGCGCTCAAGTTGAACGATCTGGAAAACGGCGGCCTCAATCAGCAGGGCGCAAATGTGCTGCGTAATTTTCCGGTCTACGGCAACATCAGTTGGGGCGCGCGGACGCTCAATGGCGCAGACCAGCAAGCCAGCGAATACAAATACATTCCGGTGCGAAGATTGGCGCTGTACATCGAAGAAAGCCTGTATCAGGGGCTGAAATGGGTGGTGTTCGAGCCGAATGACGAACCGCTGTGGGCGCAGGTTCGGCTGAACGTCGGCGCGTTTATGAACAATCTGTTCCGGCAGGGAGCGTTCCAGGGGCGTTCGTCGCGCGAAGCGTATTTCGTCAAATGCGACAAGGAAACGACCACGCAAAACGATATTGATCGCGGCATCGTCAATATCCTGGTCGGATTTGCGCCGCTCAAACCCGCCGAATTCGTCGTTGTCAAACTTCAGCAAATCGCCGGTCAGGTTCAAGTCTGATCCATTATCGAGGAGGTGTTCGCGTGGCCAAGTTCAGTGTCAATACACAACGTTTCGATCCGTACAAGAATTTCAAATTTCGCGTCAAATGGGACGGGCGCTATGTGGCAGGGGTCAGCAAGATCAGTGCGCTCAAACGCACGACGGAAGTGGTGGAGCACCGCGAAGGCGGCGATCTCAGTTACATGCGCAAATCTCCGGCGCAAACCAAATTCGAACCGCTGACGCTGGAACGCGGCGTGACGCACGACCCGGAGTTCGAGCAATGGGCGAGCAAGGTTTGGTCTTATGGCGCCAGCCCCGGCGGCGGTCGTGAACTGTCGCTGAAGGATTTCCGCAAGGACATCATCATCGAACTGTTGAACGAAGCCGGTCAGGTGGCGCTGGTTTACAAGATTTATCGCGCCTGGGTGTCGGAATTCACGGCATTGCCGGAACTCGATGCCAGCGCCAATGCCGTGGCGATTCAATCGCTGGTTCTGCAAAACGAAGGCTGGGAGCGCGATGTCGAAGTGCCTGAGCCGCAGGAACCGACCTTGACCTGATAAGGCAGGAACATGCAATCGCCTTCGGTGACAGAACTTTTACAGGCTTGGGAGCGCGGTTTGGCGCTGCCCGGTTACGAACGCGCGTTGATCCTGCTGGCGGCGGCGATGCCCGATCATTCGCCGCAAGAGTTGGCCGAATGGAGCCTGGGACGCCGTGATGCCTCGTTGTTGCAATTGCGCGAAACGTTGTTTGGAACGCGGCTGGTTTCAGTGACGAATTGTCCGCAGTGTCGAGCGCGTCTGGAACTGGAATTCACCACGACTGACATTCAAGCTCCGTTTGCGCAAGACAAGGAACTGGAAATGCGCTTTGCCGCTGCGGACGGCGATTATGCGATTCGGTTTCGCTTGCCGAATTCCTCGGACTTACGTGCGCTGGTCGGTTTGCCCGACCGCGATCAATTGTTGTTCCGCTGCGTGCTGGAATCGAAACGCAATCAACAAACGTGTTCTCCCGAATCGCTGTCGCCGGAAGTGCGAGCGGAAATCATCCGACAGATGGAAGCCGCCGATCCGCAAGCCAACGTGCAATTGGCGCTGCGTTGCGTCGAATGCGGAACCGAATGGCCTGCCGCGTTCGACATTCTTTCGTTTCTTTGGGAAGAGCTTGACCGATGGACGCTCCGCACGTTGCGCGAAGTGCATGTGCTGGCTTCGGCATACGGATGGAGCGAAGCTGAAATTCTGGCGCTCAGCCCGCAGCGCCGCCAACGTTATCTGGAAATGGTGACGACATGACTGATTGGCTTGAACAGGTTCTGTCGCGTGCTTTTGGCTCTGAGGCGGAAATTCGTCCGCGCCCGTTGTCGCGTTTTGAAGATGGCGGCGCCGGGGAATGGTCTGTCACTGAACCGACACAGGCAGAAGTACAACCATCGCCATTGACGCAATTGGCGGAAGGAAGCAGTTCGCACCAGGACAGATTCGAGCCAGTCGAGTCGCCAATCAGTCCGCAATTGCCTGAATCGTTTTTTGCCGAGCCTCTTCTGTTGCCGGAGCGGAACGATTCATTTGTCAAAGCTTCTCAGCCGAAGATCGAACCGCGCAGAGAAATCATCGAACTTTATTCGTCGAGCCGCGAAGAGAAAGTCATCCACACCACAAAAGTCGTAGAGCGATTGTCGGCTGAAAACGATGACGAACCATTGCGAGCGCCGGCTGGACAATCCGTGCGTGCTTTGGAAGAACCGGCCAAGCCCTTTTTGCTGCAACCTGCGCCTGCTGTGTTGCCGGAGCCTTTGTTTGAGCGGAAGGAACCTCTATCGTCAACCGGGCCGACGGTTCGCGTCAGCATTGGACGCATTGAAATCTCTGTTGCGCCAACGCCGTCCGTTGCGCCGCGTCCGGCGCCCAGACCAGCCTCAACGCCGCTTAGACCGTCGCGCTCGCTCGACGATTATTTGCGTCGCAGAAATGGAGGCGAACGATGAGCGGAACGCTGGCGATTGCCGCCGTCAGCGCGGTGATGAAATCCTTGCTGCTCAATTCGCTGTCCGATTACGGCGTGACGGCCTCTGTCGTTCCCAGCTTGAAAATTTCCGCGCTGCCGCCGGACAAAGTGGTTGACGACCAGCCTTGCCTGAACATTTTTTTCTACCGGGCAATTACCAATTCAGGCTGGGCGGCGAACGATCTTCCTTCGCGTAATGAACGAGGCGAATCGGTGACCAATCCTTATCTTGCGCTCGATCTGGATTACCTGCTTACCGCACACGGCACAAAAGATTTTCAAGGTGAAATCCTGCTCGGTTATGCCATGCAGATTTTTCACGAAAAACCGGTGCTGGCGCGTCAAGCCATCCGCGATGCCTTGCGTCCAAGCGCGCCCGGTTCGCCCAATCCGCTGGTCAACGCCGATACGCCCGAATCCATGCTGGCCGCCATTGCCGCGGCGGAACTGGCCGATCAAATCGAACAAATCAAAATCGCTCCTTACAACCATCCGCTGGACGAAGTGTCGAACGTCTGGTCGTCGCTGCAAACTCAATATCGCCCTACGGCTGCTTACAAGGTGTCGGTGGTGTTGATTCGCAGCAAACGGCCGTCGCGCGTTGCACCGCCGGTCAAAGATTACAAAGTGTATGCCATGCCGTTTCGCCAGCCTGTGATCGAAGAGGTCTTTGCCGATGACGGGCCGGGCACGCCGATTCTGATGAATAAAAATCTGGTCTTGCGTGGTCAGGCGCTGCGCGGCGCAGACACGCGAGTCAACTTGGGTGGAATTGAACTTTCAGGCGCGGCGTTGCAGGTGACAGACGAACGCATCGAACTGGCTTTGCCCGTGTCTGCTCGCGCCGGAATTCAGGGAGTACAGGTCAAACATTACTTGAGCCTGGGCGTTCCGCCGCAGCCGCATCGCGGGTTTGAATCGAACGTCGCGGCGTTTGTGTTGCAACCGCAAATCACCAAAACCGGGCCGAATTACAACCTGGATATTTTGCCCGCCGCAGGCGATTTACCGCGCCGGTTGCGCGTTCAACTCAACCCGGCGGTTGACGCCACGCAACGCGCGGAATTGATGTTGAATGAACCAGATGCGCCGGACACGCGCCCGGCGCGAACGTACACGATTGAAGCCATCAAGCGCGCGCCCGGTTCACCGGCGACCACGCAACTGGAATTTCCGCTGACAGGCGTCGAAGCGGATGAATATCTGGTGCGCGTTCAAGTGGACGGCGCGCAATCGCCATTGGATTTCGTCGCTCCGCAAGGATATGTCGGGCCAAAGGTCAATTTGTGATGAACTGGCAACAAGCCAATCAACAATATCTGACGACTTCGCTCGCGCGAGTGCGCGAAGCGTTGCGCCACGCTTCGCGCGAAACCGTCGCGGAATCGGAAAAGCCGGAAAAAATCGAAGCCGCGATTGCCGCAGCGGAAGCCGATTTGCCATCTCCTTCGGCGTTACAACGTTTATGCAATCTGTTTCAGCTTTCGCCGTTTGAGCGAGATGTGTTGCTGTTGTGCGCTGGCGTGGAACTGGATTCGGAATTGGCCGGATTGTGCATGAAAACGTCCCGTGCGGTGGACGGCTGTTCGCCGACGTTCGGTTTGGCAATGTCCTGTCTGGCCGATTCGCACTGGAGCGCGCTGTTGCCTGCCGCGCCGTTGCGATATTGGCGAATGATCGAAATCGGCGCGGGCGCAACTCTGACGAACAGTCCGCTGAAAATTGACGAACGCATTCTGCATTATCTGAAAGGCGCTCATTACACCGACGAACGGCTGGAAAGCCTGGTTGAGCATGTGCCGTTGGGGCAGGAAGCGCCGCCGTCGCAGCTTCGTCTGGTTGAACAAACCGCCGCGATGATTGCGAACGGCGAAGGGACGTTGCCGGTTGTCGCGTTGCACGGACAGGAAAAAAACATACTGCGCAATGTGGCGGCGGAAATCGGAGCGCGGTTGGGATTGCAACTGTTGGCGTTGCGCGCAGCGGAAATTCCGCAACCGCCGGTGGAACGCGCTGCGTTGGCTAGGTTGTGGGAACGAGAAGCGCTGTTGTCAGGCGGCGCGTTGCTGATTGAAACGGACGATTCGGACAACCTGCTTTCGTTGAGCGCGTTTGCCGAAAAACTGATCAGCCCGTTGTTCATTGCCAGCCGCTGGCCGTTGACGTTGATGTTGCCGCGTCCGTTGGTGCGCGTGGCGGTCGGCAAACCTCAAACCGGCGAACAGAGCGAGTCATGGCGACAAAGCTTCGGCGACCGCAGCGCGGCGCTCAACGGATTCATTCCCGCGTTGACGACCCAGTTCAATTTGACAGTTCCGATAATTCAGGCAGTGTGCGCCGAAACGCTTCCGCGTTTGACGGCGGAAACATCGCTCGACGAAATGAAAACCGGTTTGTGGGATGCCTGTCGCGCGCAATCGCGGCCTCGTTTGGACGAACTGGCTCAGCGGATCGAAAGCTGTGCTGGATGGGACGATCTGGTTTTGCCCGTCGCGCAGAAAGAAATCCTGCACGAAATTGTGGCGCACGTTCGTCATCGCCACACGGTTTACGAACGCTGGGGATTTGCCGCGCGCAGCCCTCGCGGACTGGGCACGAGCGTCGTTTTTGCCGGTCCGAGCGGAACCGGCAAAACTCTGGCGGCGGAAGTGCTGGCCAATCTGCTGCGGCTGGATTTGTACCGCATTGATCTCAGCGCGGTGGTCAGCAAATACATCGGCGAAACCGAAAAAAATCTGCGCCGCATTTTCGACGCGGCGGAAACGGGCGGCGCGATTTTGCTGTTTGACGAAGCGGACGCCTTGTTCGGCAAACGCAGCGAAGTCAAAGACAGTCATGACCGATACGCCAATATCGAAGTCAGTTTTTTGTTGCAACAGATGGAGTCATATCGCGGGCTGGCGATTTTGACGACCAATCAACTCAGCGCCTTTGACAGCGCGTTTCTGCGCCGCATTCGGTTCATCGTGCAATTTCCGTTTCCCGCTACGGCGGAACGCGCAGCGATCTGGGCGCGTTCGTTCCCGGCGGAAACGCCGCAAACGACGCTGGATTTCGCCAAACTGGCACGGCTGGAAATTGCGGGCGGCAACATTCGCAACATCGCGCTCAACGCGGCATTTCTGGCGGCGGATCAGGCCGAACCTGTTCGCATGGCGCATTTGTTGCGCGCGGCCATAGGCGAATACGCGAAGCTCGAAAAACCATTGCTCGAAAGCGAAGTCAAAGACTGGCTGGATGAATATGCAAATTGAATTACACATTGGCGAGCTGGCGATTGTCGGAGCGCCGTCAGTGGATGCGGAACGGCTCGGCGCAGCGTTCAGCGCGGAGTTGACGCGATTATTTGTCGAACAGGGAATTCCGCGTTCTCTGGTCGAAGCCTGGCAGGCCGATGCCGTGCAGCTTGCGCCGATGCAAGCGCCAACGGGTGCGACGACGGAAATGATCGGTTCCCTACTTGCTCAAAACCTGTACGGTAGTTTGCGCTGAAAGCACGAAAGTTGTTCAAAGGCGATGCCATGAAAATTCGCAGCCGAACCAGAGAACCCAAGTCGGAAAAAGCCCCGTCGCAACAGCGCGGCGGTCTTCATCTGGCTTCGGCGCGCGCGCTATTGCCCGGCAGAACGGAAAACCAACCCAACGCACTTCCATCATTCGCCCAACGACCCGCGGAGTTGCGTCAGGAAGCAGGTGCAACCCCTGCTTGGATGAACATCAACTTCAGCGAATTGCCGCTGAATTCGGACTCCTTGCCGGACAGCGCGCTGCTGGACTTGGCGATTGCCGGAACTCGAACGGCATTGCCGCAACGCTCAACACTGGAAACCTGCTTTGGGGTTTCGCTGGCCGACATCGCAGTGTATTGCAATCCGGCGACACGGAAAGCGCTGGAACGATTCAACGCCGAAGCCGCCGTATATCGAGGTCGAATTCTGCTGCGCGAATCCACAACGGATTTACTCACTCTGTCACACGAAATTGCTCACGTCTTGCAGCAGGAATCCGCCAGCATCTCTTTTCCGGCGGAATTAACCATTGCGTCCCATCAAGCAGAAGCGGAAGCGGAAACACTGGCTCAGCAAGTAACGCATCGTGCATTGTTGGAAACCGGCGGTCAATCAATTCAACCGCACGCATTTCAACCAGTGACAACAGAAACTTCGTTGGCGACCAATGCCATTGCCTTGCGCGCACCCGGTGCTGGAAATTCCATTGCAGTACGCAATGATTCCGCGCCCCAAGCTGCCATTGACTCTGAACGTCAAGCAGCAAATGACAGGTCTGCGCAAAGAACCGAAGTTAGTGAAGCTCAACCAGGGACTGAATCGAATGCTCAAACCGGCGCTGCAAGGGGGGATGCCGGAACCGAAGAGCAAACGCAATTGCTGGAACTTCCTGCGCCACCCGCACCGGGAGTGACGCCGGAACAAGTGGCCGCGCGCGAACAGGCGATGGCCGACGCCCAAGCCGCGCTCGAAGGCGCGGAGACAGCCACGGGCGTGGTGGATGCGTTTGCCGCCGCGCCGCCCACGGTCAAGGCCGCCGCTGCCGGACAACTGAGTACGAAGTTAAACTCCACGCTGCAACAAGAAACCCAAACGCTCCAGGAAAACACGCCCGAAATTCATGCCCAGCTTTCGCACGAAGCCCTGGCGGCGGCTCCGGCGTTGCAGGTCGCCGCTCCGCCCTCGACCGCCGTCAACATCGAGCCGAATCCGCCCGCGCCCGCGCCGGAAGTTTCTCTGCCGGAAATTCCGCAACCGGGCCAATTCACCGCCAACAACGGCGTGGTCAACAGTTTCCTTCGCCCGCAAACCGGCACGGAAAATCGCGCCGAAGAAGGCCAGGAAGCCTTGCGCGACGTGCGCACGACCGATCCCGGCATTCAGACTTCGCTCGGCCCCGCGCCGTCAGTCCCGCTCGAAGGCGAAACCGACCCGCAGCGGCTGCAAAACCAGACTGAAGAAGGACGCGCGCAGGCCCGGCAAAGTTTGGCCCAAGCGCAACAAGCCGTCGTGCAAGGACCTGGGCCGGAGCGCGTGCAGCCAATCTCCTTCGATGAAGCTCAGCAGGTCGGGCAACTGGCCGCGCCAGCGGTGCAGGAAGCTCCGGCTCCCGAAGGCGCGCAGGCATATCTGGCGATGAATCTGCCGCCTGAAGTGCAAACCGCCTTCGACGAAAACACCGGCGAGCAGATGCGCACCAGCGTCGGCGCTGCGCAGGCACAGATGCAGGAAGCCGCCACCCAACGCGACCAGCAGCACCAAGCCGAAGTCGAGCGCGCCCAGACAGCGAACGATCAACTGGTGCAGCAGGCCGATCAGGATCAACGCACCCGCGTGGCCGAAGCGCGCGACCAGATTCAAACCGAACGGCAAACCACGCTCGACCGGCAGCAGGAAGCCGTCCGCAACGCCGAAACCGAAGCCGAAACTCGCCGCACCCAGGATCGCACGGCGATTGACGACCGCGTCAATCAAGATCGAGAAGAGATTGACGGACGCTACCGGCAGGCCGAAACCGACGCGCAAGCAGAAGTGCGCGACGGCGAACGCCAGGCTGAAGACCAACGCCGTCAAGCCGAGCGCGACGCCGAAAATCAAAGCTGGTGGGATCGCGCGGTCAACTTCATCCGCGACGCTTTCAACGCGCTGGTCAACGCCATCAACGCCGTCTTCGACGCCGTGCGCCGCGCGGTCAACACGGTGCTCGACGCCGCCCGCGATTTCGCCATCGGCCTGATCAACGCCGCCGCCAGCTTCATCAGCCGCGCCATCGCCGCCTTTGGCGAGTTTCTGAAGGGCTTGGTGCAGGGGCTGCTCGGCGACCTTTTCCCCGGTTTGGCCGCCGCGCTGACCGCCTTCATTGACAATGCCGTGGCCGTGGCGCAGCGGGCTGTCGAAGTAGTGGCCGAAGGTTTACGGCGCGGCGTGAATGCTCTGGTCGAAGGGCTGCGCGCCGGCATCAACGGCCTGATCAACATCTGGCAGACGGCGGTCAATGGAGCGCTGGCCGTGCTGGAAGCAGCCGTCACCGGAGATTGGGGCGCACTGGCGCGCAAGGTCTTCGAGGCCATTATGCGGGCGCTGGGGATTGATCCGGCGGCGATTTATGAATTGATCGGGCGGGCGCAAGAAGCCTTGCAGACGATCATTGACGATCCCGGCGCGTTCCTGGGCCACGTGCTGGACGCGGTCAAAGGCGGCATCCAGAAATTCGCCGACAACTTCCTGACGCACCTGCAAGCGGGGATCATCGGCTGGCTGACCGGCGCGCTTGGCACGGCGGGCATCACGCTGCCGGAACGCTTCGACCTGATGGGCGTGCTCAGTTTGATTCAACAGATTCTGGGCCTGACCTGGGACAACATACGCCAACGATTGGTGCGGCTGGTGGGCGAACGTGGCGTGCAGGTCATCGAGTTCGTCGCTGGCTATGTGCAAACGCTGATCGAAGGCGGCTGGGCGGCGTTGTGGGAACGCATCCAAAACGATCTGGCCAGCCTGCGCGACATGGTGTTGGAACAGATAAAAAACTTCCTGGTCGAGCGCATCATCGTGGCCGCCATCACGCGCCTGGCGACGATGTTCAATCCGGTCGGCGCGATTCTGAATCTGGTGCTGACGCTTTATAACCTTTACACGTTTTTGCGCGACCAGTTGCAGCGCATCTTCGCCGTCGTGCAATCGGTGGTGAACGCCATCAGCGACATCGCGCGCGGCGTCATCGAACCGGCGGCCACGCGCATCGAAAGCGTGTTGGCCGGATTGCTGCCGTTGGCGATTGACCTGTTGGCGAGGTTGTTGGGATTGGGCAACGTCGGCGAGCGCGTGCGGAACATCTTGCAGTCGGTGCAGAACGCAGTGTGGGGGGCAATTGACCGGCTGATTGAACGTGTGCTGGCCTCTTTCCGAGGAGGAGACCGTGGGGGGCAGGCAGCGCCGCCGGGCCAGGCCGGCGAGCCGGGCGACGTTCATCAAATGGCTCATAGGGAGTTGGCGCAGCAGCTTCGCGGCGACCACACCCGCGAGGAAATTGACCCGATCTTGCGGCGGATTCAGGAACAGCTGCGCCCGAGCGGGCTGCACTCCATCGCGCTGGGGCCGCAAAACGCGGAACTTGGGTACGAAGTATTCACCGAGGCCAGCCCAAGGCGGCGTTCAGGTACTCTGGTTCCCCGGCGCAGTCGAGGGCGGGTGCGCATGTTCACCACCATCCGGCTGCGCGGAAACGCCCCGGCCTTCCCTGCTTTCCCGATCGTGCCGGGCACAATCCCGACCATTACCCGCACCAGGAATGAGAGCGGCGAGCTAGTCGAAACCACGCCCGAAGTCCCCTTTGAGCCGGTACGCGGCGAACGGGTGCTCGAACGAGGGATCAGGACCCGGCAGCGCGTGGAGCGCGCCGTCAGCGGCGGCGTGGTGATGCGTCCCCAAGTCCCGAACGAAGTCCGAACCGCCTCGTGGAGCACCGGGGAAGAACCGAATTCCCGGACGAACGCCACACATGCCGAGCGGCAATTCCATCAGTGGTTCCGCAGCCAAGACAGCGAGTTCAAAGGGCGCGTCGAGCAAATTGAGGTGCGCATCGAAAAAAGCCCTTGCAAGCTTTGTGTGCCTAATTTAGCAGAGGTCGTTCGCTGGTCGCCTGCCATCCAGACGGCGGCGCTAACGTACGAGCAGACTTACCTAACCCCACCCAATGCGACTACGTTGCGATCTCTAGGACAGTTACCGCGCCCTTGGCAACTCGCGGGCCCGCTGAGCGGCCCACCGCCGCCGGCACAGGACGAACACGACAAGCTTACCCTGGAGGAAAGGTGATGAGATGAAGCTTTTACATTTCACCAACCCGGAATTTAGTCAACCGATCCCGCCAGCGGTCGTGCGCACGACACTGGGCACGCGCGGACAACCTTTGCCCACAGCCACCCGCCAATGGATGGAAGAGAGGTTCGGCTATGACTTCAAGCAGGTGCGAGTGCATGACGACTTCGGCTCACAGCAGGCAGCCTCCCGGTTGCGGGCCACCGCCTACACCGTTGGCACAGACATCTTCTTCGGCGCGGGCTACTACGAGCCGGACACACGGGCCGGACGATGGCTGATCGCTCATGAGTTGGCTCACGTCGTACAACAGGCAACAGGCTTGGAAACGAGCAACCGATTCAATGCTTCTGCTGCCTGGGAAAGCAGAGCCGAGTTACAAGCTCGGCGTGTCTTGGCTGAAGGCCAGCCACGTTTAACGCGGCCACAGAAACTTGCAGAACCATCACGTCCAGTGCTGCAACGTTACAGAGTTCCTGGCGAACTTCATTGTGACGAACTGGTGGACTGGCTTAATACCAATTCGCCGTACAGCCCCGAATGGGCGCAGACGAATTGTAACTACGCTTTCAATGGAGGTCTGCGCACGCGCTATCGAACATTGCCGGACGGCATGGTTGAAGTAACCGTTTCCGGCCACAACAAACTGACCGTCTCAGTAAACTGCCCGATTGATCGTCCGAACTGGGCTCCGACTCGGCGTCCTGATCGAGCTGCGGAAGTCGCCGCCTGGGCGGCAATGCGGGCTTCGCTGGATGCCCACGAACAGGAACACCGTCGAATCGGGCAAGAATGGCGAACAACACTGCAAGACCGGTTCAGGGCTGTGAACTTTTCCGTGACTGGCAACAGTCAGGAAGATGCGATGGCTCAAGCCCAGGCACAAACGACCGCAGACCAGCAAAGCTGGATGACGGAAGCGCAGGCGGCACAAGACGCGATTGATCCTTTTCGTGGCGCAGTGCTGACCTGTCCGTAAGCAATCGAAAGAGTCAACCAAGATGGCAACTCTGTCCACATCACCCAAACTGCTCAAAGGCGCGCTGGTCGCGTTTGACCTGCCGAATCCTACGCCGCGCGTGATTGTCTTTCAGTACAACCCGGCGACGTTGACGCGCACGCTCGAAGCGCAGATGCAGGAAACCGAAAGCAAGACGGGCGATCCGCCGCGCTTGAAAGGCGCGCCCATCGAAACCATCAAGCTCGAAGTGGAGATTGACGCATCCGACCAGCTCGAACGAGGCGATGAAACAGTCAGCGACGCAGGCATTTTGCCGCAACTGGCGGCGATGGAAACGTTGATTTACCCGAAAAGCGACCGCGTCACATTGAACAACACGCTGATGAAAGTCGGGACGATCGAAATCATCCCGTCGGTGGCGCCGTTTACGTTGTTCATCTGGGGCAAGCGGCGGATTTTGCCGGTGCGAATCACGGAATTCAGCGTGACCGAAGACGCGCATCATCCGAATCTCAGCCCGATTCGCGCGAAAGTGTCGCTGGGATTGCGCGTGCTGACTTATTCGGATGTCAGCGCGGACAATCCGGCCTGGGGATTGTTTCTGGCGCACCAGATCGTCAAGGAGAGTTTGGCGGCCATTGCCGTCACCAATGATTTGAGCGCCGCCATGGGTGGAGGCGGAAAGCTGATTTGAAAGGAAGGGAACGATGTTCGATTTCACCAGTCGTTATTACAAGATCGAAGACGCGCAATTCACGGACGCCAACGGGCGCGTGGTGGCTTACAAGAAGAGAAGGTTTTTGCCACAGGGCGAATCCTTGCCGTTGCTGGTTGAAGTGACCGTATTGCAGGGCGAGCGGCTCGATCTGGTGACGTTTCGCACGCTCGGCGACCCGTTGCAATTCTGGCGCATCGCCGATGCCAACAATGCAATGAACCCTTTTGATCTGGTCGAACCGCCGGGCGAAACGTTGATCGTGCCCGTGCCGCAACCTTGAAAGGGAAATGCGTATGAGTCTGCTTGGATTGCACGTCACATTGCTGATGGGGCCGACTGTGCCGATTCCCGTGCCGCCGCCTGTGCTGGAGATGCTGGACAGCGTCGAAGTCACGCACAGCGACGAAGGACGATCCGGGTTTCAACTGGTGTTCAAGGCGACACGCAGCACTCGCGTCTTTCTGGATTATCCGTTGTTTCTCAGTCCGCAATTTCGCCCCGGCAACCGCGTCATCGTCTCTGTCACATTCGGCGCGCTGCCATCGGTATTGATGGATGGCATCATCACCAACCAGCAATTGACTCCGCCGTCCGGTTCCGATCCGGCAGTGCTGACGCTGACCGGCGAAGACGTCAGCATCAAGATGGATTTGGAAGAAAAGTCCGTCGAACATCCGGCTCAGCCGGACAATGTCATTGCCATCAAGCTCATTCTCAATTACGCGCAGTTTGGGTTGATCCCGTTGGTGATTCCGCCGCTGGCGATGGACATCCCGTTGCCGATTGATCGCATTCCGGTGCAGCAGGCGACAGACCTGCGGTATTTGACCGAACTCGCCACGCGGCACGCTTATGTTTTTTATGTCGTGCCCGGTCCGGTGATTGGAACGAACACGGCGTATTGGGGGCCGCCCATTCGCATAGGCATTCCGCAACGCGCGTTGACTGTGGATATGGGGCCGGACACCAACGTCGAATCCGTCAGTTTTGAAAACAACGCCACGGACGCAACCGTCGTACAAGGTTCAGTGCAGGATCGAACGTCGAACCAGCGCATTCCGGTGCAAACGTTTTTGACGACGCGTCCGCCTCTGGCATTGAACCTGCCGTTTTTGAATCCGTCTACGTTGAGAATAGAACGGTTTCGCGCCGAATCGGGGCAAAACGTCATGCAGGCAATGGAGCAGGCGCAATCGCAAACGGACGCTTCGATGGATGTGGTCAAAGTCGAAGGCGAATTGAATACGGCGAAATACGGTTCGGCGTTGCGCGCGCGCGGATTGGTGGGATTGCGCGGCGTCGGGTTGAGTTACGACGGTTTGTATTACGTCAAACAGGTCAAACACACGATCAAGCAGGGTGATTACAAACAGAAATTCACATTGACCCGCGAAGGCACTGGAACGACCGTTCCGGTGGTGATTCCCTGAGGTGGGAGAGCAGAACGATGAGACAGCTTTTTTTTGGCAAATATCGCGGCAAAGTCGAAAACAACGTTGATCCGATGCAGTTGGGGCGCGTGCAGGTCAGCGTGCCTGCGGTTTTGGGCGACGGCAGTTTGAGTTGGGCCATGCCGTGTGTGCCGTATGCGGGGGCTGGCGTAGGGTTGTTTGTCATTCCGCCCAGCGGGGCGAACATCTGGGTCGAATTCGAAGGCGGCGATCCGGATTATCCTATCTGGAGCGGCTGTTTCTGGGGCACGGGCGAAGTTCCCGCGTTGCCCGCGCTGGCCGAAACCAAGATGCTCAAAACCGACGGCATCACCATGACGCTCAGCGATTTGCCGGGTGGAGGCGGTTTCACACTCGAAGTCGGGCCGCCGGTTGTTCCGATTCCGCTTAAGCTGGTGATGAATTCCAGCGGCATTGAAATCAGTCATAGCGCATCCAGCGTCAAACTTTCGGCGGTCAGCGTTTCCATCAACAACGGCGCTTTGGAGGTGATCTGATGCCTGGATTTCTGCTTCATCAGGGGGCGACGGTGTTGTGCATGCACGGCGGGCAGGCGCAGCCCACTGCTCCCAATCCCCGCGTCAAAGTCGGCGGGCAGATGATCGTCACGCAATCCGTCATATACACAGTCGCCGGTTGTCCATTCAATACCGGCTCGCCCGTTCCGTGCGTGACGGCTCAATGGGTGATGGCTGCAACGCGCGTGAAATCCAACGGCGTGCCGGTGTTGTTGCAGGACAGTCAAGCCGTCTGCGCGCCGAACGGCACGGGAGTCAACATTCTGGTCACGCAAGTTCGCGTAAAGGGGCAATGATGCAAATAGATTTTCCCTTCGCTTTTGACAGTCGCGGTCGCACGGCACAGACCACCGAAGACGATCACATCCGCGATTTGATCGAACAGGTGTTGTTCACTGCGCCGGGCGAACGGGTCAATCGCCCGACGTTCGGCAGCGGATTGTTGCAAATGGTTTTTACGCCGAACAGCGACGAACTGGCCACGGCCACGCAGTTTCTGGTGCAGGGAGCGTTGCAACAATGGCTGGGCGATTTGGTCCAGGTCGAAGCCGTCGCCGTCAGCAGCGACGATTCCACGTTACGAGTGGCGGTTCAATATCTGGTGCGGCGCAGCCAGCAACGCCAGACCGCCAACTTTTCGCGCGAGGTGTAAATGAGCGCTCAATACTTTTGTCCCAACGAAACACGAAAGAATCTGGTGCGCGCCGACGGCACCCTGAACGGCGTGGATTATCTGGAAGTGCTCGACGATGAAGCGCCTGTCGGCACTTCGAAGCAACAGACCTTGCTGGTGCATTGTTTGTTGCCGGTGGTGGCGCTGGGCAAAAACAATGTACGGATTGACGGCGGCGTGCGCGTGACGCCCGTCAACGTCGTTTGGGCGCACGCCGCCAGCAACGTTCCGGCGGGATTGTTGACCGTCGCCGAACAGAACTTTCTCGATGACCGGTTTCCGACCGTTCCGGCGCGCCAGCGTGTGCTGGTGGTGCGAACCGACGCGCGCGGCGATTTTTCAACTTATACCTTGCGGCTGGTTTCGCCCATTCAGCCGGACGATCCACCAACAGGATTTGACCGGTTGCTGGCGTCGGTGGCGTTTTCCTTCAAGGTGGAATGTAAAAGCGATTTTGACTGCAAAACCGAAACGGTCTGTTCCGACCCGATTCTCACTGCGCCGCAAATCAATTATCTGGCCAAAGATTACCTGAGCTTCCGGCAACTGATGCTGGATCGGTTGGCTGTCATCATGCCGGATTGGCGCGAACGCAATCCTGCCGATCTGGGCATCGCGCTGGTCGAATTGCTGGCGTATGGCGGCGATTACCTGAGTTATTACCAGGACGCGGCGGCAACCGAAGCGTATCTGGGAACGGCGCGACGACGAACTTCCATTCGGCGACATGCGCGGTTGGTGGATTATTTCGTTCACGACGGAATGAACGCCCGCGCGTGGATTTGTTTTGAAGTGGACGAAGGCGGCGGCGCAGACGGAATGCCATTGCTGGCTTCAACGGTTGTGACGACGGCGGACGGAGCGGTCGCGTTCGAGACTTTGCACGCCCTGACTCTCAATGCAAAACGAAGCCGGATTCAGTTTTATACCTGGGGCGATCCGCGTTGCTGTTTGCCCAAAGGCGCAACCACAGCCACGTTGCACGGCAGCGCCGCCGATCTGGAGTTGGGCGAAGGCGATGTGCTCGTTTTTGAAGAAGCGCTGGGGCCGGAAAGAGGCTTGGCGGCAGATGCCGATCCGTCGCACCGGCACGTAGTGCGGCTCAACCGCAAGCCGGTGGAAAGAACCGACCCGCTCAATAACGAAAAGGTGTTGGAAATCAGTTGGCACGCCGCCGATGCGCTGCCGTTCCCACTTTGCCTGTGGTTGTTTGACGATAAAAACAATCCCGGCAACGTCAAACAGGCGAGCATTGCACGCGGCAATGTGGTCTTGGCCGATCACGGATTGACCATCAAAGATGAAGCTTTGGTTCCCGCCACAGTGCCTGCAGGGCGTCGTTACCGCCCGCATCTGGTGCGCGCCGGTTTGACGCATGCAGCGGCTTACGATCATTTGCAGGCGCGCCGAAGCGCAGCCTTTGCGGCAACGCAAATTGATTCGCGGCGCGTGTTGCCGCAAGTGCGGTTGAATGGCGACGGCGAAATCTGGCTGCCGCAACGCGATTTGCTCAACAGCGACCGTTTCGCGCCGGAGTTCGTAGTCGAGATGGAAAACGACGGACGCGCTCATCTGCGTTTTGGCGATGACGTGTTGGGGCGAGCGCCATCCGCTGCGGCCAGTTTCAACGCGACCTATCGCATAGGCAACGGACGCGGCGGCAATGTCGGAGCCGATACCTTGACGCGGCTCGACATTGGCGGCGTCAAAGCTCGCAATCCGTTGCCAGCCGTTGGCGGTCTGGACCCGGAACCGAACGAGCAGGTGCGGTTGTACGCTCCGCAGGCGTTTCGTTCGCAGGAACGCGCCGTGACCGAAGCCGATTACGCAGCGGCGGCGCAACGCCATCCTGATGTGCAACGCGCCGCGGCGACGCGGCGTTGGACGGGCAGTTGGTACACGATCTTCATTACGGTTGACCGGCGCGGAGGTCGCCCGGTGGATGCGGAATTTGAAACCGAATTGCGCGCGTTTCTGGAACGCTTTCGGATGGCGGGATATGACCTGGAAATTGACGCGCCGCGTTTTGTGCCGCTCGACATTCAGCTATCGGTCTGTGTCAAGCCGAATTATTTCCGCAGCAACGTCAAGCAGGCGTTGTTGGCGACGTTCAGCAATCGCGATCTGCCCGACGGGCGACGCGGATTTTTCCATCCTGACAATTTCACTTTTGGCCAGCCGGTTTATCTGAGCCGGATCATCGCCGCCGTGATGCAAACGCCCGGCGTGGATTGGGTAAAGCCGTTGACCTTTCAGCGTTACGGCCAACCCGCGCGCAACGAACTTCAGGATGAATTGATTACCTTCGAGCGGTTGGAAATCGCGCGATTGGACAACGATCCGAACGCTCAGGAAAAAGGCAGATTGATCTTCGACATGAAAGGAGGCTTATGAGCACGCCTGTCGAACCGAATCAATTGGACAACTGCGGATGTTGTGACGCCGATGTGCCGCAACCGGAAATTTTCAATCGTCCGGGATTGTCGGCGCTGGCTTATCGCATCAGCACGCATCCGACGTTTATGCGTCGCATGCTGGCGCGGTTGCCAACGCAAATCATCGTCAACGGCAACGGCGATTCCATTCGCCCGCTTGGAGCGTTGACCGCGCGCAATAGCGACGATCCGGCCATTGCGTTGCTGGATGCGTGGGCGACGGTTGGCGACGTGCTGACGTTTTATCAGGAACGCATCGCCAACGAAGGTTTCTTGCGTACGGCCACCGAACGCCGGTCGGTGTTGGAACTGGCGCGTACCATCGGTTACGAATTGAAGCCCGGAGTTGCAGCCAGTGTGTATCTGGCTTTCACCGTCGAAAACGCGCCTGGCGCTCCCGGCGTTTCCGTCGTGCCGATGAGCACGAAAATCCAGAGCATTCCGGGACAAGGGCAACTGCCGCAAACGTTCGAGACCGCCAACGAAATTACTGCCCGTGCCGAATGGAACGCACTGCGCCCGCGATTGACGCAAAAACAATCTCCCAGCACAGCCGCCGAAAGTTTGTATTTCGCAGGTACGACGACCAATCTCAAACCCGGCGAATGGTTGCTGATCGTCGTCAAATCGGGCGCGACGTTTCAAACCGCCGCCAAACGGATTCAGCGCGTCGTCATCATTCAAAAACACAATCACACGCGGGTGGATTTTTCGGCGCAACCCGCGCCGTTACCCACTTACCAACCCGCAGTGCTGGCCAGCGGTCTGATTACTTTGGTGACCCAGCCTTTCGTTGGTCAACAGGTGAATACACAGATCGTCAATCAAAGCTGGTCGGAAAGTCGGCTCAAGGCGTTTCTGGGGATTCAGGGGTGGTCAGGCGGCAACATGCTGAGATACATCGCCGCGCCATCCGCACCAAGTTTGCCGCCTGCCGATGAGGGTGTCTTTCGATTCCGCGAACGGCTGGGATTTTTCGGACACAACGCTCCGGCTTATTCCATGTTGGCGAAAACTCCGCACAGCAACAATTGGGATGGTGGAGCCAATCCAGTCACCCCTCCCGCCAACGGCACTGTGCCGAGCATTTGGGAAAACTCGAAGGCTGAATCCTGGGGAAGCGCAGATGTTTACCTCGAACGTTCGGTTTCTGAAATCGTCTCCAACAGTTGGGCGCTTTTTCAACCCTCAACCGGCGAACCGACGCCGTATCGCGTCAGCACAGTCGTTGAAGCTTCGCTGGCAGAATACGCCTTGAGCGGCAAGGCGACCGGCCTATTGTTGAAGGCAGTTGACGGAACCAGCAATCCCAACAAAAACGCAAATTTCAAATTCCGCACGACGACCGCCCACGTCCAAAGCGAGCGATTGGAACTGGCCGAACTGCCGATTGAACAGCCCATCCCAGCGGGCGAAACCGCGCTTCATCTGGATCGAATGGTGCTGGGACTGAGCATCGGTCAGCCGATCATCATCACCGGCGAGCGCAACGACCTGGATGGCGTCATCGCCAACGAAGTCGCCATGCTGAAGGAAATCACGCACAGCGGCGGGTTTACTTCGTTTACGCTGCAAGACCCGCTGGAATTCAGCTACAAACGCAACACCGTCACGATCAATGCCAACGTCGTGCGCGCCACGCACGGCGAAACGGTCAACGAAGTGTTAGGCAGCGGCGACGGCGCGCAATCCAATCAACGCTTCACGCTCCGAAAACCGCCATTGACTTACACCTCAGCGCCGACGGCCAGCGGCGTGGAAAGCACACTCGATGTGCGCGTCAACGGGATTTTGTGGGAAGAAGCAGAACGGCTCTATGGTCTGGATGCGCGCAGCGAAAATTACATCGTGCGCACGGATGACGACGGCAAAACACAGGTCATCTTCGGCGATGGCGAACGCGGCGCACGCGTGCCGACCGGCATGGAAAACGTTACGGCTGTGTATCGCAGCGGCATCGGCTTGGCCGGAATGGTCGGCGCGGACAAATTGACGTTGATGCAGATTCGCCCGCTGGGCATTCGCGGCGTGACCAATCCGCTGCCGGCAAATGGCGCAGCCGATCCGGAGAACCGCGATGATGCGCGCACGAACGCGCCGCTGACCGTGCTGACGATGGATCGCATCGTTTCGCGGCAGGATTATGAAGATTTCGCGCGCGCCTTTGCGGGCATTGGCAAAGCCCAGGCAGTCGCACTCTGGCGGGGCGAAGCGCAGTGGGTGCATCTGACCATTGCCAGCAAAGCGCCTGTGGCATCAGGCGACGAAGGCGTTTCGTCAATCGCCACACACGAAGTGTCTGATGATTCTGATCTCTACAAAAACCTGCGTTTAGCCATTGAGCAGTCCGGCGATCCCGGCCAACGATTTCGCGTGGACAGTTACACCCCGGTTTTTTTCGACCTCAAAGCCAAAGTGCGAATTGATCCGCGCCATCTGGCCGCAGATGTGCTGGCGGCAGTCAACGCCGACTTGCAATCGGCGTTTGCGTTTGAACGGCGCGCGTTCAGCCAGGCAGTGACGGCGGCGGAAATCACCACGGTGATTCAAAACGTGCCGGGTGTCGTGGCTGTTGATCTGGTGCAACTGTTTCGCGTGGATCAACCGCCATCGTCAGATACAGAGAAACCCAACCAGGTGCTGGCCGCCAACCGTGTGCGATGGGATGCGGATCAGGCCGAACCGTTGCTGGCAGAATTGTTGCTGCTCAACCCGGCTGGCGTCACGCTGGAGGAGGTCAAATCATGAGCGACCGCCTGTATCAATTGCTGCCGGCAATTTATCGGCTGCGCGATGCTGCACAGGGCGAACCGCTGCGCGCGTTGTTGGCCGTGGTCGAAGAAGAATTCAATTTGCTCGAAGCCGACATTGATCGGTTGTACGACAACTGGTTTATCGAAACCTGCGACGAATGGGTGGTGGCGTATCTGGGCGATTTGCTGGGCGTACGCGGGCTGGCGGCGATCAAAGACGGCGGAACGTTCAGCCAGCGCGCTTTGGTTGCCAACACCATCGGTTATCGCCGCCGCAAAGGAACCGCCGCAGTGTTGGAACAACTGGCGCGCGATGTGACCGCCTGGCCCGCCAAAGCCGTAGAGTTTTTCGAGCGGTTGATTACCACGCAATACGCCAACCACGTTCGATTGCACAATCTGGCAACGGTCAGTTTGCGCGACGCCAACCGGTTGGAACTGACCTCCAGCCCGTTTTCCACCGCGGCGCGCACTGCCGAAGTTCGCCACATTGACAATGGGCGCGGGCGATTCAACATTCCGAACGTAGGCCTGTTTCTGTGGCGGTTGCAAAGCTATCCGGTGACGCGCGGAACAGCGCGCGCGGTGGCCAATCCGGCGGACGGACGTTACACCTTCGATCCGCTGGGATTGCATATCACAGTGCCGGGCGATCCAGAGCCGAACGCTGCGCCGTTGTTCAATCGCCCGATCACCGAAACCGAAATCACGCAATTGGCGACCGAAGTGAATGTGCCCGTTCCGTTGCGTCGCCGACCGCTATACGACGAATTGAACACTCGCCGCGCGGCATTGGTGGCGGGCAACACGCCTGCTCGAACGTATTTTGATCGCCAGCCGACGCGGCAGGACGAAGAACCGCAATCGGTGCTGGAAGTTTTCGTGCAGCAAACGGTCAACGATCCGCTACGGGAATTTCGCCCGGAAGAAATCCTGATTTGCCATCTGGGCGATTGGCGACGCCCCGTCAGCCAGAACTTTACCAAACCGGACAATTCGACTTTCAAGACCGAAGTTGCCGTAGACCCTGTGCTGGGACGATTGGCCTTTCCCGCTGGCGTGACGCCTTTCCGCGTGGAGGTCAGTTACGCTTATGGCTTTGCAGGCGATTTGGGCGGTGGACCATATAACCGGCAAACATCGGTCGCTCGCTGGCTAGACAAGATCAACCGACCTGTGACCTGGCAGATTGGCGTGACACAGGACAAGCAAACGCATGATTCCGCCGCTGAACCCGCCAAACTGGTGACCACGCTCAACGCGGCCGTCACGCAATGGAAACAACACGTCGCCGCCAACCCTGACGCTTTCGGTGTGATTGCCGTGATGGACAGTTCTTCGTATGTCGAAAACCTGACCGGCGCGAATGCCATTGAAATTCCGGCGGGCAGCAAATTGGCGATAGTGGCAGCCGATTGGCCGCAACAAAATCTGAAGCGTCTGGACGGCGTGTTGAAACCGGATGATCTGCGCCCTCATTTGCAAGGCAATCTGGCCGTGCGCGGCACGGCTCCGGCAAACAGCGTGGCTCCGGGTGAATTGATCGTTGATGGTTTGCTGGTCGAAGGCAGATTGACCGTGATGGCGGGAAATCTGGGTCGTCTGTTGCTGGCGCACAGCGCTCTGGCGCCGGGTTCCGGTGGATTGACGGTGACTTCATCGGATCAAGCAGGCCAGCAAAACGACCGGCTGACGATAGAACTGTATCGCAGCATCAGCGGAGCGCTGGCGACGGGCGCAACCATTCAATCCTTGCGCATCGAAGACAGCATCGTTGATGCCGGAACCGGTGTTGCCATTGTCGCTCCTGCCGTCGAAATTCAAACCAGCACGATTCTGGGAACGACTCAGGTGCAAAGCGTGGAAGCGAGCAACAGCATCTTTCTCGGCAGAATGGTTGCCGAGCGACGGCAAACTGGATGCGTGCGATTTTGTTACTTGCCGATCAACTCTCTTGCGCCGCGACGGCATCGCTGCCAACCGGAAACCGCCGCCACAGCCAGTCGCGTCGTGCCGCAATTTACGTCGGTCATTTACGGTGAACCCGGATACGGCCAATTGACCGCAACGTGCCCGTCTGAAATCGCCAACGGCGCAGACGATGAAGCGGAAATGGGCGCGTTTCACTTCCTGCAACAAGCGCGTCGAATGCAAAACCTTCGCTCCAGCCTGGATGAATATCTGCGCTTTGGGCTGGAAGCGGGCATTTTCCTTGTGAACTGAGAGGAGTTAAGGATGAAAGGCGATTTCACTCGTTTTACGTTTCGGCCAGAAAAACACTTCAGCAGCGTTCGTTTGCAACAAGGGCGCGTCCTGCTCGATGCGGAATGGAACGAGCAGATGGAGATCGAATCGCACGTGGATCAAACGACGACCGCCGACATCATCGGCGATTGCGGCGCGCCGATTCACGATGCGGGATTTGCGTTGTTGGTAAACAGCAACGATGTCTGGACGCAGCAAATCGGCGCGGGACGCTATTACGTGGACGGCATTTTGTGCGAAAACGAAAGCAACGTGGCCTTCACGTTACAGCCTGATTTGCCGGACGCGACGTTGCCGACAGACGCCGGGACTTATCTTGCTTATCTGGACGTCTGGCAACGGCACCTGACGGCTTTGGAACGACCCGAATTGCGCGAAGTCGCTCTGGGCGGCCCCGATTCCGCCACGCGCACCAAAACCATCTGGCAGGTCAAATTGCTGCGCGTAGAAGATAAATCACTCTGCGCGCAGTTTGCCGAAGATTGGATTCCGCCTGATGTTCAAAGCACTGGACGTTTGCGCGCGCAACACGAACAGGTCGCGCAAAACACCAACGAATGTCTGGTTCCACCGGGAGCAGGGTATCGGCGGTTGGAAAATCAACTGTATCGCGTCGAAATTCATAAGCCAGGGGTTCCGGGCGCGCCGGGCGCAGCAGACGTTGCCACGTACAAATGGTCGCGCGACAACGGCAGCATCGTCACCAATCTGTTGGCGATCAACGGCAACGTCATCACAATCAGCGATCCGGGCAAGGATTCGGTGTTGACCTTCGCCAATGCCAAATTCATCGAATTGAGCGGTGAACGCCGAACGTTGTTGGCCGGCTCTCAGCCCGCCGACCGCGGCGTGTTGCTGGAAGTAGACGTCGTTCAAGGCAACACAATTACGGTCAAAGGCTGGCCGGGTGGAACACAACTTTCCATGGCAGATTTCGGCACGTTGCCGACCGTGCGGCGTTGGGATGGTTCGGCTACTGTCAGCGCCGGGCAGTTGCTGAATCTGGAAGACGGAGTGCAGATCGAATTCGAAAAAGGCGGAGAGTTTCGCACGGGTGATTATTGGACGATTCCGGCGCGAACGTTGACGGGCAAGGTGGAATGGCCGCGCAATGACGCCGGGCCGATTTTCGAGTTTCGGCACGGCATCAAACATCATTACTGCCCGCTGGGTTTGTTGCGCCTGACCGTTGTCACCGCCGGAGCCGTCTGGACACGCCTGAGCGATTGCCGCGAATTGTTCCCGCCAATTACCGAATTGACCAGTTTGTTTTATGTCAGCGGCGACGGTCAGGAAGCCATGCCGCACGCTCCGGCCTTGCCCAAACCGTTGCAAGTTGGAGTCGCCAACGGCAAACACCCTGTGCGAAATGCAATCGTTCGGTTCAGGATTACTGCCGGAACAGGCACGCTGACCGTCGGAACGGCCACAGGCAACATCCTGAATGTGCTGACCAACAACAACGGAATTGCCGAATGCAACTGGACGCTGGACGCCGTGAACCAAAGCCAGCAGGTCGAAGCTGCTTTGGCCGACGGGTCGCATTTGCCAGTTCGTTTCAATGCCAATATCAGTCGCGCTTCGGCGGTGGCCTATACGCCGACTTCGCAATGTCCCGATCTGGTGACGGCCAATGTGCGAACCGTGCAGGAGGCGCTTGACAGGCTTTGCCAATCCACAGGACGCGAACCGGGTATTCACGTCAAAGAAGTCTCGTTCATCTCGCCTGCGTCGTTGCTGCGCAACGATACCGATGTCGGTGTGGACAGATTGTTGAAAGGAATTCGCGTCAGTTGCGATACCAATCTGTTTCAGGACAGCGTACGCAATAAACCGGTTTGTTTCGTCACGCTGGAAATGCCGTTTCCGTTCAATGCCGCGGATCGTCAGTTATGGGGCAGCGATGCCGTCATCGGATTCCAGCCGCTGATACTGGCGGCGCAGGTCAACGCCGATAACAATGACATTTTCTGGATGCCGATTCCTGAGACTCAGGCCTGGTTGCAGCAAAGGCTGTTTACCATGATGAGGGAATTCAAGCGCGGCGAACGAGTGCTGGCGCGGTTGACGGTCAAAGGAAATTTCATCTGGGCAGCAGTGGATAAGCCGAATGATCCCAGGCTCTATCTGGACGGCGAAGCTTACGGACTGCGCCAACCCGGCGCGACGAATACCGATGTCCGCTTTGATGGCGACGGGCGACGTGGTGGTGATCTGGAAATGTGGTTCTGGCTGACTCCGTCTGCGGCTTCGTTCAAGGTTAGCGGCGTGCGTGTTTTTGGCTCCATTGCCACGGCAGGCTCGGTTTTGCTGGCGACGATGACCGATCCCAGAACCGTGCTGAACGTGCCTGTTTCGCCAAACGGCCAGGCCAATATGATCGAAGTGCAGTTTACCGCTCCGGTGGATACAGGGAGCATCGCCAGCGGACGCAACTTTGTGGTGCTGAATGCTGCCACAGGGGCAGTCCTGCAAGGCACGTTGAGTTTTTTGAACCCGACCACCGTGCGAGTGGCTTTTCCAAACACGATCTTGCCGGGGCGTTATCAAGTCACGCTGCGGGGCACGGGCGACGCCATCACCAGCCAGGGCGTGGCGCTCGATGGCGAAGCGGTTGCGCTTCCATCCGGCAACAACGAACCCGGCGGCGATTTCAGTTTCACGATGTCCGTGGGATCAACTGTCTGAGGCAGGCGCATTCATGCATTGCGGTGCCCAAAGTAATTTTGCCAGCAGCATTAAGGGCGCTTTGAGTTGATACGGCGGCTGATCAAACCGCCTGCAATCAGCAGCAGCGCCCCGATGGCGGAAAAGATCGCTCCGCTGCGAAGGCTCGGCGCGCGAAAGATGAATTCGACCTTGTGTTTGCCGGGCGACAGTTCCACGCCGCGCAAGGTGAAATTGACGCGCTCGACCGAAACGCGCTGGCCATCAACCCACGCTTCCCATCCGCGAAAATAAATCTCGCTCAAGACCAGAAAACCCGCGGTCGCATTGTCGGTCTGCAATTCTATGCGATGCGGTTGGTAACGAATCACGCTCACTTCGGACTTTGCCGGTTCGCTGGCAATCGAGTTGGGCGACAAATTTGCCAGCGGAGTTTTCAACTGCCGTTTGCCGAACAACTCGCTTTCCAGCAAAACGGTGTCGCGCAGATTCACCGGCGAACCGTTGTTGAGTCTGCCGGTTTTGATTGCGCTCAAAACTTCGGCGCTGGGAACGACGACGGCTCGATGCGCGAACCAGGCGCGCGGCAAAGCCTTCAGGTTTTCGTACACGCCGACCGCGCCAAAGCGCGCGATTGGTCGCCAACGATCAGGCGAAAAATCCAGCGTGGCCAGCGGCTGCGACGCGCCGGTTTCGGCGTCGAACAACGAAACGTAAGAGATGGTGATGTCGGCTTGGCTGGCCAGATATTTGAGTTCGATGCTGGCGATTTCCGCGCGGTCAAATCGCAATCGCGCCAGAAAACGATGTCCTTGAAATCCGTCGGCGTCCCAGGATTCGGCAATGAACGCACGGGCATGTTTGATGCGAGCCTGTACGTCTGCGCGATCAATCGCCCATTCCGAAGTGTCGCGCCCGGCTTGCAGTTCGCGTTCTATGACGCGCCCGTCTTTGGTTTTAACCGTCACGGCAATCACAGGCGCGCCGTCGGGCAAATTGTCCGAATGGCCCATTGCCGAAACGACGGCCAGTTCGGTTGCGAATCCGCTCGCTTGAAATTGCGCGACCACTCCGGGTTTGAGCAGCGCGCCGAGCGGCTGATCGTTGAACTTTATTCCTTCAATAATTCGTTTCGACGAGTTGTCAGGCGAATTGCCGTATGCGCCCGGACGTTCCGCCAACAGGTATTTCGCGTTGAGCAGATTCAATCCCTGATGCGAAGAATCGAACGTTTCCGGTTCGGCGATGTGTCCGTCCAGCGTGATTTTCCCGGCGATTTCCGCCATTTGTCCGATCCGAATCGGGTCGTAACCGTTGACGCTTTGCAGACCACGCGCGATTGAGATGTTGGGATAATCGAGCAAATCGGCGTTCTCGCCGAAGGGAGTTTCAGAACGACTGACAACTCGAAAGGCATTCAAATCCGATTCGCGCGATTTGATGAACTTGACCGATTCGGAATCGGCCAGCCGCTGTGCGACGTTGTACGTCTTGTCGTCAATCAATCGCCACTCAAACGAAAATCCCCACGCAGCCAAATCCAGAAACAGCACCAGCGCCAGCGTCGCTCCGGCCAGCCAATGCCAGCGGCGCGCATAAACCAGCGCGGCAAACACGCTCAACGCGAAAAAAACCACCGGCACGTAAATTTCAGGATTGGTCAGGCGTCCGGCTTCCGCCGGCAGCGGAATTTCGGTCGCCAGACTCGCGGAAAACAAGCAGTAGACAGTCACTCCCAAGCCGATAATCGCCGCCAATGCCGCCGCGCTTTTCAGCAGGATTTGCCGCGCAACGGTTCGATCCATTTGCGTCAATGCCGTCACGCCCAGTCCCGCCAACATTCCCAGCGCGAAGTTCATTTCCAAGAGGTTGCGCCCCGAAGCTCGAAACAGGTTGTAAGCCGGAACTTTGTGCATCAGCTTGTAAATGCCGAAAGGCAGATACGAACCAAACGCCAGCAACAGAGCGACGATGGCGCAGATCGTCCAGAATCGTATGAACAGCGCCGTTTCTTTTTCCCCGATTGAATCTGTCTTCGTGTTTTCTTCGTGTGACTTCGTGGAAGAAACAAACTTCCGGGCAAAGATGGCTGCAAACGCCAACAACCACGCAGCCATTCCCACATAACCGCAGGTTTCCGTCAGATTCCATTGGCCCCAATACGAAACGCTGTAAGGTTCCAGCGCGGCTCCGCCGAAATAATACGGAAAGAACAATTCAAAGATTTGACCGGGCGGAAAAGAGAATTGCGAAAAGTAGTGGTAATCAATGACGGCGCGGTCGCCCAATCGTTGCAGTTCGCGCGCGGGCAGTATCTGAATCATCGCCAGCAATCCGCCGCACAGGACCATCGCCCACAACAACAGCACAAACCGTTTTCGATTGGCTGATTGCGTGCGCCAGACAAGCGTGAAGATCGCATAGGCTCCGGCCAGCATGGCGGAATACGCAGTCATTTGCGGATCGCCTGCAAACTGTTGCAAGGCTATGAACACGGCTCCGAGCGCCACCCAGCGCCAGCGCGTTTGCTGATGCAATTGCTCGATTGCCAGCAAAATCCACGGCAACCACGCAGCAGCGTTGATGCGGTTGGTGTGTCCCAGATGCGCGACCATGTATCCGCCCAGGCTGAACGTCACGGCGGCAATGACGGCTCCGATGCGCGAAGCGCCCACGCGGCGCGCGAACAAATAAGTGCCGAACAATGCCAGATGGTAAGTCGTCAGCACCAGCAGATTCATGGCCGTTTGCGGAGAAAATACGGCGAACAGCCACGTCGGCGGATACAACGCGCCCGGTTGAATGCTGGCCAGCAGCGGCATTCCCGCAAAGATGTACGGGTTCCACAACGGCAATTCGCCATTGGCGAGCATCTGCCCGATCAAGACGCGAATGCCCAGAATCTGCGTCCAGCCATCGCCCGGAGCCAAGGTGACTTTGCCCAACACCGCCGGAAAGAAATACAGCAGCGGCAACAGAACCAATGTCAGTGCCACGACGATTCGCGGTTTACGATCTAAGTTTGGAGTTAAGGCCATAACGAGAAAACTGTAGGAGATTACGGAACATCTGTTCCGTTGTTTCTTTTCAAGCTCGGAAGAGGCTGCGTGCCCAGCCAATCAGCAACACCAGAAAACCCGCGGCAAGCCCCATCAAACCAAGCCGGAAGCTGCGCGGGCGATAAACGAACTCAATCTGATGTTCGCCCGGTGGAACGACCACGCCGCGCAAGGTGTAATTCGTTCGATAAATTTTCGTTGGTTGGCCGTCCACGCGCGCTTCCCAACCGTCGTAAAAGACTTCGCTCAACACCAGAAAACTCTGTGCCGGATTGCGGGTTTCAATTTCCAGCCGGTTGGGTTGATAACGTTTCAGTTCAGGTTTGGTAGAGGCATCCCAATCGCCAGTTGGCCAAACGCCAGTTGGTGCTTGCTGATCCAGACGATCCAGCAACGCCACTGAAGAAAAATCGAATTCGCCATTGTCCAGCGAATTGTGCTGGCCGGTTCTCGTCGCTTTGTAAATCTCACCATCGGCGGCAGCCTGTGTTTCTTTAACAAACCAGGCGCGCGGCAACGCTCGCAGGTTTTCGTACACCTCGACCTGATCGAAGCGGCCAAGTTGCCGCCAGCGTTCGCCGGGCAGATAAAAATTCGCCAGCGGTTCGGACTTGCCGGTTGTGGCGTCGAACAAGGTTGCGCGCAACAAGAGCAACGAAGCGTCTTCGCGCAGGTAAATCCATTCGATCTTTTCGATCTCCGCGCGGTCGAATTTCAATCGGCCAAGATAACCGTGCGATTTGAACTCTCCGGCATCGAAATCTTCAAAGACGCGAGCGCGTTGATGTTTGATGGCGGCTTTCACGTCGGCTCTGTCATAAGCCCATTCCGAAGTGTCGCGCCCGGCTTCCAGTGTGCGTTCGATGACACGACCATCGCGCGCGTGCAACCGCAGTCTCACAATTGGCGCTCCGTCGGGCAAATGCGTCGAATTCGCCAGACTCGAAACAATGGCGATTTCCGTCGCTGAAACATTGCCGGTCGTCGTCGTCAACTTCGAGCCGGGTTTCATCTCCACGCCGAAATAGGTTCGCGCAAAATACACACCGTCAAAATCAACGCCGGTTTTCTTGTGGGTCGCTCCGCCGTGACCGACCAGCAGGTATTTGACGTTCAGCAAATCCAGTCCGCGATCTTCCAGGCTGAAGGATTTCGCGTCCTGCACATATCCGTTCAACATCGCGCCTGTGGTTCCGGTAATTTCGCCAATGCGCGAAGGCCGCAACACATCGTATCCGCTGACGCTCTGCAATCCGCGCAGCAACGAAGTGTTCGGTTGATTGACCGCGTCAAAATTCGGGTCTTCCGGCCAGAACAGCGCGTAATCGCCTGGCATCGTCACGTAGCTCATGACGCGAAACGAATTCCAATCCCGTTCGCGCGATTTGATGAGTTGGATGGCGGGCGGATCGGCCAGGCGTTCCGCTGTGTTGGCGGTAACCGTGCGCCATTGAAAGAAATGGCCATAAGCCGCCACATCCAACAACAACACGCCAACCAGCAAAAAAGACCGAGAGATGGCGAGACGTGGAGACTGGGAGAGCGCGTACAACCACAACACGGCGACGCTTACCAAAAAGCAAAGGATCGGAACAAAGAACTCCGGATTGCTGAGCGAAGCGGCATTCGCCGGGCGAGGATTTGCGCCGCTGCTTAGTTTGGCGCCGAAAAAAACATATAGCGCTGCGACAACCACGACGATCAAGGTCAGCGCCAGCGTGCCTCGCATCATCGCGCGACGTTTGAATTCGTCAGCCAGCAAAGACAATCGCGTCGCGCCCAATCCGCCCAGCACGCCCAGCGCAAAGGTGAATTCAAACGTGTGGCGATACGAACCGCGAAACGCTTTGTAACCCGGAACGCGATACAGCAGATGATTCAACTCGAACGGCAAGTATCCGCCAAAAGCCAGAATCATGGCGACGGCGGCAATTCCCAACCATAACCACATGCGCCGTCGAGCGTCGGCAGCTTCGGGCGATTCGCCAGCTTTGCGAGGACAAAGCAAACCTATCAACGCAAACAACCACGTCAGCAAACCTACGTATCCGGCCATTTGCGCCGGATAAGCGTCTCCCCAGTTTGGCAATCGAAACGGCGGCAACATGCCTCCGCCGAAAAAGTACGGAAAGATCAGCGCGGGTAGTTGTTTGGGCGGGAAGGAATACGAATCAAAAAATTGCGGGCCGGGATCGTTACGCTCGCTTTGCGCCAGCAGTTCCAGCGAAGGCAGCAACTGCGGCAAACACATCAACACGCCGCACACGATCATCACTGCCAACGTCACCAAGGTGCGAAATCGCGCCGTTCGATCCGCGCAATTCTTCAGCGCGAACAATGTACAAGGAGCGCACACCAGCACGGTGAACGCCACCATCTGCGGTTCGCCTGCGACGAATTGCAACGCGATGAATGCCGCTCCCAATGCCGCCCAGCGCCAGGCCATTCGCCACGAAGTGCTTCGCGTGATGTTTTCAATCGCCAATAACACCCACGGCAACCACGCCGCCGCGCCAATGCGCGACGTGTGGCTCAGGTGATTAATCATGAATCCGCCAAACGCAAAGGCTACCCCGGTGAGCAACGCGCCCAACCGCGTGATGCCGATTCGCCGCGCGTACAGATACGCTCCGATCAGCGCCAGATGGTACGTGGCGATGACAACCAGGTTCATCGCCCACACCGGCGGCAACACGGCAAACAACCAGTTCGGCGGATAAAAGGCTCCGGGATAAACGCTGGCCGCCAACGGCATTCCGGCAAAGATGTACGGATTCCAGAGCGGCAATTGTCCGTCGGCGATTATTTGCCCGGCCAGCACGCGCAGCGGAAAGTTCTGCGCCCAGCCATCGCCGGGAGCCAGAAAGACTCGGCCAAGCAACACGGGATAAAAGTAAATGAGAGGGATGGCGATGAGCGCGACAGCGATTGCAGATTGCGGATTGCGGATTGCGGATTTTAAGGTGTCAGCCATCGTCGTTTGTTTGCGGGAGCGAAACTGATAAAGCCGCAGATTGACGCCGATTTTCGCGGATTGAATTGATCTGCGTTTGTCAGCGTTGATCTGCGGCTTATGTCTTCAATCCACGAACCGATACTTCACCAACGCCCAAATTGCCGCGAAGCCGTCGCGCCAGGTGATTTTTTTGCCTTCGTCGAAATCGCGTCCGTAATAGGAAATCGGCATTTCGTAGAGCTTGTACTTGCGCTTCAGGATCTTGGCGGTGATTTCCGGCTCGAAATCGAACTTGTTCGATTTGATCTGGAAGTTTTTGATCACGTCGGCGCGGAAGACTTTGTAACAGGTTTCCATGTCGGTCAGGATTGCGTTGTACAAAATGTTGGTGACAAAGGTCAGCATCTTGTTGCCCAGGTAATGCCAGAAATTGAACGCGCGCGAAACCTTGCCGCCCGACAAACGCGAACCGTAAACCACATCGGCGCGGCCTTCCAGAATCGGTTTGATCAGTTCGACGTATTCCGCCGGATCGTATTCCAGGTCGGCATCCTGAATCAGAACGATGTCGCCTTCGGCGTAATGCAGCGCCGTGCGCAGCGCCGCGCCTTTGCCCATGTTCTGTCCGTGAAAGTAAATCTTGTATTTGGATTCTTCAGAGAGTTTTTTCAGCACTTCGCGCGTGCCGTCTTTGGAACCGTCGTCTACGATGATGAGTTCTTTGCGCACATCGCCCAGGTTGACGGCTTCGACGCGGGAGATGATTTCGTGAATGGTGGCAGCCTCGTTGTACACGGGCATCAGAATCGAAAGTAAGGGTGGATTTTGCATTCAGGTTTTTCTCAAATTGTGTGCAAGTAGAAGCAGTGTAGCGGAGGCACAGTCGCTGTTTTTATTTTCCAGTTTTCATTTCCTGGTTTTCATTTTTCATTGCGGGTTTGGTCAATGACAACTGACAAATCAACAATGGAAATTGGAAAATGAAAGAGCCATTGGATTTCTGATCGGTTACTGAATTGTGCGGTTGTCCGAACGTTCGCGACGGGCGACTCCGCTGCGTCTGGCGGCTTCTTCGACGGCTTTGGCAACCAGCGGCGCAACTTGCCGATTGAAGACCGACGGAATGATGTATTCCGGGTGAAGTTCATCTTCGCGTATGCTGGACGCGATGGCCTGGGCGGCGGCCATTTTCATCTCTTCGTTGATGTCCGACGCGCGGCAATCCAGCGCGCCGCGAAAGATGCCGGGGAAACACAGCACATTGTTGATCTGATTCGGATAATCCGAACGACCCGTCGCCATGACTTTGACGTAGGGCCAGGCTTCTTCGGGCATGATTTCCGGCGTGGGGTTGGCCAGCGCAAAGACAATCGGATCGCGGTTCATTTTCTGCAGCATTTCGACTTTCAGCACGTCGGGGCCGGACAAACCCAGAAACAAATCTGCGCCCGCGATGACATCATTCAGCGAACCTTTCAAATTATCGGGATTGGTGTTGTTGGCGTACCATTCGACGGCGTCGTTCATTCCTTCGGTGCGACCGCGATACACCGCGCCGTGAATGTCGCAACCGATGACGTTTTTGGCTCCGGCGCTGAGCAGCATTTTGGTGCAGGCTGTGCCCGCAGCCCCGACGCCTACAACTACGACTTTTATCTCGTCAATTTTCTTGCCGACGATTTTCAGCGCGTTGATCAGCGCCGCCAGCACGACGACGGCGGTTCCGTGCTGATCGTCGTGAAAGACCGGAATGTCCAGTTCGCGTTTCAATCGCTGCTCGATTTCAAAACAGTGCGGCGAAGCGATGTCTTCCAGATTGATGCCGCCAAACGCCGGGGCAATGGCTTTGACCGTGCGGACAATTTCGTCCGGGTCTTTGGTGTCCAGACAAATGGGAAAAGCGTCCACTCCGGCGAATTCCTTGAACAGCATGGCTTTGCCTTCCATGACTGGCAGAGCCGCCGCCGGACCAATATCGCCCAAGCCCAACACGGCTGTGCCGTCGGTGACAACGGCGATGCAGTTGCGTTTGATCGTCAGGTTGTAAACCTTTTCCGGGTCCTTGTGGATGGCCAAACACACGCGCGCGACTCCGGGTGTGTAGGCGATGGACAAATCGGAGCGGTTCTGCAGCGGGCGTTTGTTGGTGATTTCGATTTTGCCGCCGATGTGGCGCAGAAACGTTCGGTCGGAAACGTTGATGACGGTGACGCCGTCAACTTCTCCGACGGCTTTGGCGATGCTTTCGGCGTGTTCGTCGTCTCCGGCGGCGACGGTGATGTCGCGTATCAGGTGATGCGCGCCGACTTCGACAATATCAATGGCGCCGATGTTGCCACCAGCTTCGCCAATGGCGGAGGTGACGTGTCCCAACATTCCGGGACGATTGGCCAATCGCAAGCGCAGAGTGATGCTGTAGCCTTCACTCGGTATGACTTTCATTCTTATGATTCCTTGTGTATCAAGCTCAAAATCAGGCCGCTGAGAATACCTTATGCTCAAAAAGCAGGCAAGAATCACATTCTTCGGCGGTTACGCGCTGTCCCTGTTGGTGTTGTTTCAGTACAATGCGCGCGGTTCAAAATCTTTTCCCCTATCAATCGAGAAACTTTCATGAAGCGAATCCACAGACTTCTGATTCCGGTGTTGTTGCTGGCTGCGGTTTTGGCTGCGCGCGAAACTTCGTCGCGTGCGCAAACTTCTTTGGCGACCAAAGCGGCAAAGAAACTCAATGTGCTGTTCATTTCCACCGACGACCTGAACAACGATCTGGGTTGTTACGGGCATCCGCTGGTTCAGTCGCCGAACATTGACCGGCTGGCTGCGCGAGGCGTGCGCTTTGATCGCGCCTACAACCAGTTTCCTTTGTGCAGCCCCAGCCGGACGAGTTTGATGACCGGCTTGCGCCCGGACACGACGCAGGTCTTCGATTTGCAAAAGCATTTTCGCTCCGTGTTGCCGGACGTGATGACGTTGCCGCAAGCGTTCATGCGCAACGGTTATGTCGCCGCCCGCGTCGGCAAAATTTACCATTACGGAAATCCCGGCCAGATCGGAACAGACGGGTTGGACGATCCGCAATCCTGGAACACAGTCGTCAATCCGCGCGGCGTGGACAAGGACGAAGAAAAGGTGTTGACCAATCACACTCCCACACGCGGGCTGGGCAGTTCGTTGTCTTTGTATGCTTCGCCTGCGCCGGACGAAGAACACACCGACGGCAAAGTCGCCACTGAAATCATCAAACTGCTGGAAGCGAACAAGGATCGTCCGTTTTTCATCGCCGCCGGATTTTATCGTCCGCATTGCCCGTACATCGCGCCGAAAAAGTATTTCGATTTGTATCCGATGGAAAAAATCGCTGCGCCGAAATTTTCACGGAACGAATGGGACTCCATTCCCGAAGCGGCGATCTGGCTCAAAGACCCGCACTTCGGCGTCAACGAACGACAACAGCGCGAAGCCATACAGGCGTATTACGCTTCGATCAGTTTTGTGGACGCCAATGTCGGTCGCGTGCTGGACGCGCTAGATCGGTTGAAGCTGGCGGACAGCACCATCGTTATCTTTTGGAGCGATCACGGTTATTTGCTCGGCCAGCACGGCCAATGGATGAAGCAAAGTTTGTTTGAAGAATCGGCGCGCAATCCGCTGATTATCGCTGGCCCCGGCGTTGCCAAAGGAAAAGCTTCGCCGCGCACGGTCGAATTCGTGGATTTGTACCCGACACTGGCTGAGTTGTGTGGGTTGAACAACGCGCCTAAAAACCTGGCTGGTCGCAGTCTTCGCCCGTTGCTGGCGAATCCAAAAGCCGCCTGGAACAAACCGGCCATCACGCAAGTGCAACGTGGCAGCGGGGAAAATCGGTTTATGGGCTACAGCATTCGCACCGAACGCTGGCGATATACCGAATGGGACGAAGGCCGAAAAGGCGTTGAGCTTTACGACGAATTCAACGACCCGGGCGAATTGACGAATCTGGCAAATGATTCCAGGCACGCCAAAGTCGCCGCCCAGTTGAAACAACTGTTAAAAGCATCACTGGCAAAGCGGTGACCGCTGATAAGTCGCTGGTAAGTCGCTGATAAGTCATTGATACAGAACGCAGATTTGCCAGCAGAACCTTGTAAACGGCGTAACGTTCCACGTATCATCCAAGTCATTGGCGCGCTTGGTTATTTCACTCAGAAACCCGCTGGAAAGAGTTTGTTATGAAAAGAAGGAGGATTGTTCATGGAAGTCATCAAGGAGAAAAGCTCGGAAATGCAGTTTCTCCACCTGCGGGGCCGCTTGGATCACGAAAACGCTCAGGTGTTGGAAGAAAGCCTGAGCAAGTTGATCGAAAACGGAGCAAGGCAGTTGATCATTGATTGTTCGCAGATCGAATTCATCAACAATGCCGGTTTGCGTGTGTTGCTGGGCCTGGCGAAAAAGATTCTGGACCTGGAAGGTCGAATCGCGCTTCATTCCCCCAGCTTGCAGGCAAAAGAGACGTTCGACCGCACCGGTTTTTCCATGGTCTCGCGCATTTACGACACACGCGAAGAAGCCATTGCCGGAATTGCAGGCTCTGGTCTGTTTTCCGCTTCGCGCGATGAGCGGCACATCATCAGCAATTAAACAACTAAATCTTTATTCAAAATCTCGGAATCCGTAAGGTATGAATAAACCTGAATTACCGACAGCTATCAGGCAACTGCCAAAAATCGGCATTGTGCTCGGAACCGGCGGAATCAAGGCGATGGCCAGTCTGGCGTTGTTCGAATTTCTGGCGGAGCAAAAGATTCCCGTGGATTTGATGGTCGGATGCAGCGGCGGAGCGCTGGCATGCGCGATGATCGGATCGGGCTGCACGCCCACTGAGGTTCGCGATCTGGGAATGCAAAAGCTGCAGAAAAGCCTGTTTTCCCAATTCGATTACTCTTCGTTGCTGGGCATTTTCAGTTCGCATTTGGGAAATTTCGACAAGACCTCCGGCATTTTGAAGCCTGACCGTTGGCGGGGCGCGTTGCAGGAGTATTTCGGCGACAAAAAGCTGGAACAGTTGCGACCGCGCACCTTGCTGCAAACCACAGACATTGACACGGGCGAAGGCGTAGTGCTGACCAAAGGGCCGCTGGCCGAGGCCGTGTATGCGTCGTGCGCGTTTTTTCCGGCGTTTCCTCCGGCCAAAATTGACGGGCGATATTTGTGCGACGGCATATACAGCGCGCCGGTTCCCGTGGTCGAAGCCATCAAACGCAAGATGGACGTCATCATCGCGCTGGATTTCAAGGAAAAGGTTCGCACCGAACCCAAAGGCTTTTTCAGTTGTTTCTATCGCCACATTGACAACACCATGCGCACGTTGACGCGCAGCCAGATGTTTCTGTCCATCGAAATGCACCATCACGAAATCGTGATTATCGAAGTGGATTTCGATCACACGATCAATCCGTGGGACGTGCATGAACTGCCGGCAATCGTCGAATGTGGGCACAAGGCGATTGAACTTCACAAGTCCGCAATCCTGTCGGCCATTACGAGTTTTTCGAGAAGCAAGGCTCCTGTTGCAGAACAACCGGTAGGCAGTATTGCCGATCCAAATGCCGGTTTTCGGCGCACCACGATTTTGCGAAATCCGGCTTCGGTCGAAAGCAAGAACTCCGGCTGAACAAATTCCGTCGCACAGGTGTTTTCAACCTGCGCCAATCTTTACAACAGAAATCCGGGCAGATTGAAAAATCTGCCTTGCGCGCGACTCGTTCCCAGGAGGCGTGAGTGGTCAAGATATTCGCCCTGTGGTTGATCCTGTTTCTGCCTGTCGAAATTCATTGCCAGACGCCGCCCGGTGTCGTTGGCGAAAAACTCACGCTTCAGCAAGCCGTTGATCTGGCGTTGCGGCACAATCGTCTGGTCAATGTCGAACGGCTGGAAGTCGAAAAAGCCTCTGACAAACTGGCCACGCTCGCCACACGCCGGTTGCCGGGTTTCGACGTTTCGGTGATGGAATTTCAATGGTTCAGTCCGCCGGAATTCCGTTTCAATCGTGGCGTCTTTGGCCAGTTTCCCGGTCTTGGGCCGGTTCCGCCGACCAACACCACGATCACGTCTTCGCACGGCCCCACGGCATTTATCATCGCCCGCGCCACTCAACCGCTGACGCAACTTCATCGCATCAACCTGGGAATCAAAATGGGCGAGCTTGGTCGTGAAGTCGCCGACAGCAAACTGGAACTAAAAAAACGGGAAATTGCCCATCAAATCAAACGCAACTATTACGCCATTCTGCAATTGCAAAGCGCGCTCGACGCTTCGGAAGGAACTCTCAAGCTGTACCGCGAATTGGATCGCGTCGTCGGCGAATACGTCGCCCAACAAGTTGCGCTCGAATCCGACAGCCTGGACGCCAAAACCCAACTGGCCAAGGAAGAGTTTGAAACGCTCAAACTGCAAAACAATCTGGCGGCGGCCAAAGAACAACTCAACCAATTGCTAGGGCGCGACATTCGCACCGAATTCACTGTGGACGCGATTTCCGCCAACACCGTTTACGAAGTCGAACTTTCGATGGCGCAAACGCGCGCGTTGGCCGAACGCCCCGAATTGAAAGAAGCGCAGTTGAAATTGAAGCTGGCCGAATACGACCGCCGATTGAAAAAGGCCGAAGCCATTCCCGAAATCAGCGCCACTGCCGGGTATTTTTCCGCGTTCGGCGTTTCGGTACTGCCGCAAAACGCTTCCGGCATAGGCTTCACCTTGAGTTGGGAACCGTTCGATTGGGGACGCCGCAAACACGAACTTTCCGAAAAACAGAAAACCATCGAACAGGCGAACGAAGGTTTGCGCGAAACCGAAAGCTCGATTTTGCGCGATGTCGGCGACAAATTCCGCAAGTTGCAGGAATCGCGCGCGCTGTTGCGCGTCAGCCAACTGGCGCAGGAATCGGCGCGCGAAAAATTGCGCGTCGCCACCAGCAAGTATTCGCTGGAAGCCGTGTTGTACAAGGAAGTGCTGCAAAAACAGGCTGAACTGGCGACGGCTCAGGATCGGTATCAACAAGCGTTGCTGGCGTTCTGGACGGCGCGCGCCGATTTTGAAAAAGCCATCGGCGAACTCTAGCTGGGAACGCAGGCGTCTCGCCTGCGCGTCACCCCATGAGGGCAATCAATGAACACGAAGATTCGATATGTGATCGGGGTTTTCTTCTGCCTGATGTTTGCGGCGGGTTGCCGGAAAGCCGAAAGTTTCGAAAAACCCGTCAAACCGGTTCAGGTGCAGGAAGTACAGACTTACGCTCCGGGCGGCTCCAGCGCAAATGGCGAACGTTATTCGGCCAACATTGTGCCTGCGTCGCAAAATGAACTGGCATTCAAGTTCGGCGGTTACGTCAGCGAAATCCATCAGGTCAGGGGAGCCGACGGCAGGTTGCGCCCCGTGCAGGAAGGCGACACCGTTGCCAAAGGAACCGTGCTGGCGCGATTGCGCAACGACGATTTCGCCGCCAAGGTCAAACAGGCCGAATCGCAAGTGGCCGAAGCGCAATCCACCACCGAAACCAACCGCGCCCAACTGGCCGAAGCCGAAGCCGCGTTGAAACAGGCCGAACGCGATTTGGAACGAGCGACCAAACTGCTGGAAGCCAAAAGCCTGACCAGACCCGAATACGAAGGCGCAAAGACCAAAGTCGAGATGGCGCAGGCGCGTGTCGAAACCGTTCGTTCGCAGGCCAAAGTCATTCAGGCCAAAATCAGCGGCGCACAGGCGTTGCTCGGCGAAGCGAAACTCGCCGAAAAAGACGCCGCGCTCGTTGCGCCGATGGATTGTTACATCCTGAAACGTTTGATCGAACCGGGAGGATTGACTGCGCCCGGTCGTCCTGTGTTTGTCGTGGCCGACAAAACCTCTGTCAAAGCTACGTTCGGTTTGCCGGATTTGTCGCTGAAAAACGTAGGCATTGGCGAAGCGCTGACCTTCACCACCGAAGCCATTCCCGGCATCGAATTCAAAGGCTGGGTTTCGCGCATTTCGCCCGCCGCCGACCCGAAAAGCCGCGTGTTCGATGTCGAAGCGACGATTCCGCGTCCGCCCGGCCAGTTGCGATTGGGAATGATCGCTTCGTTGACGTTGCCGTCGAGCAAGTCCGCCGTGCCGGTCACTGTCATTCCTATCAACTCGATTGTCCGACCCAAACAAAACCCTGAAAGTTACGCCGTCAATGTCGTCACCGACCAGGAAGGCAAGCAATTCGCCAAACAACGACTGGTCAAACTCGGAGAAGCTTACGGCAACATGATCGCCGTCACCGAAGGCGTCACGCTTGGCGAACGGGTCATAGTTTCGGGCGCGGCGATGATCGTGGACGGCGAACAGGTCAAAGTCATTCCTTCAACCGAGAAGTGAGATATGCAAAACGAAGCGACAGTTCCTCGTCACAACAATCCGATCAACTGGCCTATGACATTGTTTATGGCCATGTTTCACGTCGGCGCGATTGCCGCGCTGTTTGATTTCAGTTGGGCGGCGTTGGGCGTTGCGGTGTTTCTGTGGTGGTTTGCCGGCAGCTTGGGGATCGGCATCGGCTATCACCGTTTGCTGACGCATCGCGGTTTCAAAACGTCTAAACCGGTCGAATACTTTTTGACCGTCTGCGGCGCGTTGGCCTTGCAGGGAGGTTCTATTCCCTGGTGCGCCAACCATCGCATTCATCACGCCAACACTGAAAAAGACGGCGATCCGCATTCACCGCGTCACGGATTCTGGTGGTCTCACATGGGATGGATCACCAACGGAGTTTCCGACCATAACCAGATTGAATTGCATGCGCGCACCGTACCTGATCTGTACAAAGACCGCTTTCACCAGTGGATTTCGCGCTGGAATTATCTGCCGCAACTTCCACTGGCTTTTCTGCTGTATTGGCTGGGCGGATGGCAATTCGTGTTGTGGGGCGTGTGCGTGCGCGTGGTGTTTTCCTGGCATGCGACGTGTTTGGTCAATTCGGCGGCGCACGTTTGGGGTAATCGCCGCTTCAAGACCGCGGACGATTCGCGGAATAACTGGTGGGTGGCGCTGATGAGTTTCGGCGAAGGCTGGCACAACAACCATCACGCGCATCCGGCGGCAGCGCGACACGGACTGGCGTGGTACGAACTCGACCTCAACTGGTGCGCGATCTGGCTGCTGGAAAAACTCGGCCTGGTCGAAAAAGTTCGTCGCGGCAGTTTGCCCAAAACCAACGTCCCCACCGAACAACCGGCAATCATTGAATAGCGTCCGCCCAACAAGGAGAGATTCATGGAAAACCGACTCCCACAAACACGCGCTGCAACGAAAGAAACTGGCGCAGGAATTTACCAAACGCTGTTCAACAAGATTCTTGCGCCATTGCCTGCCGGAAAGTTGCGTGTTGTTTTTCCAGACGGCCAGGAAGCGACCTACGGCCAGAAATTGCCCGGCCCCGAAGCGACGCTGAACATTCTGAATTCGGCGTTTTTCAAAAAGAGCATCTTGTATGGCGAAGTCGGCTTCGGCGAATCTTACGTTGACGGCGATTGGGATTCGGATGACGTCGTCGCGGTGTTGTCGTGGTTCGTCATCAATCTGGGGCACGCGGCCTCTGACGGAAAACGACGGTTGCCGCTGACGGACGTGCTGCTGGTGTTCAACAAGATTCGCCACAAGCTGCGCGCCAACAATCAGGCCAACGCCAAACGCAACATCTCGGAGCATTACGATCTGGGCAACGACTTTTACAAGCTCTTTCTGGATCGGAGCATGACGTATTCCTGCGGCATCTTCAGTTCGCCCGACACGTCGCTCGAAGCCGCGCAAGCCGAAAAATACGACCGGCTGTGCCGCAAGCTTAATCTGAAAGCTTCGGATCACGTGCTGGAAATCGGCGGTGGCTGGGGCGGATTTGCCGAACACGCCGCCAAAAATTACGGCTGTCGCATTACCTCCATCACCATTTCGCAAGAGCAATTGAATTACGCCAAAGAGCGCATGGCTGCCGCAGGGCTTTCCAATCAGGTCGAATTTCAACTGACCGATTACCGCAACGTCACAGGCAGATTCGACAAGATCGTTTCCATCGAAATGATCGAAGCCGTCGGCCACGAATATCTGAAGAGCTTTTTCCAAAAATGCCACGAACTGCTCGACCGTTCCGGCTTGCTGGCAATTCAGGCCATCACCTGTCCTGATTCGCGTTACGAGAGCCATCGCCAGAATGTGACCTGGATGCAGAAACACATCTTTCCCGGCGGATTGCTGCCTTCGGTGGGCATGATGAACAAGTTCATCAACGAAACCGGCGACATGCATCTGCACAGTCTGGAAGAGATGGGTTTGCATTACGCGCGCACGGTTGCGAGCTGGCGGGAAAAATTCAATCACAAACTGGAATCGGTGTTGTCGTTGGGCTTCAACGAAAAGTTCATTCGCAAATGGAATTACTACCTGCTGAATTGCGAAGCCATTTTTTTGACTCGCAACATCACCGTCGTGCAGGCGATTTATTCCAGACCCAACAACCTGACGATCTGACAGGCGATTGGAAATGAAACGATCTCGCTCAAATGCGTCTTTGCTTACAGGTAACAACTGATGTTGGAACACATTTGGAATTCGATGGCGACGGGATGTTGCGGCGAATTCAGTATTGAGTTTCCTGACACCCGATACCTAATCCCCGAAACCTGACTTTTCCTAAACACAGCCTTTGACCAAATCGTTTTTTGGGTTTTCAGGTGTCAGGTGAAAGGGGACGGGTGTCAGGCTCGAATTCGCCAGCGGATTTACATCCAAGATTGATTGCTAACCTGCCAAAGTTTCTGATGGAGTAGAAATAAATCATGCCGAATCCCACTGATCCCATTTTCAAACCGCGCACCAGTTTGACCGCGCGACTGGTCACTGAAACACGCCAGAACACCGCCAAGTTTTTCACCGAAACGCGGCAGGTGTCGTGGATTCTGCTGATCGTCACCTTGCTGTGGGGCGTGTATGCGTATTTCGCCATGCCCAAACGCAAAGACCCGGAAGTCAAAGTGCGCAAGGCCTTGGCTGTCTGCGTCTGGCCGGGCGCCAGCGCCGAAGAAGTCGAGCAGCAAATCACGCGCAAGATCGAAGAGAAGATGGCGCAGAATTCGCGCGTCGAAACCGTCGAATCCATTTCGCGGGGCAACGTGTCGGTCGTTTATCTGTCGCTGGATGAACAGGTGCAGGACATCGGCAAAGAACTCGACGACGTGCGGTTGAAGCTCGACAACATACGCGATTTGCCCGAAGGCGCGGGACCAATCGAGTTCGTCAAGGATTTCGGCGACACCTCAGCGTTGATGCTGACCGTCGCCAGTCCCAAGATGAACGATGTCGTCATTCAAGCGCAGGCGCTGGCCGTTGAACGTGCCATCGCACAAGCGCGCGCGAAATCCGGCGCCGCCAACCGCGCAACGCTCATCATTGGATTGCCCGCGTCGCTGACCGACCGGCAACGCCAATGGGCGCGCGATGAACTGGCGCGACACATCAAACAAACGGCTGCACGCGACGTGACGCCGCTCGACGGGCAGGATTTCATAGGGCTGGATGTTTCCGGCGACGCCGAAGACCAATCGGTGCTGGCATCGGCTCAACAATTCATCAACGAACGTTTGCAGCCGACCGGTTTTCAAGCCGATGTGCGGCAACCGGTCGTCATTCGAGATACGACCCAAACCGCCGAGCAATTGCGCGCCGTTGCGGGCGAACGGTACAGCTACCGCGAACTGGACGATTTCACCGATCTGATTATGCGCACGCTGCAAACCGTACCGCTGGTGTCGAAAGTGTCCCGCTACGGCGTGTTGAAAGAAAACATCTTCATCGAGTATTCGCAGGAGCGGCTGGCCAGTTATGGCTTGCAACCATCGAAACTGGCGCAATTGCTGCGGTCACGAAACACTACGCTGCCCGGCGGCCAACTCGAAGTCGAAGGCAAAAATCTTGGCATCAATCCTTCCGGCGAATTCAAAAACGAAAAAGAAATCGGCGATGTGATGGTGACGGTGACGCCCACAGGTTCGCCCGTGTATTTGCGCGATCTGGCCGACATCAGTCGCGGCTATCAAACGCCGCCGCGTTATCTGAACTTTTATACCTGGCAGGACGCGCAAGGTCAGTGGCAACGTTCGCGCGCCATTACGCTGGCCGTGCAAATGCGTCCCGGCGAGCAAATCGCCAAATTCGGCGAAGCCGTGGACAAAGCCTTGGCCGGATTGAAGCCGCTGTTGCCGGATGATCTGATGCTCGAAAAAACTTCCGACCAGCCGTTGCAGGTGGCGGAAAACATCGCGTTGTTTTCGCGCAGTTTGATCGAAGCCATTTTGCTGGTCGTGCTGGTCGCGTTCATCGGCTTTCGCGAATGGCGTTCGGCGTTGCTGGTCGCGCTTTCGATTCCGATCACGCTGGCGATGACCTTCGGAATGATGCACGTGATGGGCGTTGATTTGCAGCAGGTTTCGATTGCCTCGTTGATTCTGGCGCTGGGGTTGTTGGTGGACGATCCGGTGGTGGCCAGCGACGCGATCAAACGCGAACTGGCGGGCGGGCGGCCAATCAGCGTCGCGGCCTGGTTGGGGCCGAGCAAACTGGCCGAAGCGATTTTGTACGCGACAATCACCAACATCGTCGCCTATCTGCCGCTGCTGCTGGTGACGGGCAGCACAGGCATTTTCATCTGGAGCTTGCCGGTCGTCATCACCTGTTCACTTGTGGCGTCGCGCATCGTTTCGATGTCGTTCATTCCGTTTCTGGCTTATTACCTGCTGCGTCCCGGCAAGAAGAAAGAACCTACGCTGGCCGAAATGCGGCAAAAAGGATTCGCCGGGTTGTATTACAAAGTCGGCCAGTGGGCATTGGAACATCGTTGGAAAACGCTGGCGTCTTCGCTGATTTTTCTGGTGTTGGGCGGCGTGTTTGTCGGGCAACTGCGGACGGAGTTTTTCCCGAAGGATTTGTCGTACCTGTCTTACCTGAATGTCTGGCTGCCGGAAGACGCGCCGCTGTCGGCGACGAACAAGGCGGCGTTGCAAGCCGAAGCCGTTGTGCGTCAGGTTGCCGAAGAATATGGCAAACAACATCCCGGCAAGGATGGCAAAGCGAAACCGGTGTTGCATTCGATGACGACGTTTACCGGCGGCGGCGGACCTCGATTCTGGTTTTCGGTTGCGCCAGAACATCGCCAGTTGAATTACGCACAAGTCATCATACAGATGAACGACAAACGCGACACCGGCAAACTGGTTGCCGAAATGCAGCGCGAATTGTCGGCCAAAGTGCCCGGCGCGCGCATTGACGTGCGCCAACTGGAAACCAGTCGCGCGATTGACGCTCCGGTCGAAGTGCGCATTTCCGGGCAGGATTTGACGACGATGCGCAATCTGGCCGAACAAGCCAAAGACATTTTCCGCTCCATTCCCGAAGCCGACCGCGTGCGCGACGATTGGGGCGCGGAAAGTTTCGTGGCCAATCTGCAGGTCGAACAGGATCGCGCCAATCTGGCGGGACTTTCCAATCTGGATGTGGCGGCTTCGTCGGCGGTCGGCATCAGCGGATTTGAAGTCACCAGTTTGCGCGAAGGCGAATTGGACGTGCCGGTCATTGCGCGATTGCGCGTCGAAGAGAGAGCCAAACTTTCCGACATTCAAAATCTGTATGTGTATTCGGTGCAGAGTCCGGCCAAAGCGCCGTTGCGCCAGTTGTCGGAGATTGATTACCAACTGCAATCGGAAAAAATCCGTCGCCGCAATCAATTTCGCACCATCACGGTTTCGGCCTTTCCTGTGCCGGGCGTGCTGCCGTCGCAGGTGTTCAACGCATCGCGCGCCAAAATGGAAGAGTTTGAACGGTCGTTGCCGCCCGGTTACAGCATCAGCATTGGCGGCGAACGCGAACAGCGTTTGAAAGGATTTCGCGATCTGGCCGTCGTCATGGCGGTTTCGGTGCTGGCGATCTTTCTGGCTCTGGTGATTCAGTTCAAACACGCCATCAAACCGCTGCTGGTGTTTTCGGCGATTCCGTTCGGGATGGTCGGCGCGTTCGCCGCATTGTGGGTAATGGGGGCGCCGTTCGGCTTCATCGCTTTTCTGGGCATCGCCAGTTTGATCGGTGTGATCGTGTCGCACGTCATCGTGCTGTTTGATTTTGTCGAAGAAAAACGCGAAGAAGGCGAACCGCTGCGCGAAGCCCTGCTCGATGCAGGCATCGCGCGATTGCGTCCGGTGATGATTACCGTCGGCGCGACGATTTTCGGTCTGGTTCCGCTGGCCATGAGTGGCGGGCCGTTGTGGGAAGCGTTGTGTTACGCGCAGATCGGCGGTTTGCTGCTGGCCAATTACGTGACCAAGCTGCTGGTTCCTGCGCTGTACGCGATCTTCGTGCTCGACCTGAAACTCATCAAATGGGAAGGCCACGAAACCGGCAAAGTCACTACGCCGCTGGGCACCAAGCCACTGGCAACCAGACCGTTGTCGTAATCGTGTAAGCCGTCGAGCGGAAATTTGACGGCTTTTCATTTTCCAATTGTCATTTTTGATCTGTCATTTGTCATTGCCTGAATCGTATGGCAGCAAAGACAAATGGGAATTGAAAAATGACAATTGGAAAATTAAGCCAGAGCGTTGCCCACCTGCTTACTTTACCGCCTTGTCAAAAGTTCTTTAGCCCGTTCGCTTATGAGTCCAGCATCTTGAGAGCCGCGTCCACTGCCTGGCGGAGCGTATTGTCATAAGCCGCTCCGCCAGTGTGATTGAGGGAATTGCCTGAAGCTATCCCTATGGCTGAGGACGCCTTTGTTGCTGAGGGCGCCAAGGTAGTCCGAACATTTTTGATTTTTTCTTCCAGCGCTTCGCGTGCCTGTTGCGATTGCTCCTTGGCGGATTGAGCGGCGTCGGCGCGCCGAATCTGGCGCCTGATCTCATCTCTCAGAGTTTGCTCGTTGGGACGCGCGGGCAGTCTTCCAAAAAAATATCCAATGACAACGAAAATGACCGGCTCCAGGTGAGTAATCAGTCGTTCGTCCGACCAGTGTTTGAAACTACCGAAAAGGACGGCGGCGTACAGCGCCAGAAAGGTCAACGTCAATGCCACCATCATCCAGTTCTGAAGGGTGTTGCTAAATTCGCCTCCCCGGTGTGTGCCGGAATCCAGAATGTTTTTCATGCGTTTTCTCCTTCAGGGGATGAAATTTGATTGCAAAAAAGGCCTCGAACGCCCTATTAATGCGGCGATCAATCAAAATACGGTTTATACGAGCGTCAGAGCCGCCGGTGCGAATATGTTGTTTGTGGAGCGTATATCTCGCTTCCATTCACTAACGCACTCTTTGGGAATGACAACTATCACTCCTGGCGAGAATTTTTTTGAGGCACATGGATTCTTCTGCTGACATCACGAAACTTTTGATTAACTGGGGAGAAGGCGACCAGAAGGCGTTGGAACAGTTGATTCCACTGGTCGAACAGGAATTGCGTCGGATTGCGCACAACCAGATGCGGCGCGAAGGCCCAGGACATACGCTGCAAACCGGCGCACTGGTCAATGAAGCTTATCTTCGGTTGGTGGATCAAACACGAGTTCGTTGGCAAAACCGCTCTCACTTTTTCGCCATCGCCGCAAAAATGATGCGGCGCATTCTGCTGAATTACAGCCGGGACCGGGATCGAGAAAAACGCGGCGGCGGAGCGGTTCAGGTTTCGCTGACCGAGGCTGACGCAATTATTGAAGAGCGGGCAATCGAGATTCTTGCGCTCGATGAAGCATTGTCGAAGCTGGAATTGATTGATGAAAGAAAATGCAGAGTCGTCGAATTGCGATATTTTGCCGGTCTCAGCGTTGAAGAGACATCCGAGGTTCTGGGGGTTTCGGCGATTACGGTGATACGCGACTGGAACATGGCGAAAGCCTGGCTTGCGCGAGAGCTGACTTATGGGAAATGAGGACTGGGTACGCATTGAAGAACTGTTTCACGACGCCATCGCGCTTTCCGTCGCGGAAAGAGCGGAGTTCCTCAACCAGGCCTGCGGCGAAAATCATCAGTTGCGAACGGAATTGGAAACTTACATTGCCGCTTACGAAGCCCAGCCTGAAATCATAGAAGAGCCTGTCTTCAACTTTGGTTTGCAGGCAATGGCGCAAATGGAATCCAGGCCTTCGTTGGAAGGAACGAGCATCGGCCTTTTTCGGATTTTGCAGAAACTCGGCGAAGGGGGAATGGGCGAAGTATATCTGGCCGAAGACACTAAACTTGATCGCAAGGTCGCTCTCAAATTTCTTGTCCATGGTTTGGTGAATGACCACTCGGCGAAGCGACAGTTGAAACGCGAAGCTCAGGCTGTGGCCAAACTGGACCATCCAAACATTTGCCCCGTGCATGGGTTTGAGGAACAGGACGGCCATAGTTTTATTGTCATGCCCTTTGTCGAAGGGGAAACGCTATTCACTCTTCTTAAGAACCAGACATTTCCCAGGGAACGCGCCGCACACATTGCCATTCAAATTGCCAGTGCACTGGCTGACGCGCATGCGCACGGAATCATTCATCGCGACATCAAGCCAAAAAACATCATCATTTCCGCGCAGGATCAGGTGAAGGTGCTGGATTTCGGACTGGCGAAATCCGTGGCGAAAAACGTGTTGAATCCGAATGCCGGGGAAAGTCGCGGGTCCAGTCTGGGGTTGGTGGTTGGCACTGTGCGATATATGTCGCCGGAACAGTTGAAGAATGAAAGATTGGACCCTCGCACAGACATTTTCAGCTTCGGCGTTGTGTTGTACGAGATGATTACAGGCCAGAATCCGTTTGCAAAAGAAACCGACGCCGAAAGCATCTCGGCGATTTTGACGACGGACTTGCCTGATAAAGCGGACGGTCCGCAGGGACTGTTGGAAATTGCCCGCAAGTGCCTGAGCAAGGATCGTGAGCGCCGGTATCAGTCAGTCAATGAAATCCTTATCGATCTGGAAGATGAGCTTCTTGGAAAAAAGAAATTCTGGCAGAGGCGGAGTTCAGCACGTTTGCGAACGCAGATTGCTCTTGCCACGCTGCTGCTGGTTATTATTGCGACGGCCATCGTTTATTCCGCAATGACGCGAGTAAGCACGCTGGCGGTCTTGCCGGTGCTCAATCTGAGCGGCGACCAGAGCATTGATTATCTGGGAGACGGTTTGACGGATACGCTCATTCAGCGGCTTTCACGGTTGTCTAGGCTGAAGGTCAGCCCCCGCACTCTTGTCGTCGAATACAAAGGGAGTTCACGCGATCTGGGAGCAATCGGGCGCACGCTTGGTGTCGAGATGGTATTCGCCAGCGAAATTACGAAGCGCGGCGAACAACCGGTTTTGGAAACCCGCCTCTTCAGAACGAAGGACGGGGCGATGCTCTGGAATGAGTCTCGCAATCTCAACCCTGCGGAGCTTCTCTCTTTCCACGAAGGGCTTTGCAATACAATTGCCGAAAAATCGCTGTTTTTCCTGCGCGATTCCGAACGAAATCTTATGCTCAGTCGGCAGACTCGAAATCCGGAAGCCTTTCGCCATTATTTGATTGCTAGAAACTACTGGATCAATCGAAACCGGGAAAACATACGCCTGGCCATCGAGCATGGGTGCGGCTCTTTTAGGACGACACCCAATTGCTGAAAATACAACACTTTAT
>ERZ1066125.95-NODE-95-length-73384-cov-28.478119_pt1 | contig 73384 bp, 69 predicted proteins | sample MGYA00382772_ERZ1066125 | MGnify/ENA primary metagenome ERZ1066125 (study PRJEB33369, sample SAMEA5778355) | biofilm metagenome | biome: Industrial cooling water; feature: Water cooling tower basin; material: Biofilm | place: United Arab Emirates | collected... | reverse complement strand
GCGCTTGGTTCAAGTTTTGCGGGTATTCCATACAGTGACCTGAAAACCGATCTAGATGACAGGTTTCGGATTTCAGGTATTGGTTGCAAGCAATCTACCTGTGGCCAAAATCCGAAATCCGCAATCCGCAATCAATCCCAAACTTTCCATTCCGCTTCGCCAGCGTCCCAGAGTTGATTGAATTCCAGATTGTCTTTGTAAGTGTCCATGCATTTCCAGAAACCGGAATGTTGAAACGCGATCAATTGGCGTTCGGCGGCCAATCGTTCCAGCGGTTCGCGTTCCAGCACGCAATCGTCTGTCAGATATTCAAACAGCCGCCGATTGAAGACGAAAAATCCGCCGTTGATCCATTCCTGCATGACAGGCTTTTCTTCAAAGTCGGTGACCGCCGATTGGCCATCGAGTTTGATGATGCCGAAATTCGAGCGCGGATGCACCGCCGTCAAGGTCGCCGTTCGCCCGTGCGCGCGGTGAAATTCGATCAGCGCGGTCAGATTCACGTTCGACAATCCATCGCCGTAAGTGACGCAAAAGGTTTCGTCGTTTCCCAAATACTTCTCAACGCATTTGATGCGTCCGCCGGTGTTGGTTTCGGTTCCGGTGTCGGCAAAGGTGATGGTCAATTCGTGGCCGTCCGCCTGTTGCCAGCGAAGCTGAAAGTCGCCAGCCAAATCCGGCGCAGTCGCCAGGTCGGCATATTGCGGTTCCCTATCCAGAAAGTAATGCGTGGTGAAATGCCTTTTGATTTCTTCGCCCAAAAATCCCAGGCAAAGAATGAATTCATTCAACCGGTAATGCTGATACAGCTTCAGAATGTGCCACAACACAGGCTGGCCGCCGATTTCGATCAAACCTTTCGGCACGGTCGCGCCGTGTTCGCCCAATCGAGTTCCTTTTCCACCGCAGAGAATGACTGTCTTCATTTGATCAACTTGTTCTTCGTCAAAAACGCCAGCACTGCTTCGTTGAATTTTTGCGGTTCGTCCATCATCAAAAAGTGGCTGACGCCCGGCCAGACTTGATACTCGACGCCGGGAGCGAGTCCACGAAGATACGCTTCATATTCCGAACCCCAGTTCCCGCTGGTCGCCATCAACGCCAGAGTCGGCACGGTGATTTTGTCGGTTTTCGTCGGAAAGATGTTCGGGTCCAACATTCCTTCAAAGGCGCTGACCATAGTGTGTTGCGGAGCATTGACCATAGCCGTTTTGACTTCGGCGCGAACCTTCAGGTCTTTCATGCCTTGCGTCAGAAATTCGACAGATTTTTCGGCGCTGGTTCGATAAGTCGGCAAGCGCAAAGGATCGAGAAACGCTTTCATGGATTCGCGCGTGCCCATGGCTTTCAACCCGCCGTCCACAATCACCAATGCGCGCGTTTTTTCCGGGAAGTTTTTATAAAACTGCCACAAGACAGGAGCGCCCATGCTGTGCCCGATCAGCGTTGCCTGGCTGACTTTGGCGTCGCGCAAGACGGCTTCGACAGCCTGCGCGTAAAGTTTCATTGTGTAAGCCAGCGCCGGCTTTTCGCTCTGTCCGTGACCGGGCAGGTCAACGGCAATGACTCGCGCCTGATCGGCAAAAGCCGGAATGTTCGCTTTCCAAAACGTCAAATTGCAGGTCCAGCCGTGAACGAAGACCAACGCCGTGTCGCCTTTGCCGTAATTCTGGTAATGCACTTTCATTTTGTCGAATTTGGCGAAGCGGTCTTCCGGTTTAATCTCTGCTGCTTGTTGAGCCAGCGGCGTCGAAAGCGCAACAACAAACACGACGACAATTAAACAGCACAGTTTTAGCGCAGATAAGGCCAAAGAATTACCGCAGAGGCGCAAAGAACGCAGAGGCAACGCAAAGACCTCTGCGTAAACTCTGCGTTCTCTGCGTCTCTGCGGTGAAGTTTGCGACGCTGCTGTCGAACCCAAATGAAAACTTCTCTTCATCTTTTTCCTTTTTTCGGTTAGGCCGAATTTTCCATTTCGCGCAATGACCGCAACGTGTACAGACCTGTGTTGTGGCCGTCGCTCCAACTGATGCTATATGCGTATCGGCCCACCGGCGCCAGGTCTGTGATGCGAATGTTTGGGAATTGTTCAGATGTCAGGTTCAAACTTTGCGACGGATGATGGCCTTTGCAACTGGCGCAGGGGCATTCCGCCCGCAACACGTCCAATCGCAACCGGCTGACGTGACCGTCATCCCAGGTGATTTGCAACACCGAATCGTCGTCCGTCAACGCCAGCGATTCGGGAAAAACTTCTGTGGTCATAAGCTGGTTTGTATCAGTTGATGATGAATGGTTAAATTGCGCCGCCCTTTGCAACGGCCCGAAGCATTTAACCATCTGAGGCCGCGCTTCAGCAAACGTGCTGAGTTTCAACATTTACTCGAGTGGGAGGAAGATGGAACAAAACAAGATTGTTCGAATTGACGATTACACCAACCGCAAGGAAGCCAAAGGATTTCTGAAGGGCGTCATCATGCTCATTCCGAATTTCCTGAAGCTGCTGTACAAACTGTTCAAGGATTCGCGGGTGCCGATGGCGGAAAAGGCCATGTTAGTCGGCGCGATTGCTTATGTCGTTTCGCCGCTCGATCTTTTGCCGGACGTGATTCCGTTCATCGGTCAGGTAGACGACCTGTATTTGATCGGTTTGGTCGTGTTGCGATTGCTGGCGCGAACCGATGACGCCGTCATTCAGGAACACTGGGACGGACGCGGCGATCTGGCTTCGCTGGTCAACAAAATCGTGCGCGCGGCTCAATACATCTTGCCGAAAAAGATGCAGCGGATTCTGCTTGGCCGCGTAGACATCGCGCCGAAAATCAAAGGCGGATTGATGTCTTCGCCTGCCGCTGTTGAAGACATTGACGACGCGCGCGAACGTCAGGCGCGACGATAAACCGCCAGCAAACGATAAAACCAAAATGGCTGCTCGAAATGTTCGGGCAGCCATTTTCCTTTTTGGCGTCTTGTGACAATCTGCCGCCGATTCACTGCATTCTTTTTTCAACCGCTGAGGCGCAAAGTGTCGCAAAGGCTCCGCAGAGTGTTGGAATCATCTCTGCGCTTTCTTTGCGTTCTCTGCGGTGAATGGACTCACTTTTCAGGAGCTTGCCCCATGACCGAACAGCGCCCGGAGTCGCTGCCTTCAGAACGCCTGATTTCCTTGGATGTCTTTCGCGGCCTGACCATCGCCGGAATGGTGTTGGTCAACAACGCCGGAAACTGGGATGCCGTGTATCCGCCGTTGGAACACGCGGCGTGGGACGGTTGGACTCCGACCGATCTGATTTTTCCGTTTTTCGTTTTCATCATCGGCGTCGCCATTCCGCTGGCCTTTGAGCGGCGCAAAGCTGTAAGCGGCAGCCTGCGCGACCTGTACCTGAAAATCCTTCGCCGGTCGGCCATCATTTTTGGATTGGGCTTGCTGATATTGAACGCGTTTCCGTACACGCTGGACAGGTTCCACCACTTGCGAATTCCCGGCGTCATGCAACGGCTGGCGTTGTGTTATCTGTTCGCGGCATTGATCTTTTTGACGACCAAAGTCCGCACGCAAATTCTGATCGCCGTCGGATTGCTGATTGGGTATTGGTTGGCGATGAAACTGATTGCCGCGCCGGGTTACGCACGCGGAGATTTGTCGCTGGAAGGTTCGCTGGCTTCGTGGCTGGATCGCACGTTGATGCCCGGCCACACGTACAAACCGATGTACGACCCCGAAGGATTGCTCAGCACTGTTCCGGCAATTTCGACTGCACTGTTCGGCGTGCTGGCCGGACAGTGGTTGATGCAACGCCGCGAAGCTTTTGAAAAAGTCGCCGGACTGTTCGCCGTCGGCGCGTTGTGCGTGATCGTTGGCTACGTGTGGGATTGGGCGTTCCCGATCAACAAAGCGCTGTGGACAAGCTCTTACGTGATGTTCACCGGCGGATTGGCGCTGCAACTGTTGGCGCTGTGTTATTGGGCCATTGACCTGAAAGGGTATCGGCGCTGGGCGCAACCGTTTGTCGTGTTCGGCGTCAACGCGCTGGCGTTGTATGTGCTGTCGAGTTTGATGTTCAAAGTGTTGCTGTTCATAAAAGCCACCAAACTGGACGGAACCGAAGGCACTTTGCGCGATTGGATTTACGAACGAATCTTTGCCACGTGGCTGTCGCCGATGAACGCTTCGCTGGCGTTTGCGTTGGCGTATCTGGCGCTGTGGTGGTTGTTGATGCTGGTACTGTACCGGCGCAAAATTTTCATCAAAGTCTAAAACCTGGCTGGGAGCGCAGGCGTCCCGCCGGCGCTCCCAGCATTTCGAGGAAGAATTATGAAAGCAACCGTTGTCGAAAACTGCGGCGGGCCGGAATCGCTGGTGTACCGAGACGCCGAAACGCCTTCGCCCAAAGCAGGCGAAGCCTTAATCAAAGTCGAAGCCATCGGGCTGAATTACATTGACGTATATCACCGCACCGGACTCTATCCGTTGCCGCGTCCGTTCATTCCCGGTATGGAAGCTGCCGGAATTGTCGAAGCTGTCGGCGAAGGCGTCTCCGAAGTTGCTGTCGGCGACCGCGTCGCGTACGCCATGCAAGTCGGCGCTTATGCCGAATATGCTGTTGTGCAATCTTGGCGTTTGGTCAAAGTTCCAGACGGCGTCAGCGCCCAACAGGCCGCCGCAGCCATGTTGCAAGGCATGACGGCGCATTATCTGGTGACGTCCACTTACGCGCTCAAAGCCGGAGACACGGCGTTGATTCACGCGGCGGCGGGCGGTGTTGGACTGTTGTTATGCCAGATGGTCAAAAACATCGGCGCGCGCGGCATCGGAACGGTTTCCACCGAAGCCAAAGCCGCGCTCGCCCGCGAAGCCGGAGCCGATGAAGTCATTTTGTACACCGAGCAGGATTTTGAAGCGGAAGTTCGCCGCCTCACCGACGGCAAAGGCGTGCAGGTCGTTTACGATTCGGTTGGCCAGACGACGTTTTTGAAAAGCCTGAACTGCCTGGCTCCGCGCGGAATGCTGGCGTTGTTCGGCCAATCGTCGGGGCCGGTAGCGGCCTTCGATCCGGCTTTACTGGCACAAAAAGGTTCGCTGTTTTTGACGCGCCCGAGCCTGGCGGCCTACGCGGCAACGCGCGAAGAATTACTCTGGCGAGCAGGCGATTTGTTCAACTGGATCAACGCGGGCAAGCTGAAGCTCCGCATCGAAAAGACCTTCCCTTTGGCCGAAGCCGCCGAAGCGCACCGCCAACTGGAAGGCCGCAAAACCACCGGCAAAGTGCTGCTGCTTCCTTGACGAAGTGTGTTGTTATCTGAAGCCGCTGCGTTGGACGTTGCGTCGCTTAACAACGAAGAATAGACTTTCACTGGCATCACACAGACGCAAAGGGTGATTGGACTTTGAGCGATGGCGTTTGATTGGGATAAGAAAAAGGCCGCTGAAAACTTTGTCAAACATGGCGTCTCGTTTGAAGAGACAATGACTGTGTTTGACGATCCGCTGTACGTTGATTTCTACGATCCGGATCATTCGCTTGGCGAGCATCGCTTCATCATAATCGGAGAGTCAGCACAAGGCCGCTTGTTGATGGTTTCATATACTGAACGCGGCGATCTCATTCGGTTAATCAGTTCCAGAGAACTGACACCAACAGAACGGAAAAAATATGAAGAAGGATAAGGATAACGAACAAGAGTCTCTGTCAGAATTGACCGATCTGAACGACGAACTCCGTCCTGAATATGACTTGGGCCAGTTACAAGTGCGGCGTATGGGACTTGGGCGTCGCCAGTTTGGCGATTATATAGTCCGGCTGGAGCCGGATGTGGCAGCAGTCTTTCAGGATGCCAATGCTGTCAACGAAGCCTTACGGTTGCTGATTAAGGTCGCTCAATCAAGCAATCAACCTCTTGCGCCAAAATACTCTTCGTAAATTTCACTGAGCGTGTCGGAAGCCCCAACCCGTATCTATTGTATCTGTCACGATCTGGCGAAAACGCGATTCAAATTGATCGTGTAAATTGTGTTTGGTGATGTGTATGGCCGCTCTCTCGCACATTCCTTCCATGCTGTTGTAGAAAGGTTCGTCAATGTCCCCGAATTCCAGTGTGAAGCCCACGCCCGCTTCCACATACGCCAACATCAAGTCAGCCAAGTCAACCGGTGAATTGCTGATCTTCTTGAAATCTGAAATCGCTTTTCTGGCTACTGATAGCCTCGCCTTAGGCAATCCGCGCGAAGGGTTGAATTCCTTTTCGATGATGGCTTTGTATTTTTCCAGCACTCCCCGACTGTCTTCCGCACCAAACTTGGTCTGGTAATACTCTTTGACCTTGGTGAATTTGTCGAAAAGCATTCCGATTTCGTCCAGCAATTCTTCGCGCGAAAGGTGTTTCAGATGCAGCTTCAGTGAGCGTTGATTGAGTTTGGCCATAAAAAATGAGCCTCTGTATTACTGCTGAAGTTTTCATTCAGAAAGTGAACTTTTGCTTGGCAGCTTGTCTAATCCAATCATGAACTCCTTGAAAATCTCGAAGCTCAAGCTGCCATTTATATTGCTCTGCAAGTTGCCAGGCCCCACGCGTAAAAGTGGATGTTGTCGCCAAACAGACTTTTGTAGCCCTATGATCAAGATGAAGAAACATCAATTGCCGCACAGGATCAACTCCGACTCTATTTTTATATCGTTTTGCCTGGATCAGAAACCGCTGCGGTCCCATAACCCCGCTCCGCTTTATTGCAAATATATCAACCCCGCCATCTTTTGTTCCTTTCTGCAACTCGATCTCATATTCAAGTGACTCAAGTGCATCAGCCAAAAGCCTTTCAAATGTTCTCCAGTCAAGGGTTCTCAGCAATTCTGGATGGTCAAGAAGCAGCTTGTACAGCATCGGGTCAATGCTATCGAGCCTGAAAATAATGTTTTCGCTGGCATTGGCAATTGGGATTGCGATCGTTTTGATAATTTGCTCATCTGAAATTTGATCTGCAATAGTTTCCTCAAGCCTATACCTATTAAGCGACAGATCAACCACACTGTACCCAAACTTGTCATCAAATGGCCTGTCATCACCTAACCAATAGTTCAAATCGTCAATGCTGGTTCTTTTATATGGCTTAAACTCAATGCCAGCCTCCACTTTACTGACAACTTCATCTATAAGCCTGGAAACTTCTTCAATAATTTCCCTGGGATTCATTCCTTTTGACACAAGGGTTATCAATGTTGGCGAGAGCAATTCCGGCAGAACTATATCTTTTAATTCCACTTCAGTAATCATTCCCCCGGCCTCTTCAACGGCTTGGGCACCCCACTCGGAGACTGTTAAAGCCAATTTCTCTGAAAATCTAAGCCAAGCCGTAGGATCATTACTCAAGTAATCTTTGGCAATCTGGTTTATTTTTGAGTTTTCCTTCACGTTTCTTTGCATAGCAAAACGGTTGAGTAAATTGCTTTAAGTTGGAAGATAAGCGATCCGATTTTTCCACTCATCGGCTTCCTGCTCCACCCAAAGATTGATGAGTGCTTGCGCGGCGTTTCTAACACTGAGGTGGGGTGGAATAATGATGACACCGGGACTATCAGTAATTGTGATGAATTCGGCGAAGTGAGTTGGCATGGTCGCGCGGTCTGCGGTCAGTAGCAGGCGGCCATTTTCAGCAGCCAAGCGCAACACCTCAGAATCAAGAACACCTTCCAAATCGGCTTCGTGAGCTGTTTGAATGTTCAAGCCTGGCTCACGACGGCGAATAATAGTGACGATGTCATGATCCAGACAGGCATCAGCCATGAATTGGATTTTCATTGATGAGCCAATTCCGGTTTTCGGCAAATCGCTTCCAGACGTTGATAAAACACCGAGTCCTGGGCGCGGGCGGTTTGATAACGGACTTCATATTTCTTCTCTCGTTCCGCCAGGTAAGTCTCCACCTCAGCCTGATGATCCAGGTAAAAAGTCAGGGCACCGTAAACTTGCGCCAACGTCAATGTGGGAAACGATTGCAGAATGCTTTCCGGCGATTTGCCTTGTTGAAAGCCATACACGATGGAATCAAGCAGGACTCGACTTCCGGTCACCACGTATTCCCCATCGAGATTTTCGACATATTGTTTCGTTGTAGTTTCCATAACGACTGCGATTCTAAATCAGTCAAATCAAGATTGGGAATTCAATTCAATTGGTCATTTCGGCTTTGGTGACGGTTTCGGCTTCTTCGATGGCTTCGGCCAGCGCGCGTTGGTCTTTTTTGTCGGTGAGTTGCGCCGCCATGGCGCGCAGTTGCGGGATTTGGCGATTGGCGGCTTGTTTGAATTTTTGCAGGGCTTTTTTCAGCAAATCGTTTTTCGGTTCGCGGCTGTAAAAATCGTCGAGCTTCTCTTCGGCTTCTTCCAGGATTTTTTTGTAATCGCTCAGCAACTCGGCTTTCGTGCCCGTCGGCAATGGCCCCCAGGTTTCTTCTTCTTTCGGCTTTTGTGTCGCGTTCGGGTTGGTCAGCACCAGAATGCGCCGGTCGGCGGCTTTGATAAACACTTCGATGCGCTGGTCAATCTGCTGCACATCACGCACCAGTTCGATTTCTTGTTCCGTCAGATGGTCGCGCGTTTTCTTCTGCGCCGAAACTCCCACCGACAATAACAACCCGACACAAACCACGAAAAACAAAACTTTCGATCCTTTGAAAAACGTCATAACGCCTCCTGAAAAAATCGGTCGTCATGAAAAAGTAATGCTGCGATTCAGAGAGTCTTTTTTTACCGCAGAGGCGCAAAGACCACAGAGGAAGCGCAGAGAAGCCATATAGGAAGCTTGTTTTCTTTTGTATCTCTGCGAAATCTTTGCGTTCTCTGCGCCTCTGCGGTGAAATCAGCATTACATTTTCACCACTATCCAAAAATCACCTCAACCTCAATCTCTCCGTCACCCGCTCACCCTTTCTTCTTCCCTTTTCCCATTTCAATCTGCCGTTTCAACGGTGGCAATCGCAATTTCACTTTTTCGATTTCCAACTGGTTGTCCGACGAAGCCAGTTCCATAAATTGATTGTAGGCTTTCAAAGCCTGTTCGTAATCGCCGAGTTTGTCCAGACAAATGCCGACAAAATACAACGTGATGGCGGTTCGTTTGCGGTCTCCGCGTTTGGCCTGATGATTCAGAATCCAGACGAATTCCCGCGCAGCGTTCGGAAAATCGTCCAATTCAAAGTAAGACGTCGCCAGATTCGTCCGCGCGTAATATTCAATGTCGCCGGTCGGGTTGGTTGCCAGCACGGGAATCAAGACCGAGACGGCTTCTTGAAACTTGCGCAGCTTGACCAGCGCCGACGCCACGCCGACGTGATGATTGGCGTTTTTCGGATCGAGTTCGGCGGCGGCGCGATATTGCTCCAATGCTTTTTCCGGCTGTTTGGGCAACAGCAATTCGGCCAGTTGCGCGCGCAAGACAGCGCGGTTGGGTTCGGCTTTGATCAGTCGTTCCAATTCGGCGACGGCGGCTTCGGCTTTGCCGGAATCAATCAACGCAGCGGTCAACCCGGTGCGAGCGTCGGCATTGGTCGGGTCTTCATTGACGACTTCCTGAAACAAAGCGCTGGCGGCTTCGAACTGTTTCGATTGCGCCAGCAGCGATGCCAGCCGCAATTTCGTTCGCGTGTTCGGTTCCACGGCCAACGAAGCTCGCAAATCGGCTGCGGCTTCGGCAAGTTTGTTTTGAGCGATGAACACTTCGGCTCGGTACAACAACGCCAGAGCGTTCTTCGGTTCGCGTTTCAGAGCTTCGTTAAGCGCAGGCAAGGCCTCATCGAATTTGTTGGTGACGGTCAGCGCCACGCCGAGCAAGGAGAAAATTGACGGTCGGTCGTCTCCGGCGGCAATGGCGGCTTTGGCGGCGGCAATCGCATCGGCAAACTGGTTGGTTGAATACAAAACTTCGGCCAGGCCGGATTGCGCACGAGCCGCTTGCGGATTCAATTCCAGTGCTTTGCGAAACGCTTTTTCGGCGTCGTCGAATTTCGATTCCGCCAGAGCGATTTCTCCCAGACTGATTTGAATGCGGGCGAAAATCTGTTTGAGTTGGTCGGTGACGGGATAATCGGCCAGCAAGGCATTGACGCGCGCCAACGACGTTTTGGCTTCCGGTAATTTGCCCAACGAAAACAGCGCCGCGCCGCGTTGAAATTCGGCTTGCCACAATTCGGCATCCAGTTCGAGCGCTTTGCCATACAACTCGACGGCTTTGGCCAGATCGCCTGCTTCGTGCGCGCGTTGTCCGGCGTCGAATAACGAAGCCGCTTGTTCTGATTTGTCTTCGGTCTGCGCAGGCTTCGGCGCGGGTTTGGTTTGGCGAGTCGTTTGCGCTGAAACGGCAACCGCCGTCAGACAAACAATCAAACAGAACAGAATCGGTTTGGACATAAATGAATCCCCTTGAAGACCGGGTTCGCATCGCTTCCAGCGTGCAATTCCAAGAACGAACTGGGATTGATTGACTTGCTTTACGGACGCTCACTACAGCAATTTTCGTTTGAATGAAAGGGTTGAAACCACAAGAAGCACAAAAGTCACAAAAGGCTTTTGTGTGTTTTGCGTTTTTTGTGGTTGCATTTCTTTTTACTCAACTACAACCCGCTATAAACCATCGCTGGAGCCTGAATCAGAGCAAACAACTTCGCGGATCATCCTTTCGCCAGCCGCACGCCTTCGTTCATCAAGGTTTTCATCTTTTCAATTGAAGTCGCTTCGCAATACACGCGCAGCACGGGTTCGGTTCCCGATTGCCGGAACAGAATCCAGCTTTCATCTTCGAAAATCAGTTTCGTGCCGTCCAATGTCGCTGTGCCGACAACCTTGAATCCGGCAAATTCGTTGGGCGTGTTGTCGCGCATTTCAGCCACCAGTTTCAGACCGGATTCAATCGGCACGTGCAGATCGTTGCGTTCGAAGTGGAATTCGCCGAATTCTTTCCAGATGTCGCGGATGATTTCCGAGGGCTTTTTGCCCGCAGCCAGCACGGCTTCCAACAGCATCAGACAATTGAACACGCCGTCGCGTTCGGGGATGTGGCCGCGAATGCCTATGCCGCCGGATTCTTCGCCGCCGGTCAAAAAATCGTTGGCCGGGTCGAGCATGATTTCGCCTATGTGTTTGAATCCGATCGGAGTTTCAAACAACCGAAAGCCGTAACTTTCGGCGATGCGCCGCACGATCACCGATTGCGAAAACGTCCGAACAACCGATCCTTTCCAGCCTTTGTTACGCACCAGATGCAGCAACAGAATCATCAAAATCTGGTGCGTGTTGATGTATTCGCCGCGTTCGTCCATCGCGCCGACGCGGTCTGCGTCGCCGTCCGTCACCAAAGCCATCAACGCGCCGCGTTCGCGTATGACGCGGCTGGTCAGTTCCAGATTCCACGGCATAGGTTCCGGCAATACGCCGCCAAACATAGGATCGCGTTCCGCGCGAATGGTTTCGACCTTGATCTTGCCGCCCGCCAGCAGGTTTTCAATCCAGCGTCCGCCGGTTCCATGCATCGGATCGGCAATGATCGTGCAGTCGGCTTTTTTCAAGTCGGTAATGGCAATCAGGTTTTCGATATGACGACGATAATAGTCCGGCGGAGCAATGACGTTGGCAATTCCCTGCTTGCGCGCTTCGTCAATCGGCAATCGTTGCGGAGCCGTCGCGCCCACCAGTTGTTCGATCTGATTGGTGATTGCCGGAGTCGCCGAACCACCAAACGGCGCTTTGAACTTGAACCCATTGAAATCCGGCGGATTGTGCGACGCGGTGATCATCACGCCGCCGTCCAACCCGCGCCGTTTGACTTCAAACGAAACCAGCGGAGTCGGCACGTCCGTGTCGAACAAATCCACCGCGACACCGTTTCCCGCGAAGACTTCCGCCGAACGTTGCGCAAACAAATCCGAAGCGAATCGCCGGTCGTAACCAACCAACACCGACAGCTTGCCGCCGGGGTTTTGTGTTTTCAGGTAATCAATCAAGGCTTGCGTCACGATTTCGACGTTCGCAAAGGTGAAATCTTCTGCGATGCGCGCGCGCCAGCCGTCAGTTCCGAATTTGATAATTGCCATTGTCCTTAGCAGGCGAGACGCCTGCGCTCCCAGGTTAAACGATTGAATAATCCGTCAACGAAGATTTGTCGCCCAAAGTCACGCCGTCAATTTTGGAGTTGCGTCCGATGATGGCGCTTTTGCCTATGATCGAATTGCGAACTTCCGACGCCTTGCCAATGCGCGCTCCAGCCAGCAAGACGCAGTTTTCGATTTTGGCGCGCTCTTCGATGACACAGTTTGCGCCCAAGACGGAATTGATGATTTCTACTCCGGGCTTGAGCGAACAACTCGGATCAATAACCGAAACCGAATCCACTTTGGCGGGTTCGGCGTCTGCCGACAGGTTAGCCGTGCCGGCGGTTGTCACCGGAATGCGTTCGACCTCAAAGGAATGAATGCGCCCATTGAGCAGATCGTCGTTGGCCTGCAAATACCGCTGTGGCGTGCCGATGTCCAACCAATAATCCGACATCGTATAGGCAAAAAACGGTTCGTTATTTTGCAACAGCGCCGGGAAAAGCTGGTATTCGAAGGAGAATTTTTCGTCTTTGGGAATGTAATTCAGGATGTGCGGTTCCAGCACGTAAATTCCGGCGTTGATGGTATTGCAGGTGATTTCTTCCGGCTTGGGTTTTTCCAGAAAACGGCGCACGCGACCATCGGTTTCGATCTCGACCAGACCATACGCCGAAGGATTTTCGACCGGAGTCAGGACTATGGTCGCCGCCGCATTACGTTCGCGGTGATAAGCGACGACTTTGGCGATGTCTATATCGGTCAAAACGTCGCCATTAAAGACCACGGCTGTTTGCGATAAATGCTCTTCGGCGTTCTTGTACGCCCCGGCGGTTCCCAGCGGAGACGATTCGACCGTGTAATGAATCTTCACTCCGTAACCTTCGCCGTTGCCGAAAATGCCTTCGATCTTGTCGGGTTTGTACGACAACGACAATGTTATTTCCTCGATTCCCGCGCGTTTCAGCAGATCAATTTGGTAATACAGAAAGGGGCGATTGACGATTGGAACTACTGGTTTGGGAGTGTAAATGGTCAGCGGTCTCAGGCGCGTTCCTTCGCCGCCTGCCAGAATGAGTGCTTGCATCAGAACGGAACGTTCTCCTTGCTTTGTGAATCTGTTCCTAGGTTGAGACGGGAGTCTAACAATCGAACTTTCGGAAATCAAAACCTGGGTGCGCGATGCCTGCGGCTCGCGGCTTCGGTTAATCCCGCACGCTGGGAGCGATGGGAACCTGGGTTTTGACCGTTTCCGATGACCTGAAGTATTTTATGCGCCTTGTTCACGCCGTCTTCTAAAACAATCAAACAAAAAACCGATCTCGAAAAGGACCCCGATTTATGTCTTTACTTTTGAAACAACTGCAAGACAGTCTGCCGAACAAAGTCGAAACCGCCCTGGCCGAACACGTGCGCGTCGCCGAAAGCTGGGCGACGAAAGTCCGTTTGTGGCTGGCTCTGACTTCATTCGTCGCCGCTTACTGGATGTGGAATCATCACTCGAAAGCCCGGACTATCTATCTGGCGTTTGCCGGATTGTGGCTGGTGACGATGTTCATCGTCAGCGCGTTGACCAAACGCGACGCTTCTTTCTCTCTGGCCACCAAAACCACATTCTTTGATTTGACCATCGTCCATCTGGGACTGGCCGCGTTCGTTCAGCAAGGTTTGTTTCCCAAAATCGGCGCAGGAATTTTTCTCTGCTACTTTCCAATTCTGGCCGTTGCAGCAACGCGGTATCGGACAACGCTGGTCGTTCAGGCGTCTTTGTATGCGTTGATCGGATACGCGGGGCTTTCGTATTGGGGCGGCAGTCCACCGTGGTTCAGGTTGTCGTTGCTGGCAGTCACCGCGTTTGTTTTTGCCGTGGGATCGCACAAACCCAAAGACCTGATGGTCAGCGTCGCCAAAAACGCCTTGCAGGACGCCTTCGATCTGGGCTTCAAACAGCGTGAATCCGAAATGACTGAACACGTGCATCAATTGTTCATGCCGCCGCCGCTGATGGACTTGTCTGCGATTTGGGCTTCGTCCAAACACGGAGCCGGAACTGAAACCGGAGGCGATTATTACCAGATTTTTGACACTGCGCATGGCCCGTTGGTCGTGTTGGGCGATCTTTCCATTGCCAGCGGAAAGAAGTTCGAAGCGCTGGCCGCCGTTAGTGAACTTCATAAATCTCTGTCGAAAATTGTCAGCCGTCACGCCGACGCTCCTGACTTGCCGAAAATACTGGAAGAATTGAGCGCCGAGCTTTGCGAAAAACATCGTTTATTCACTTGCGTGCTGGCGCAATGGCGAGGCGACCAATTGCATTACGTCAACGCCGGCCATTTGCCGATGGTGCATCTGAACAAACCTCAAGGCGCGCAAACCGCCGGACGCAAACAATTGCCCGTGACTTGCGAAGCTCTTGGCAAAACCGCCGAAGCGAAGATTGTCGAATCCGTGGTTCCCTTCCCGGCGCGCGATTTGTTGCTGATGTACACAGACGGCGCTTTCGCCAAACTTTCTGACAACCGCGAACAAGGCATCGCCGAAATCGAAGCAATGGCCGAAAGATTCAGCGGCGGCGAAGTCACCACGCTCTGCCATCGAGTGTTCGATTGCGGCCAACCGGGCTTCGACCCGATCAAAGATGACGCGACCGTAGTCGTCATTCGTCGCCAACCGGCTGCGACAGCCGCTGGCAGTTCTTCCTGAAACGCTGTGTTACACTGGCGCGGCCATCAAGCCCGAAAGCGAGGAATTCGTTATGCACTACACCGTTTTCATCAGCAGAACAGAGTCAGGACAGTGGCAAGCCACTGTTCCTGTTCTGCCCAACTGCACCGCTGAAGCGCCGACGCGCGAAGCCGTGCTGGAACGAATTAAAACCACTCTGGCCGCCACTCCGAGCTTTGAAGCTTTACAGATCGAAGCGCCATCGAACGGTTCGCAAAATGGCCAGATCAAGAAAAGCGCCCAACAAGATTGGCCGGGCTTCGGCTCGCATCCGAATGATCCCGACTGGGGAGATTTCTTTCAGGAACTTGACAGACAACGCCAATAAATGGGTTGAGAGGTGATTGGTGTATTTGCTGGATACCAATGTCCTGACGCATTAAGTAAACGGTCAGCAAGCGTTACTGGCTAATTTACAGCGCGTTGACTTATCGGAAGTGGCGCTTCCAACAGTCGTGGTTGCTGAAGCGATGCGTGGAAGGTCTGAATTCGCGTTGAAAGCGCAGCCGGACAAAGCTGTATATGCGCATTCTTTACTGGTGGAAACCTGGCAGATTCTGCATAAGTTTCAAATAACCAGCAAAGCGCGACAATGCTGGCGCAAATGCAAAAGAAACATGGTTCTCGGAAACGTTACGCCGACATGATGATTGCGGCTATGGCGCTAACCGAAAACCACGTTGTCGTGACTCGCAACCTGAAACATTTTGCCGATCTGTTACCGCCTCAACTGTTGGCCAATTGGGTTGATGACCTGCCCCGATAAATTCCAGATGCTCATTTTAGGAATCGAAAGCTCCTGTGACGAAACCGCCGCCGCTGTCATCAAACACTGTGGGGCCGACGGCGCGCGTGTGCTGTCCAACGTCATTTATTCGCAAATCGCCACGCACAAACACTACGGCGGCGTAGTTCCCGAACTGGCTTCGCGCGAACATCTGGAAAAGATCGAAGGCGTCGTTGACGAAGCTCTGAAAAAAGCCGGAGTGACTTACGCCGAACTCGACGGCCTAGCCGTCACGCAAGGTCCCGGCCTGGTTGGTTCGCTGCTGGTCGGATTGAACTTCGCCAAAGCCGTCGCCTTCGCCACGGGTAAACCCATCGTCGGCGTCAATCACATCGAAGGCCATGTGTATTCAACCGCCTTTGAATTTCCGCCGCCCGAATATCCCGCGCTGGCGCTGGTCGTCAGCGGAGGCCACACCAATCTGTTCCTCATTCCCGAACCGGAAAAATACAAACTGGTCGCCCGAACGCGCGATGACGCAGCAGGCGAAGCCTTCGACAAAGTTTCCAAGCTGATTGGCTTGGGGTATCCCGGCGGCCCGGTCATTGACCGGCTGGCCGCGCAAGGCAACAAACGCGCGATCATCTTTCCGCTGGCTGAAATCAAGGAAAAGGACGGCAGCGGGTTGAGCCTGGATTTTTCCTTCAGCGGATTGAAAACCGCCGTGCTGCGGTACGTCCGAGAAAACCAGATTGGCCCCGTCAGTGACCTGACCAATCCCGGCCAACAAATTCTCGACCTCTGCGCCTGCTTTCAAAACGCAGTCGTTCGAGCCTTAGTCCGCAGCCTGCGCAAAGCCGCTGAGCGTTTCCAACCGCGCACGATCCTGCTGGCCGGAGGCGTCGCCTGCAACAGCGAACTCCGCGCGGCAGTTCAAAAGCTGGCCGACGAATTGAAGATTCCCGCTTACATCCCTTCGCCGATTTACACCACTGACAACGCCGCGATGATCGCCGCCGCCGCTTATCCCAAACTCATGCGCGGAGAGCATTTGCCATGGGACGCCAGCGCCGATGTCAGCCTGCGCTTGCCCAACATTGATGTTGAACCGGCCAGGCCGGAACAGAAACAACGCTATCGGCTCTAAACTGGCAATTAACGGTGTCGCAGTTATAAAATCAGCTTGAGCCTGAAGACATCTGATTTTTTGCAAACTCATAGAGGTGAAGATTATGTCGGCCAGTCAATTGGAACTCATCGTCAACCAGGTCAAGCTTTTGCCCCCCAATGACCTTGTAAAGCTCATCAAGCAAGCCGCGGAGTTGTTGGAGCAAAAACAAGCTACCCCCGCAGTCTCACCAGCAAACAAAGTTAGGACCAATTACGCGGCACTCTTTGGATCAGGCAAAGGAGCATTTGCGACTGCGGCTGAAGCTGACAATTTTTTGCGTGCGGAGCGTGACCAATGGGAAGAGTAAGTTCCGAAATATTCTCGAGGACGCTGCGCAGTTACGACCGACATCCAAGCTGAAACTGCCAGATGCCATTCAATTGGCAATCGCTCTTCGCAAACAATGCGACTCATTCCTAACCAATGACGATGGTTTCAAATCGCTGAATCTGGCAATGGTCAAAATACTATCTGAAACGTCGTTGACACAATTATGAACATCACCTTCCTGGGCGGTGGCGACGAAATCGGAGCCAGCAGCGCCATTGTCGAAATCGGTTCAGCGCGCATTCTGGTGGATTGCGGAATGCGCATGAGCGGCGACAACCGCTTGCCTGACCTGGCCGCAATTCAAAAAACACATGCCGGACAACTTGATGCCGTGCTGCTGACTCACGCGCACATGGATCACAGCGGAGCTTTGCCCGTGCTGCATCAGCATTTCCCCGCCGTGCCGATTTACACGACGGCGGCCACACGCGGACTGGTTGAAGTGTTGCTGCGCGATTCGATCAACATCATGCGGTCGAAAGCCGAAAGCGAACAGGAATTGCCGCTTTATTCGCCCGCCGCAGTCGAAAGCCTGCTCGAAAAAATAACGCCGGTTCCCTTCGGTTCGCCGTTGGAACTTGGGCGTGACGGCGTGACGGCGACGTGGTTTCCCGCCGGGCACATTCTGGGCGCAGCCTCTGTCGGCATCGAAGGCACGGAGCAAGGTCGTTCCATCCGCGTCCTCTTTTCCGGCGACATAGCCGTCGGCGATCAATTGACCGTTCCGGGCATGTTGCCTCCCGCAGGATTCAAACCCGACGTGCTGGTGATCGAATCAACCTACGGCGACCGGCTGCATTCGCCGCGCGAACTGGAAGAACAACGTTTGATCGAAATGGTTGCGGGCGTCATCGAATCGCGCGGCAAGCTGTTGATTCCAGCCTTCGCCATCGGACGCGCTCAGGAAGTGATGCTCATGCTGCTCAAACAATTTCGCAGCAAAAAACTCGGCAGCTTTCCGGTCTGGATTGACGGGATGGTCAAGACGGTTTGCGGCGTCTATTCGCAATTCCCCGCGCATCAAACGCCTTATGCGCGGCGGCTGATCGAAAAACACGGCAATCCTTTTTTCAACGTGGTGGACGAAATCCGCCCGGTCGCTTCGCCCGCCGAACGCGAAAAGGTGTTGGCGGGCCAGCCTTGCGTCATCATCGCCAGTTCGGGAATGCTGACCGGCGGAGCATCGGCGTTTTACGCGCCGCATCTGGTCGGCGATGAACGCAACGGCATAGCCATCACGGGTTATCAGGACGAAGAATCACCCGGTCGCCAATTGCTGCAACTGGCCGAAGCCGAAACCCGCGAACTGACCATTGCCGGAAAAACGCTGGACGTGAAATGCTCCGTCGCCAAGTATTCGCTTTCCGCTCATGCCGATTGCAACGAAATTTCCGGCTTGATCGAAGCCATCAATCCGCGCGAAATCGTGCTGGTTCACGGCGACGGCAACGCACGCGAAGCCTTGCGCGATCTGCTGCGCCGGCAAGGCACGCGCTACCGCCCAATTCATTTGCCGCAAACCGGCGGCACGCTCAATTTCGGAGCCAGCCGGTTAGTCTCTAAATCCGCAATCCGCAATTCGCAATCCGAAGCCAGGGCCGCAATCGGAATGGGCGAAGCGCTGACCGCCGCCAACTTCCAAACACTTGCCGCTCAACTGCGCGAACGCGGCGAAGAAGGCAAACTCTTCAGCGAAACCGATCTGTTGAATTTGTGGTACGGCGAACACGGTTGGGACGAAGAGCAGTATGTGGAATTGATGCGTTTGCTGGATGACAGCGAAGATTTTCGGCGTCCCAAAGCGCGTCCGCATCGTTATCGGTTGGTGATTCCAGACGAAAAAGAAGAACCGAAAGAGGCGTTGCAATTCGCTTCGCAACAAACCATTCAAACGCGCGTGGAGACGATGATGCCCGCCGAAGCGGGGCTTTATCACAAAGGTTACGACATTGCGTCGCACACTTTGCGGCTGATGTTTGAATTCCCAGACGTAGCCCGCGACCGATATCGCGCCGAATGCGAAGCCATCGTCGCCGGAACCGGTTGGACGTTCACAGTCAACGACAAACCACATCAAGCTCGTTTGACCGAAGTCGCGCTGGAACTGTTGCCGCCCGACATTCAACGATTGAAAGCGCCCGCCGTTCATTTGCTGACCAAAGAAGTCGCCATCAAGCTGGAAAACGCGATTGCCACGGCCACAGCCAACGCAGCGATGACGGCGTTTCACGAACGCACTGGCTTTCGTTTGCGATTGCAAATGCCCGCTCCGGCTTTGGAAGCGAATTCGGAAAAGCCATTGGAAACACCGGCCATCGAACAACCCGCGCCGAGCGCTCCCAGAAACCTGGAAGCCGACAAACTGGAATTCACGCCAACCACGACGTATCGCCCTCTGCACGAAAAACGTTCCGCCACGATGATCGAAGAAGCCTTCAGCTTCGCGCTGGAAACCTGGCAAGTATCGCGCGTCAAATTGAAAACCGATGAGCGCGGCGATTACCTGGAACTGAAATTCCTGACGCCGGAAATCGGCTTGCGACAAACGCGCACGATTCAGGCAATGGCCAATGCCACAGGCCATCGCCTGAAAATCCGTCCCGGAGTGAACACGTTCGATCTGGTGGAAATCGCCAAACGGCTGATTCCCGCCGAATGGCGATTGCTGAAACAACCCAGCGTTCATCTCGACAAAGGCGTGGTCGAAGCCAAAATCGCCGCGCCGCCTTCGCCGGAAGAGTTGGCCGATGTGTGTGAACAATACGAAGAAGCGACAGGGTTTCGGCTGTCGTTGATTTCCTAGAGTCTGTTTGGAAATTAGCGCCAGAGGCGGCCTGTTTATAGAAATGGCTCTCTACCAATTTGTGAAATCGCCAAAAGCGGTAGCGCAACCTCGCCAAGGTTGCGCTGCTCCTCAATCAATCTACTTGAGAACCGGCGCAACCTTGGCGAGGTTGCGCTACAAACTGCGAACCATCCGAACCACTCGAAACCGTTTATGGCCGGAAACTGGGACTTTGAAAAAGCCTTATAAAAGGCTGGCGAAAATCTTTGCTTGCCGCAAATCGCGTTTTATACTCCGCGTTATGTCGAACCAGCAGAATCCGCCCAAAATTTTCATCAGCTACAGCCACGATTCGGCGGAGCACGCCGCGCGTGTGTTGCGATTGTCCGATGCGTTGTGCGCCTGGGGTTTTGATTGCCACATTGACCAATACGAACTGGCTCCGGCGAATTGGCATACCTGGATGCAGAGCCGCATCAAAGAAGCTGACTTCGTGTTGGTGATTTGCACTGAGGTCTATTGCCGCCGCTTTGAAGGGCGCGAAACCAAATCCACCGGCGTAGGCTGGGAAGGCGGCATCATCACCACGGAACTGTACCAACGCCAACAGGACAAAGCGGCCAAGTTCATCCCCGTCGTGTTTTCCGCCGATGACCACGAACACATCCCCGCGCTGCTGCAACCTACGCATCGCCACCAGATCAACATCGAAACGCTGGACGATCAAAACCCGAGCGTCACTCAAAGCTCCGAAAACCTGTATCGCCATCTGGCCGGAATGCCCAGAGCCGTCAAACCTAAAATCGGGCGAATCATCGAATTGCCGCCGATCAATCGCCGGGATGAAGTCGTCGAAGTGGAACGCAAACCTGCTCCGCCATCACTCATCCTTGAACCGCCCAAGCCGCAGCTTCGCCACGAAAACTTTGTCGAAGACCTGGGCAACGGCGTCAAGCTGGAAATGATCGCTATCCCTGGCGGATCGTTTCTGATGGGTTCGGAAGATTTCACCAACACCAAGCCAGTTCATAGAGTGACGCTTTCGCCTTTCTACATTGGCAAGTTTCAAGTGACTCAACAGCAGTGGCAAGCTGTGAGGGGAGAGAATCCCTCGCACTTCAAAGGCAACAATCTGCCGGTCGAGAATGTTTCGTGGAATGACGCAACGAGGTTCTGCTTGAAACTGTCAGAAAAGACCGGCAAAGAATATCGCTTGCCGACCGAAGCCGAATGGGAATATGCCTGTCTGGCCGGTTCGACGGGAAAGTATTGTTTCGGTGACGATGAAGCTTTGCTGAAGGATTACGCCTGGTACAACGAAAACTCCGGCAGCAAAACTCATCCGGTCGGAGAAAAGAAGCCAAACAACTGGGGCCTTTACGATATGCACGGCAACGTTTGGGAATGGTGTCAGGATTGGTACGACGCAAACTATTACGCTGAGTTGAGCAAAAAAGGTGAAGCGGTCAATCCGCAAGGTCCGGCAAATGAAAACACTCGCGTCCTGCGGGGCGGCTCGTGGCTCAACAATCCTTTGCTCGCGCGCGCCGTCTTTCGTGTCAACAATCGTCCGGCCATCCGCGACGACAATTTCGGTTTTCGGGTGTTGTGTAGTCGTCCCCCTTCTTCCTGACCACTGTCTTGGGGCGGTGCGCGCTTCGCGCAGGTGCGTTAGCACCAGCCCCCCAACGGACGCCTTGCTGAAAAGACGCCTCAATCCTCACCGCGAAGCGGTCGAATTTATTTTTTGATTTGGCGCTGGTCTTCGTTTTGCTCTCGGCGCTGATTTTCTTTACCCTTGCGGCGCAAACACGGAGGCAATCAATGAACACAACAATCGAAGCAGTTTATGAAAACGGGATTCTACGTCCACTTCGGCAACTGAACCTGATCGAGGGCGAAAAGGTTTCCGTAGTCTTGGTTGAACCGGCAGAAACCAAATTGGCCGCGATGCGCGAAGCGATGAGTGATCCTTTATTCCTGGCCGATCTGCGTGAAGTGGCAGAAGATTTTCAGCACGTTGACGCAGAGGTAATTGCGCGATGAGTATTGAACGATGGAGTGTCTGGCAGGCCAATCTTGATCCAGTAGTTGGTTCGGAACAGGGCAAGACACGGCCTGTTTTGGTCATCAGCGAAACCGCGCTCAACGATACTCTGCCAGTGGTGAACATTCTGCCCATCACTTCCCGCAAACCCGGCAGGCGCGTTTATCCGAATGAAGCGTTACTGCCAGCGGGAACTGCGGGGCTGACTTCGGACTCGCTGGTTTTGAGTTATCAAGTCAGAACGCTTGATAAACAGCGTCTGACGCGGATTTACGGAAAACTCAACTCTGCCGTGCTTCAAGAAGAAATTATTGCTGCGCTCTGCTTTCAGCTTGGCATTGTTCGGTAAACGAGCGGCGAAACGGCGATGCAACATAATGCAACATAACTACCAAATTCTTGATGACGACGATTTTGATCCGGAAGATGAACTGCGACCTGAATACGATTTCGCAGCGCTCCGGGAATCTGACCACGCACGCGGAATCGAATACTGGCGAAACTTTGTCCGGCTGGAACCGGATGTGGCCGCCGCTTTTCCAGACGCCGAATCCGTCAACCTGGCGTTGCGCGAACTGCTTATGATTCGCCGCGAGCACCCCGAACTGAGGCTGCAAGCTCAATGAATCACACAACATTCCGCCAATCTGGTTTTATCAACCAACGCTTGCTGCGCCTGTTCGTGGTCACAGCGTTGATTGCTGTAGCGTCCATTCTGACCTTTGGTCAACAGCCCGCGCCTGTTCAACCGAAACCGGCTGCCACACCGACGGCCAATCTGCCGGAAAGTCTTTCCGCCGCCGAGTTCTCCAAACTGAGCCGCGAGATGTCGGAAGACGGCGGATATTTTCTTTCGGACAATTTTTCGTCGAACGAAACGTCGTACCTGCACATCGTGGACAAGCTCAAACAGATGGGAACAACCGGCGGAGCGTACATCGGCGTTGGGCCGGAACAGAATTTCACTTACATCGCCAAGGTTCGTCCGCGCATCGCTTTCCTGATAGACATTCGCCGCCAGGCCATCATCCAGCATTTGATGTACAAGGCGATTTTTCATCACTCGCCGACGCGCGCGGAGTTTCTGTCTCGCTTGCTCTGCAAACCTTTGCCAAGCGACAAACCTGCCGAAAACGAGAAGGACAAACCCGCTGCGCCGAAGCTGACAATTCTCAAGGCCGACGCTTCGATTGAAGACTTGCTGACGTTCTTCGGCAAAATCGCCGCGACCGATGCCGCGTATACGGCGAATCTAGCGGAGATCATCAAAACCATCGAAACCGAATTCCAGTTTCCGCTCAGCAAAGACGACCGCGCCAGTTTGGAATACGTCTACAAAAACTTTCGCGCCGAAGGTTTGGAAATCGCGTTTCGCCTGGACGGTGGCGGTGGCTGGGGCGCGTATTTTCCTTCGCTGCGCGAACTGATCTTGCAGCCGGATTTGAACGGCAAGCTCGGCCATTTTCTGGCGGTGGCGGATGATTACAACTTCGTGCGCGATCTGCATCGCAAAAATCTGATCATTCCCGTGGTCGGAGATTTCGGCGGGTCAAAGGCGCTCAACAGCATTGGCGATTACCTGCGCAAACACGATCTGACCGTTTCGGCCTATTACCTTTCGAACGTCGAACAGTATTTGTTCGACGGGTCTTCGTTCGAAGCCTTTGCCAAAAACGTCAAACGATTGCCGTTGACGGACAAAAGCCTGTTCATTCGCGCGGTGTTCAACATGCGATATTCGCATCCGGCGGCTGTGCCCGGGCACATTTCGACGACGCTGATGCAATTGATGACTGGGTTCGTGAAGAGTTTCGACGCAGGCAAATATCACGATTACGGCGACGTGATTTTCAATGAGTACATCTCAGCCCAGAAAGGGAATGAGAGATAGAGGGACGGCGGGAAAAGAAGACGTGGTGAAGAGGCAAAAGGCATGAGCGGGTTCTGCTCTATCTATCAATCCCACAATCCCACCATCGCTACATCTGCACTCTCATTTGTGCGAGACAATCAGCCGCTGAGTCGGCGGCAATTCATGCAATTCACTTTGAGAAAACCCTGCATTGGCGAACATTCGTTCATATTCGGCGAAGGTGTATGCGTCTCCGGCGGCGGTGGAACACAACATCATCAAGGCGAATGAAGCCATCATCGGAGGCGAAACGCGATCCTCGTCAGGAACGAATTCCAGCGTCAACGCCCGCCCGCCTTCTGCCAACGCGCCGTGGACTTTCTTCAGCAAGGTTTCATTGGTCGGCACATCGAAATGATGCAGAAAGTTGGTCAGCAAAATCAGGTCGTAATCGCCGCCGAACTCCACGTCAAAAGCGCTGCCGGGCAACAAATGGTGACGATCCGCAACGCCAAACTTCGCGGCGTTTTCCGACGCGACAGCCAGCACAGGCTTCCAATCCAGCGCCGTCACTTCGACGTTCGGATTCGCCTGAGCGAAGGCAATGCCAAAAATGCCGTGTCCCGCAGCAACGTCCAGCACACGAATCTTGCGGTCAGCATCCACCCGGATCAATTGCGCCATCGCCTGAGCCGACGGCATCATCATAGGCATCATGGCGCGGGCGAATTTCACCCACACGGGATTTTCAGGCGAAACAGTTCCTTCGGCGCTGATCGTGGTTCCGCCTTTGCGAACTGCGCCAGCGACGTCGCTCAACCCGGCGACCATCATAGGATCGAGCAGGAACTCTATCACTCCGCCCAGATACGCGGGAGATCGTTGATCCAGAAAAAGCGCCGAATCCGGCGTTAATGCGTATTGCCCGGCTTGTTTGGTCAAAAAGCCGTTGATGACCAGCGTGTCGCAAAGAATGCGCGAGCCGCGTTCGCTGCTTTGGCAGCGCGCCGCAATTGCCGCAGCAGTCGTGTTGCCTTCGCCGATGGCGGTGAACAGTTCCAATTCGATGGCGGCTTTGATTACAGCCGTTCGTTGATAGGCGTTGACCGTGGTGAATAACAATTCCGGCGATGGTGAAGGATTCATTCGATGATCTCCTGTTGATGGGTTGGTTGAATGCGATTTCGAGCGGCGCAGACGGTACTCTGATTTTTTGCGACTTGCAATCTTGCCAGCTTCAATGGGAGACTCCCCCGCCTTAAAAAACCACAGAAACAATCAAACCCGTTGCCCAACAGGCGTTCAAGCCGACCAGAGGAGTTATGCCCGAAGACTTTGATTTGTTGTTGAACAACTACGACGATCCCATTCGTGAGCTTGCCATTGAAGCCCGCGCCCTGATTGTCAAACTCATTCCCAAAGCCGAGGAAAAGATTTATTTCGGTTGGCGAGTTGTACGTTACAGCCTGAACGGCACGATGGGCGGACAGTTCATTGCCATCGGCCCGCACAAAAAACACGTCAACCTTTACTTTATGAACGGCACGGAATTGGACGATCCGAAAGGCTTGTTGACCGGCGAAGGCAAAAAGATGCGTCACGTCACCGTCACCGAAGCCAGACAACTGAAAAGCGCCGCACTGAAAACGTTGATCAAGGCTTCGGCCAAGCAGCAGCAGACAAAATTGTCATGAAGATAATCGAAACAGCAGCGCCGGTTTGGCCGTCTTGAGTAGTTCAAATGGAATGAATTCCAAATCTCTGATTGAACCTGGCCGGGCGCGAGTTCGTTTGTTTGACTTCAATCAGAATCACATCTCCACCAACACAGATAGAAAGGTTATCAGTGAAAGCAAGATTTGTTTTCGGAGTAGTTTTCAGTTTGTTGTGCCTGACCAGTGTTGCGTCAGCGCAAAATTATCGCGGCTCGATTCGCGGAACAGTCACTGACCCCAACGGAGCGGTCATCGCGGGCGCGAAACTGAAATTGACCAATACAGAAACCAATAAAGTCCAAAACGCCACCACCAATCAAACCGGTGATTACGCATTTTTACTTTTGCAGCCAGGAACCTACCAACTTCAGGTGGAGCAATCTGGGTTTGGCAAATTTGCCGAATCTGTTCAGTTGAATGTCAACCAGGAACTTCGCTTTAACGTTACGTTACGGGTAAGTGGAATTGAAATCGTTGATGACGGTCCAATCTGGACTCAAGTTCTCAACAACGAAAATGCTTCGCTTGGCGCCGTGATTGACAACAAACAAGTCACCGGCTTGCCGCTCGACGGACGCAACTTCCTGGAATTGGCCTTGCTGGCTCCGGGAACGACTCCATCCGCGCAAGGTTCGGCGGGTTCCGTGCGCGGAGATTTCGCGTTCACCATCAACGGCCAGCGCGAAGACGCCAACAACTTTTTGCTGGACGGCGTGTACAACGTGGATCCGAAGCTGAATACGTTCGGCGTCAAACCTCCGGTGGACGCCATCGGCGAATTCGCCGTCATTTCCAGCGTGTACGACGCTTCGCTGGGGCGCAGCGCCGGAGCGCAAATCAGCGTCGCGCTGAAATCCGGCTCGAACAGTTTTCACGGCACGGCTTACGAATTTTTGCGAAATCAGGCGTTGGACGCGCGCAACTACTTCGCGCCTGCTGACCAGCCTGATCCGACGTATCGCCGCAATCAATTCGGCTTCAGTGTTGGCGGTCCCATCATCAAAGACCGTACGTTCTTTTTCGGCGATTATGAAGGCACTCGACTGCGCGAAGGCATCACGCGATTGGCCAACGTGCCGACAGCGCGTGAACGCGTCGGCGATTTTTCGCAACTGCCTCAACAGTTCTGGCCGCTGATTCCCGGTACGGCCAATCAGTTCCCCGGCGGAGTGATTCCGCAACAAGCGTTGAATCCCATCGGGTTGAAAATCGCCGCGTTGTATCCGCTGCCGAATCGCAACGTGGCGGGACAGAATTTCGTGGCTTCGCCCGAACAGCGCGACCGCAACGATTCATTCGACGTTCGCGTGGATCATCGTTTCAACGAATTTTCTTCCGTTGTTGCACGGTACAGCTTTGCCGACCGCGAATTGTTTGAACCATATTCCGGCGTGACTCAGGTGTTCGTTCCCGGTTACGGCAACACGGTTTACCGTCGCGGCCAAAACCTGATGCTCAACGAAAGCCACGTTTTTTCGCCGCGTTTCGTCAACGACGCGCGCATCGCGTTCAGCCGCGTGGCCAATCAAGTCCAGATCGAAAACGCCGGACGCAGCGTCAACCAGCAAGTCGGTCTGCCGGAATTGTCATTGAATTCGCGTGATTTCGGATTGAGCTTCATTCGCGTGACGGGTTATTCGCCGCTCGGCCACGAATACAACAATCCGCAGGATTCGGCGACGAATGTCTTTCAGTTTTTGGACACGGCCAGTTACATCAAGGGCCATCACCTGCTGAAATTCGGCTTCGATTTTCGTTACGCACAACAAAACGCTTTCCGCGATGTGCAATCGCGCGGGTTGATGACCTTCCCCGGACAGGTGTCATTCGTGCTGCCCAACGGCCAGCCGACGGTGTTTCCGTTCATCACCGGCAATCCGCTGGCGAACTTGCTCTTCGGTTTGCCGTTGGTGACAGGCGGAGCGCGATTGGATAACCACCAGCATCTGCGAACGGAAAGTTACAACCTGTTCGTCAACGACAGCTATCGCATTACGCCGAACCTGACACTGTCCGCCGGGCTGCGGTACGAATTCAATTCGCCAGCGGTGGACGCCGACGACCGCGCGAACATTTACGATCCGGCGACCGGCAAGCTGGTCAAAGTCGGCACCAACGGAATTCCGCGCGCCGGTTACGACAGCGACAAAAACAACTTTGCCCCGCGTGTCGGATTGGCGTGGTCGTTGGGCAAAGCCAGCAAGACGGTCGTCCGCACCGGTTATGGCGTGTACTTCGATCAATCGCCGTTGGCTCCGGGCGAAGGGCTGTATTTCAACGCGCCGTATTTCGATTTCCGCTTTTACTTCCAATCGCAACAAGCGCCGCTGACGCTGTTCAATCCGTTTCCGTTCAACACGCCAAGCCAGACTCCGCCATCTGCGTTTTCGTTTGATCGCAATTTGCGAACGTCGTACACGCAGCACTGGAATCTGAGCGTGCAGCACCAACTCGGCAGCAACACCGTCGCCGAAGTGGCTTATGTCGGATCGAAAGGAACCAAACTGCTGGCTTCGCGCGACATCAATCAACCAGCGGCCAGCACGCTGCAACCGAACCTGCCGCGCAATCCACTGTTCGGCGAAATCACTCAACAGGAAAGCAGCGCCGCGTCGAATTACCACAGCTTGCAAGCGCGATTGCAGCAACGATTGACCGCCGGTTTGTCGCTGCTCGGCGCGTATACCTTCGGCAAATCCATTGATAACGCTTCGGGAATTTTTTCCAGCACGGGCGACCCGAACTATCCACAGAACAGTTTCAACATGGCTGCTGAACGCGGACGTTCGGGCTTTGACGTGCGGCATCGCTTTTCGCTGAGTTATTCGTACGAACTGCCGTTCGGCAAAAACCAGAAAGGCGCGGCGAAAGCGTTGCTCGCGGGTTGGCAAACTTTCGGTGTGATTACGCTGCAAACCGGGCGTCCCTTCACCGTTGCGTTGCTGCCGGAATTCGACAACAGCAACACGGGCATTTCCAATCTGGGATTTTTGGGCAATGACCGCCCGAACCTGACTGGCCAGGTTCGGCTGGATAATCCGAGCGTCGAGCGTTGGTTCAACACGGCAGCGTTTGCCGTTCCGACGTTCGGCAATTTCGGCAACTCTGGCCGCAACATAGTGGACGGCGACGGGTATCAGAACGTGAACTTTTCGCTGGTCAAAAACACTGCGATCAAGGAAAGCGTCAACGTGCAATTCCGCGCGGAGTTTTTCAACCTGTTCAATCATCCGAACTTTGGCTTGCCGGATAATTTCGTCGGTTCGCCGTCGTTTGGCCGCGTGTTGTCGGCGGAAAGCCCGCGACGAATTCAATTTGGCGTGAAGCTGATTTATTGATTTTGGAAGCGGCGGCTCGCCGCGGCTTTCATCCCCATAACCACACAAAGCCCGGAGCGGTTTCTTCAGACCGCACCGGGCTTTTTCTTTTACCAGCATCGGCAACATCGGCCAGAAAAATGATTGATGGTATAGTTTCGGCGAAAGACGATTTCTCGTTTTACTCAACGATAAAATCAGGAGAGCAAAATGCGCCACGCTGGTTCGCGTCTGACGAAGTTGGTTTGTCTGGTCGTGTTTGTCGCCGGTTGTTTCTTGCTGCGTTCGCAATTTGGTCAGGCCGCAGCACAACAATCTGGCTCAGTGAATTTCGAGCGTGACATTCGCCCGTTGCTGCATGCCCGCTGTGTCGGATGCCATGGGCCGGAAAAACAACAAGCCGGATTACGACTGGACACCAAAGTCGGCGCGATGAAAGGCTCTGTAATCGTTCCCGGCAAAAGCTCTGAAAGCGAATTGATTCGCCGCGTAATCAGCAACGATCCCGCCGAACGCATGCCATCAAAAGGCGCTCCGCTGACCACGCGTGACATCGCTTTGCTCCGAGCCTGGATTGACGCTGGCGCGGAATGGCCGGAAACAGAAAAGGCTCCAACCGGCGAAGCCAAACGCGCCGACAAAGCTTCGTGGTGGTCGTTGCAACCTTTGGCCAACGTTACGCCGCCTTCACCAACAAATCTTCCAACCGATTGGGCAGCTTCGCCAATTGACCGATTCATTTTCGCCAAGCTGGCCGAACGCGGATTGAAGCCAAATCCGCAGGCCGACCGCCGCTCGTTGATTCGTCGCGTGACTTACGACCTGACAGGTTTGCCGCCTTCGCCCGAAGAAGTCGAATCCTTCATCAAAGACTCCGATCCAAAGGCTTATGAAAAATTGGTTGACCGTTTGTTGGCCAGTCCGCGTTACGGCGAGCAGTGGGGCAGGCATTGGCTGGACGTGGTTCGATTCGGCGAAAGCAACGGCTTTGAGCGCAATGTGCTGATTAACAATCTGTGGCCGTACCGCGATTACGTGATTCGCAGCTTCAACGAAGACAAACCATTCAATCAATTCTTCGTCGAACAACTGGCGGGCGACGTGGTTGGAAAAGGCAATCCTGACGTTGAAGTCGGCACGGCTTTTCTGGTGTGCGGCCCTTACGACGATGTTGGCAACCAAGACGCAGCGCAGGCGAAAATCATTCGCGCCAACACGCTGGACGATCTTGTCGCCGCCACCAGCAACACTTTTCTAGGCCTGACGGTGAATTGCGCGCGCTGTCATCATCACAAATTCGATCCGATTCCAACCGAAGACTATTACCGGCTGCGCGCCGCCTTTGAAGGCGTCACGCACGGCGAGCGCGTGTTGGCCAGTGACGACCAGCGAAAGGCGTATGCCGGAAAAGCCGGGCCGCTGGAAACGCGGCGCGCCGAACTGACGAAGGAAAAAGACGCGCTGGAAAAATCCATCGCTGCGCGAGCCTTGCAACGCGCAGCCGAACACGCCACTTATCCGCTGCCCGCTGTGACTCGGCATTTCAACGAACACCGCTTCGCACCGGTCAGCGCGCGGTATCTGAAATTCAAAGCGCTGGCAAATTCCGACCGCCCGCAATCCGGCAGAAACGCGCGCATAGACGAATTTGAAGCGTGGACGGCAAATCAGAACGTCGCGCTGGCCAGTTACGGAACCAAAGCCGAAGGCGCAACTTCGGCGCGCGCCGAAGACGCAGGAGCCGCGACTTACGGCGTGGATTTGGTCAATGACGGCAAATTCGGCGAACGCTGGTTCGTAGGCAATCCGCCGGAATTGACGCTGACCTTTCCGCAAACCGAAACCATCGAACGCATTGTCTTTTCGCAAGACCGCACGGCTGCGCCGGATAATCCCGGCGCAGGAATTGGCCCGTTTGTCACCGAATATCAGGTGTTGATTTCAACTGACGGCAAACAGTGGCGACTCGTCGCCGATTCGCGCGACCGCAAACCATTTAACGAAGCCCACACCGTTGCGCGCTTTTCGCCCGAAGTTACCAGCAAAGACGAAAAGCTTCGGTTGCAAACGCTGGATGCAGAACTCGCGCAGCTCAATCAACAGATCAACGCCATTCCGCCGTTACCGATGGTGTGGGCGGGCAAATTCGATCAGCCGAAAGAAACCACTTACGTTCACAAAGGCGGCGATCCGTTGCGGCGTGGCGCGGACATCGTTCCCGCCAGTCTGGCTGTGCTCGATCAAATAACCAAACCTTACGCGTTGAGTGCCGATGCGCCCGATGCCGAACGCCGTTTGTCGCTGGCAAATTGGATTGTCAGCGACGAAAACCCGCTGACGGCGCGCGTGCTGGCCAATCGTGTCTGGCATTACCATTTCGGAACCGGCATCGTGGATACGCCCAGCGATTTCGGCTATCTGGGCGGCAGACCTTCGCATCCGGAATTGCTGGACTGGCTTGCGCGGCGCTTGCAGCAACTCGACTGGCGATTGAAACCGCTGCATCGCGAAATTCTGTTGTCGCAAACCTACCGGCAAAGCAGCGATACGCGCGAAGACCCCGCCAAACTGGATGCCAGCGCGCGGCTGCTGTGGCGCTTCCCTGCGCGACGATTGAGCGCCGAAGAAATCCGCGATTCCATTCTGGCCATCACTGGCAAACTGGATTTGAAAATGGGCGGGCCGGGTTTCCGACTCTATCGGTACTTGCAAGACAACGTCGCCACATATTGGCCGCTGGATCAACACGGACCAGAAACGTATCGCCGCGCGGTGTATCACCAAAATGCGCGCGCTTCGTTGCTGGACGGACTGACGGATTTTGATTTGCCGGACAGCGCCTATTCCGCGCCCAGCCGCACCAGCACGACTTCGCCGTTGCAGGCACTGACGCTGCTCAATCACCGCTTCACGCTGGATATGAGCGACGCGCTGGCCGAACGCGCCAAACGCGAAGCGCCAGCCGATCAAGCCGGACAAGTGCGCCGTGCGTTTGCGTTGACGTTTCAACGACAGCCAACCGCCGAAGAACAACAAGCGGCATTGAAATTAATCGCTTCGCACGGCTGGCGAGCTTTCTGCCGTGCGATATTGAACGCCAACGAATTGCTTTACCTGAACTGAGGTTGCGCCATGAACAAAGACAAATCCATTGCTCTGACTCGACGCCTGTTTATGGAACACGCCGCCACAGGCATTGCGGGCGTAGCGCTGACCGATTTGCTCAGCCGTGACGCTCTGGCGCAACGCATCCAGCATCACGCGCCCAAGGCCAAACAGGTCTTGCACATTTTCTGTCCCGGCGCGGCTTCGCACATTGATTTGTGGGACTACAAACCCGCGCTGGAAAAGTTTCATGGCACGCCGTTGCCTGGCGCGGAACGCGAAGTCACCTTTCAAGGCAAAAACGGCCCGTTGATGAAATCGCCCTGGCCGTTTGCGCCCGCCGGGCAAAGCGGCAAGATGTTGACGACGCTGTTGCCTCACATTGCCAAACACGCGGACGACATTGCCTTCATTCATTCGATGACTTCGCGCAGCAACACTCACGGCCCGGCGACGGTGTTTATGAACACGGGCTTTGTGCGTGAAGGCTTCCCTTCCGCCGGAGCCTGGGCCAGTTACGCGCTCGGCAGTTTGAATGACAACCTGCCGACGTTTGTGGCGATGACGGACGTGCGCGGCGAACCGCCCAACGGCAAAGCAAACTGGTCAAATGGATTTTTGCCCGCGCAACATCAAGCCGTCATGCTGGCCGCGCATCAACCGCTGCGGAACCTGAATCGCCCTGCGGACATTTCCGCCGACGAAGAAACCGCCACGCGTGATTTTTTGAATACGCTGAATTCCAATCACGCCGCGCAACATCCGGGCGAAGGCGAATTGCGAGCAAGAATGTCCGCTTATGAACTGGCCGCGCGAATGCAACTGGCTGCGCCGGAAGTCACAGACTTGTCGAAAGAACCACAGCACGTTCACAAGCTGTATGCGACCGGCGACGCCAATCCGCTGAAAGCCGCGTATGCCCGAAACTGTTTGCTGTCGCGCCGATTGCTGGAACGCGGCGTGCGTTACGTCAGTTTGTATTGCGCTTCGCGCGCCAGTTCGATTGATGGATTGTTGAATTGGGACGCGCACCGCACGCTGAAAACCGATTACGAACGCCACTGCCCGATCTTCGATCAGCCGACCGCAGCTTTGCTGACCGATTTGAAACAACGCGGCATGCTGAAAGACGTGTTGGTGTTGTGGACAACGGAATTTGGTCGCATGCCTACGCATCAGGAAGGTTCCGCCGGACGCGATCACAATCCCGATGGATTTACATTGTGGATGATGGGCGCGGGCGTCAAAGGCGGGATGAGTTACGGCGCGACGGATGACTTTGGGCGTCGAGCAGTGGAAAACGTGGCCACCGTGTATGACTTTTACGCGACCGTGCTGCACCTGTTGGGGCTGGATCATGAACGCCTGACCTATTACCACAACGGAACGAATCGGCGGCTGACCGACGTTCATGGTCACATGTTGAAGGCGTTGCTAAGCTAACTTCCAGATGCCATCCGATGCAGTAGCTTCTGGAAATACTTCATTGCCGATCGCGCAGCACGGATAAGTAAGCGCTCCACGGCCCGACATTCACGCTTTGCGTTTTGGCGATGGTTCGGGCGATCTGCACCAGATGATCGAGATCGTGAACCATCCATGTTGCCAGCAATTGCGCCAGCGTCACTGTTCCGAATGCCGGATGCTGGCCTGTGCGATTCAGGTCGTCTTCCGTCAAATGGAATTCGTCCAACGCCGTCAGGCTTTCCCGCCGAAGCACGGCGAATTCTTCCAGCAATTGCGCCAACGACGCGCCTGCGCTTTCCGCAAACTGAGCCTCGCGGTCAAACGGATCGAAAGGTCGCGTTTCGCCAGCCAAAATGTGGCGCGCTCGTGGAATCCAATCTGCGCGCTCGCCGTGAATCAAATGCCCTATAACGTCATAAGGCGACCAGGTTCCTTCGCCTTCCGTCGCGCGGATGAACTCATCCGGCAAATCGCTCAACCAGGCAGTCAACACCGACGGCGTTCGTTCCAGCACCACACGTAGCTTGTTGAGATTGAATTCCTGCGCTCCCATCCAACTCTCTCCTTTTGCGAGTTATTTGCTGCCAGCGTTCCCAATGCAGTACAGATGCTTTTCGCCGCGAATGAAAATCTTGCCAGCGGCAATGGCCGGAGAAGCCAGCACAGGTTCGTCCAGCGAATTCGTGCCCAGCACTTCATGCTGCGGTCCGGCTTTGATGACGAAGGTGTCGCCGTCTTCGCTGGTCAGAAACAGCTTGCCGTCAAAGGCCACGGGCGAGGCGCTGAAGCTGGCCGGAATGGGAACTCTGCCGCCTTCGTAGATGATTTTGCCGGTCTTGGCTTCGATGCAGGTCAAAATGCCTTTGTCGCTGATGAGGTATAAATACTCGCCATATAAAATCGGAGAAGCGACATAAGCAGTACCTTTGTCGTAACTCCAGACCGGTTTTTGTGTACCGGTTATGTTTTCCAAACCGCCGAGCTTGATTCCCATCGCGCGTTTATTGGGATACCCCGCCGCCAGAAAGACCATTTCGCTGTTCGCCACAGGGCTGGGAATGCCCCAACCTTTGACGCCTTCGCAACTCCACAACTCTTTTCCGGTAGCCGGATCGTAAGCGACAACAGTTTCCCAACCGTTCGTAATCAACTCGTCTCGGTTTCCGGCGCGGACGATCAAGGGCGTCGCGTGCGTCTTTCGATGATCGCGTTTGACGCGCCAGACTTCTTTGCCGGTGCGTTTGTCTACAGCCGAGATGAACGACAAATCTTTGCCGCCGTCTTCCAAATCGCATTGCAGGATGATGAGGTCTTTGTACAGCACAGGCGAAGTCCCCGGCCCCATGCCGACTTTGCTGATTTTGCCGACCGAGGTTTTCCAGATCAGCTTGCCGTTGAAGTCGTAACAATACAGCCCTTCGGCTTCAAAGAAGGCAAACACGTATCTGCCGTCAGTGACCGGCGTGCCGGAAGCATAGGTATTCTTTCGATGGCGGTCGTCATAAACCGTGCCTTCGTAAGCGATTTTTTCCCAGAGAATCTTTCCGTTGTTACGATCCAGACACAGCACTTTCAGCGTGTGTTTGCGATTGCCTGACGTGGCGTCGGGATGCACCCAAACCTTGCCGCTGCGAACGTGTTCGACGGCTTTGGCGCCTGGAACAATGTCGCCTTCGATGTCCGTCGTCAGAAAAACCTTGTTTCCCCACACCACCGGCGAAGAATGTCCGCGCCCCGGCAATGGCGTTTTCCACTGAATGTTTTTCTCGGCGCTCCACTCATTCGGCAGGTTCTTTTCCGTGGAAATGCCACTGCCATTCGGTCCGCGAAATTGTGGCCAGTTTGCGGTTTGCGCCAAGCAAGTCAGGCTGCCAGCCAGACAGACCACTGCGAGCGAGAAACAGCATTGAAGTTTTTGTTTCATAAGAAAGTTCACCAGTTGAATCTGGAGCAAAAAAGATTTGGGGCAGCGATGCTGCTCACTGCCCCGTCGGCATTCAAGGTCTTTGCGACTCACTACTCGACTTTATTGAAAATACGCTTGGACTCAAACGAGCCATTCGCGTTGTCCATGAAGTAATCCACGGTAAAAGACTTGCCGTCAGCAGCCATCGTCCATTTCCGGGTTGTGGTGCTGACTACTTTGCCATCCACAATCGTTTCGTCCTTGATCAGAATTCCGCGTCCATTGGGCAACCAGTAAGCTGCCCGCTTGCCCGTGGCATTGGGCGGAGCGGGCGGTTTGAACTCCACGTCCTTGCCATCCAGCGTGTAGGTTTCCACCACTGCCTGTTCGCCGCCGCGCGTGGTTTTCAGCTTGGTGTCGAATTTGATCTGGTCGCCCGTTTGCGTGATGGTTGCCCATTGTTCCAATCCGGCGGGAGTGCTGAAGCTTTTTATTTTGTCCAGTTCCCATTTGCCGCTGAAATTCGGTTTTTGAACCGCAACCGCTACGCTCAGCAAGCCCAACAACAGGACAACGCCAATCAACAGATGTTTGGTTTTCATGTTTGTCCTCCTATTTTTTGCTGCTGATGCAGTACAGATTCTTTTCACCACGAATGAAAATCATGCCGTCTGAAATCGCTGGCGAAGCATAGACCGGCTCGCCAACGGAATTCGTCGCCAGAATTTCGTATTTCGGCCCGGCTTTGATGACATAGGTGTCACCGTCTTCGCTGGTCAGCAAAATCTTTCCGTCAAACGCCACCGGCGAAGCCGTAAAAGTCGCGGGTACAGGTATGCGCCCGCCTTCGTAAATCAACTTGCCGGTTTTGGCATCCAGACAGGTCAGAATACCTCGGTCGGTCATCAGGTAGATGTTGTCGCCATACAAAATCGAAGACGGGATGTAGGCCGTGCCCTTGTCGTAACTCCAGGCCAGATTCGTTTCCGTGACATCACCGGAACCGCCCAACTTGATGGCGAAGGTCTTTTTCGTCGGATAACCCGAATAGACATAAACCATGCCGAATCCAGTCAGCGGCGTAGGCAGCGCGTTGCTCTGAAAACTTTTCACGCGCCACAATTCTTTGCCGGTTTTCGGTTCGTAGGAAATGATCCATTCAAATCCGCTGGCCACGACTTCAGTCCCTTTGGCGGTTTTGACCACCAGCGGAGTTGACCAACCGGCTTGTACGGGTCGCGGCGTGCGCCACAGTTCCTTGCCGGTCTTTTTGTCAACGCCAGCGATGAAGGATTTTTTGCCTTCGTCTTCGTCGCATTGCAACACGATGACGCCATCGGCCAGCACAGGCGAAGTGCTCGGCCCCATGCCGACGCTGGCGATTTTGGCAATTGGAGTTTTCCAGATCAGCTTGCCTTTGAAATCGTAGCAATATAGTCCGTCGCCTTCGCCGCCGAACCAGGCGTAAACAAACTGGCCGTCTGTGACCATAGTCGGCGCGGCGTAACTGCCTTTGCGATGGCGTCCGTCATACACCGTGCCGGTGTAGGCGGTTTGTTCCCACAGGATTTTTCCGGTGTTGCGATCAACGCTCATCACTTTGAAGGTGTGGTTGCGGTCGGCGCCGATCGAATCGGGATGAAGAAATTCCTGGCCTTCGATCATGTGCTTGACGGCTTTCGCGCCGGGAACCACGTCGCCTTCGATGTCTGTGGTCAAGAAGATTTGGTTGCCCCAGACAATCGGCGAGCTATGCCCGCGTCCAGGCAAGGCCGATTTCCATTTGATGTTTTTGTCGGCGCTCCATTCGGTCGGCAGATTGGTTTCGGCGGAAATGCCCGTGCCTTCCGAACCGCGCCAACCCGACCAGTTGGCGTTCGGCGCAGCATCAGAGGTTGCAGGTTTGAATGCCGCAAAGGCAATCAAACCCAAAGTGAAAGCTGAAAACAGCAGTGTTAGTTTTCGATTCATTGATTTGGTTACTCCTGTCGTTGGTTAAGCGCAGGATTGATGCTCACGGTCAGAAAGCAGTGTGCTCGTTACAGTTTGATTTTAGGAACGATCTTCGATTTTTCGATTTGTCCGGCATGCGTGAAGTACGAGATTTCTTTGTCATTGTTGACGACCCAGACCTCCAACGCACCTTTGGCAAGGTAAAGCTCAACCTTGTGTTTAATTTCTGCCTTTGTATTGCGTGGCGAAACCACTTCCACGCAAATCTCTGGAGCCTTGGGATAGGGTGTCACTTCTCCGAACTCAGCCATAAACTCATCTGAAGCCCAAGCGACATCAGCGACTTTTACCCCGTCAGAAGTTTGAATCGAGCATTCAGTGATTGTCGTCCCTTTTTTCTTTAGATTGTAAATCTTGCGATCAATCTCAGACTGAATGATCCCGTGCCGATTCGACGCTGGACTCATCAGGATTTGCCCGAATCCATTGGTTTCGATCTTGAATGGCAAGTCTTTCAAAAATGGATTGTTGATTACCTCATCCCAAGTCATTGCTTTTATCCTTTCTTGCCAATGCAGAACAGGTGCTTGTCTCCGCGAATGAAGAGTTTGCCGTCGGCGATGGCAATCGAAGTCCGCGAAGGTTCGCCGATGGAATTCGTGCTCAGCACTTCGTGTTTGGGCCCGGCCTTGATGACGAAGGTTTCGCCGTCGTCGTTGGTCAACAGAATCTTGTCTTCAAACGCCACCGGCGAAGCTCCGTAAAACTTGGCGTTGACCGGAACGCGACCGCCTTCATAAACGACTTTGCCGGTTTTGGCTTCCAGACAGGTCAACGCGCCCTGGTCATTCATCAGGTAAACGTAATCGCCGTATAAAATCGGCGAAGGTACATAAGCCGTGCCTTTGTTGTACGTCCAGGCGATGTTGTCCGTCTTGTCCAAATTTCCTGAACCGCCGAGTTTGATCGCGGTGATGACTTTGCTGGGATAGCCGGAAGAGAGAATCGCCAATCCGTGGCCGATGACCGGCGTGGCGATGGCGTGACTTTTCAAACCGCCCGCGCGCCACAATTCCTTGCCGGTGGCCGGATCGTAAGAGATCAGAAATTCGTTGCCGCTCGTTACCATCTCGGTGCGATTGCCAACTTTGACGATGACGGGCGTTGCCCAACTGCCCTGAATCGGACGTTCGACGCGCCAGACTTCCTTGCCGGTCTTTTTGTTGAGCGCGACCATAAACGAATCTTTCGGTTTGCCCAGGCTTTGATCGGCCAACAGGATGACCAGATTTTCATGCAGCACTGGCGAAGTGCCCACGCCCATACCAAAGGTGCTGATGTCGCCGATGTCGTTTTTCCAGATCAGCTTGCCGTTGAAGTCGTAACAGTACACGCCTTCGGAGCCGAAATAGGTGATGACGTATTTTCCGTCCGTGACGGGCGTCGGCGCGGCGTAATTGCCACGTTTGTGGCGGTAATCGTAAACCGTGCCTTCATACGAAACCTTTTCCCACAGGATTTTGCCGCTGTCGCGATCCAGGCAAAGCGTTTTGAACGTGTGCAACCGGTTGACGCCGTCCCATTCGGAATGCGTGAACTCTTTTTCGCCCAGCATGTGTTTCGGCGGTTTGTGCGATTCTGGAGCCGGGCCTCCTTCGACATCGGTGGTCAGGAAAATGCGATTTCCCCAAATGATCGGCTGCGAAAATCCTTTGCCGGGCAGCGCTGCTTTCCACAACACGTTTTTGGTGTCGCTCCATTCGATCGGCAGATTTTTATCGGTCGAAATGCCTTGCGAATTCGGCCCGCGCCATTGCGCCCAGTTCGAGCTTGCGGCGGCGTCCACCGAAGAAAGGTTGGTCGTTTTGACAGCAGCCAGCGTTATCAACGCGGCAATCAACAATGCAAAAGTCAGTCGTTTCATTTGGGAATGTCTCCAGTGCGTAAATTTTCAATTGCCAATCGAGGTAGCCGTCGTTGCTGCCCTTCGATGGAGGAAATGACTTCACCGATCGGTTTCGCTCCGGCATTTCGATAAAAGCCTTCAGCGTTGGGATCGGATACGATTTCAATTCGTTGCGCGCCGATTGACGCAGCGCGTTCAATTGCGTGAACCAGCAATTGGCGGCCAATGCCTTTGCCAATCCGTTCCGGCAAAACCCACAAATGATCGAGTTCGGTCAACCCGTTGGAAGTCACCAGCGCATAAAAGCCAATCAGCTTGTCATTTTCAGTCGCGGCAAAAACTTCGTGGCATTCGATGAAGCCAGCCGTAATCGTCAAATCTTCGCGCCAAGCTTCGATCCAACTTTCAGGGTAGCCCCAATGCTGTTTGGCTGCGATGGCAATTTCGGTCAAGCAAGCCGCTTCTTCCACCTTGGCGCGACGAATGAGCATTACTGACCAACTCGTTTGTAACGAAAAGCCTCTTCGTGGACGCTGCCGTCTTTCTGACGCATAGCCACATAAATTGTCACGGCGTCCTTGTTACCTCACTTATTCCGCGATGACTTTTTCAAACCGAACCTTGCGAGCAGGCGAAAGCGTATAACAGCGGCTTCAAATTGTAGAGTTGTTGCGTCCAGATGTAAGCAAAATTCATGGCAAACCATAACAGTCTTTTGGCGGTCTTCCAATTTACTGTTTTGGTTTCCAAGCAGCGTCTTTACACAGCGATCTGTCTGGATAGTGGCAAAAACGCCGTGCGTCATCGCCGAGTTTCGGGAAACTCGTCTTGAACTATGGACAGTCGGCAAATTATAGTTTCGTTTCAACAAGATCAAGAAACTCAACCCGAACAACAATCTTGGAGCGGTTTGGCAAGGGCGGGAAAATCGCCGCAACCAAACCCGCATCAAACCAGTCTTTGCTGAGCGAGACTGCAATTCCATTCAACTCGTTCACAAGGTTTCGTTCACAGGATCGCATTATGAAATCAACATTGCTTCGCTTGGTGTTTTTTGCCGCATTCGTTTTTACGTTTACAGTTTTCGACAGTGACAGTTCGGCGCAATCGCCTGCGCGCGCCAAATCTGGCAGCGATTGGGCGGATTGGCGCGGCCCTTCGCGAGACGGCATCTCGTTGGAAAAAGGCTTGCCGGAAAAATGGTCGAAAGACGGAGACAATCTGCTCTGGAAAGCTCCTTACGGCGGACGATCAGCTCCGATTGTGATGAACAACCGCGTCTTCATTTTCAACACCTCCGGCGAAGGCGAGACCTTCCAGGAGCGCGTGCTGGCGCTGAACGCTGAAACCGGCAAGCTGATCTGGGAATACAAATTCAACGTTTATTCCAGCGACGTGCCGCCGCGCCGCGCCGCATGGTCTTCGCCGGTGGGCGATCCCATCACCGGCAATGTCTATGCGTTCGGAGTCTGTAACGAACTGGTCGCGCTGTCGTTTGACGGAAAGTTGTTGTGGGAGCGTTCGCTGACCGATGAATTCGGCGCCTGGACTACGCACGGCGGACGCACCGTTTCGCCAATTGTCGAGGGCAATCTGGTCATAGTCAGCACCGTCACGGACGGTTTTGCCGACATCGCTTCACGTCGCCATCGGTATTACGCCTTTGACAAAATCAATGGCGAAACAGTCTGGGTCAGCACGCCGGGCGGACGGCCTTATGACACGACGTATTCGACGCCGGTCGTCACCGCGATTGACGGAACTCGCGTTCTGGTCGCTGGCGGTGGCGACGGTTCGGTCAGCGCCGTGAAAGTCGCCACAGGCGAACCGGTCTGGAATTACCCCATGTCCAAACGCGGCGTGAATCCGGGCGTAGTCATCAAAGACGGCGTCGCTTACGTCAGCCATCAGGAAGAAAACCTGGACGTCAACGAAATGGGACATCTGGCTGCGATTGATCTGCGCGCCAAAGGCTCAATCACCAAAACCTCCAACGCCGACAAGATCAAATACGCAATTTACAATTATCAACTCGGCCCGGCCTCGCCGTTGATTGACGGCAACCTGATTTACTTCGTGGACGCCGGAGCGAACCTGCTCGCGTTCAATCGAGCCGACGGCAAAAAAGTCTGGGAGAAGAATCTGGGAACGATCCAGAAAGCGTCGCCGGTTCTGGCCGACGGCAAAATATATGTCGGAACGGAAAACGGAACCTTTTACATTTTGAAACCGAGTCCAACTGGCTGCGAGGTTCTGGACAAAGACGAACTGGAACCGATCACCAAGGAATCGCTGAAAACCGAAGCCGGTGACGAAGCCATCGCCGCCAACGAACAAATCATCGGCGGAGCGGCGGTTTCGCGCGGACGCATTTATTTCATCTCAACCAAGTACGTTTACGCCATCGGCAAAAAGAAAACCGCAGCCCTGCCGCCGGTGGTTGAAAAACCTGACAACGCTCCCGCGGGCGCTCAGGTCGCGCACGTGCAGGTGGTGCCGGTGGATTTGGTGATGAAACCCGGCGAAACGAAAACCTTCAAAGTTCGACTGTTTGACGATCACGGACGATTCATCCGCGAAGAAACCAATGCTCAATGGTCACTTGAGGGATTGAAGGGCAATCTGGCGAACAATCAATTCACGCCTTCCGCCGACAGCGCCTTGCAAGGCGGCACGCTCAAAGCCACAGTCGCTGGCGTCAGCGGCATTTCGCGAGTTCGCGTCATTCCTGCGCTGCCGTACACAGAAGATTTCAGCAAAGTCGCAGTGGATCAGGCTCCGAGCTACTGGCTGAATGCCGGAGGCGTGCCTATCAAATACACAGTGCGCGAAGTGGACGGAAACAAGTTCCTGGTCAAAAAAGCCGACAATGGAATTTTCAAACGCACGCGCTCGCCGTTCGGCGCGGTTGACACCGCCAATTACACCGTTCAGGCTGAGGTGCGCGCCATCGAACGCCGACGCCAGATGGGCGACGTAGGCGTGGTTGCGCAACGTTACGAACTGGTGTTGTTCGGCAACATTCAAAAGGTGGAATTGCGTTCGTGGCAGATCGAACCGAAGCGCAGTTTCAGCAAGCCTTTTGCCTGGAAAGCCGACACCTGGTACACGGTGAAACTGGAAGTGCAGAATCTGCCCGGCGGTAAAACCCGCGCGCGCGGCAAGGTCTGGCCGACCAGCGAAGCGGAACCCGCCGACTGGCTGATCGAATGGACTGACCCGATTGGCAATCGAATGGGAAGCGCTGGCATTTTCGCCGACAGCGCAAATGAAGCCTTTTTCGACAACATCAAGGTCACGCCGAATAAATAGCCTTGAGGACGCGCGATGACTCAGGAAGAACTGGAACGGAAAATGGGTTTTCTGCTGAAACAGCAGGAAAGCTTTTCCTACACCCTGCAAGATGTGGTCAACACTCTGCATGAAGTCGGCGAACGGCAGGACAAGCTCGCCGAACGGCAGGACAAGTTTCAGGAGCAGCAAGAAAAAACGGACAAGGCGGTGATTGGTTTGATGGCCATTGTCGCCGATGTCATCCAGGCGCAAAGAGCGACAGATACGCGCGTCAAAGAAGTTTCGGAGCGACTGGACATCTTTATCGGTGTGCTTGAACGTTACATCAGCGAAAATCGCAACGGCAGTCATGGCAAAGAGTCGTGATTGTTGCCGATCATCACCCCCGCACACGCGGGAAAAGAGGATTTTATGAAATCAGTTATGTTGAGATCATTCTCGTTTCTATTTTTGGCGGCTTTGTTGGGCGTGCTGGTTTGGCAGCCGGTTTCAAATTCGTTGGCATCCGATCCCGGCAACGGCGATTGGCCGATGTGGGGCGGAACTCCCGACCGCAACATGGTCTCGAACATGAAAGGTTTGCCAACCACTTGGGACGTGACGAAAAAGACCAACGTCAAATGGGTTGCCGCCATCGGTTCGCAAAGTTACGGCAACCCGACCGTCGCGGGCGGAAAAGTGTTCGTCGGCACGAACAACGAAGGCTTGCGTGATCCCAAACAGCCCAACGACCGTGGCGTGGTCATGGCCTTTGACGAAAAGACCGGCGAATTTCTGTGGCAAATCACGCACGAAAAACTATCCGCCGGACGCGTCAACGACTGGCCGTTTCAGGGGGTGGCGTCTTCGCCGCTGATCGAAGGCGACCGGCTGTATTACGTCTCGAACCGCGCGGAACTGATTTGCGCCGACACAGAAGGTTTCATGGACGGCGAAAACGACGGTCCGTTCAAGGACGAAAAATTCACCGGCAAGAAAGACGGCGACATCGTCTGGAAATTCGACATGATCGAAGAAGTCGGCGCGCACCCGCACAATCTGGCCAATTCTTCGCCGGTGATCTGGGGCGATCTGATTTTCGTCAGCACCTCGAACGGACAGGATGAAAGCCATGTCAACATTCCTTCGCCCAAAGCGCCTTCGATGATCGCCATCAACAAGAAAGACGGCAAGCTGGTCTGGGAAGTGAACAACGTTCACGACAAGATTCTGCACGGCCAATGGTCTTCGCCTGCGGTCGGCAAAATCGGCGATGTCGTGCAAGTCGTGGTCGGCGAAGGCGACGGCTGGGTGCGCAGCTATGAAGCCCTGACCGGCAAGCTGCTCTGGTCGTTCGACACCAATCCCAAAGAAAGCGTCTGGCCGAAAACGCGCAACGAAATCATCGCCACGCCGATCATTTACGACAACAAAATCTACATCGCCAACGGACAGGACCCGGAACACGGCGAAGGCACTGGCCATGCTTACTGCATTGACGCCACCAAACGCGGCGACATTACGCAAAGCGGGCGGGTCTGGCATTTCGACAAAATTCGACGCTCGATTTCAACTCCGGCGCTGGCTGATGGACTGCTGTATTACCCGGATTTCAGCGGATTCCTGCATTGCATTGATGCCAAGACCGGACAGGAATTGTGGCAACACGATATGTTTGCCGCCATCTGGGGTTCGCCGTTGGTCGTGGACGGCAAGGTTTATCTGGGCGACGAAGACGGCGACGTAGCCATTCTGGCCCACGGCAAAGAGAAAAAACTGATTGCCGAAATGAACATGGGCAGTTCGGTTTATTCGTCACCGGTTCCGGCCAATGGCGCGCTGATCATCATGAACCGCAACCAGATTTTCTCGTTGGCGGTTGGAACCGGCGGCGAAACCGCCAAAGCTCCAAAAGCAGGTCAATAAACAAAACGAGTTGATCGCAATTGGCGGGATAACGTTCTTCATCGAATGTTATCCCGCTTCTGTTATATCCGTGGAAAAACTGATTTATGACGCGCGTCCGTTTGATTCACTGGAAAGCCGAAGAAGCTGCCGAACGAATCGCCAGGCTGAAAATCGCTGGCTACGAAGTCGAATACAGTAAATTCGATGGCGAAGGGTTCAAGGCGCTCAAAAACAATCCACCCGCCGCGTTCGTGATTGATTTGTCGCGCATGTTTTCGCACGGCATGGAAATCGGCACAGGATTGCGCAGCGCCAAAGCCACACGCGCCGTGCCGCTGGTGTTTGTCGAAGGCGAACAGGAAAAGGTCGAACGCCTGAAAACCATCCTGCCGGATGCGACTTACACGACGTGGAGCAAAATCCGTAGCGCGTTGAAAACCGCCATCGCCGATCCACCGGCGAATCCCGTCAAACCGGAATCGAATCTGGCCGGATATTCCGGCACGCCGCTGCCGAAAAAGCTGGGTATCAAGGAAAACATGACTGTCGCGCTGGTCAACGCGCCGAAAGGTTTTGAAACGACGTTGGGCGAATTGCCCAAAGGTGTGAAGTTCACAAAGAAAGCTTCGGGCAAAGAAGAACTGATTCTGTGGTTTTTGCGCATGCGCATTGAACTGGAAGACCGCATCAACGAAATGCGTGAACTGGCCGGCAACGGCGGCATCTGGTTGATCTGGCCTAAACAGTCATCCAGAAAAGAGGGGAGAATGAAAACCGATTTGACGCAAAACATAGTGCGCGAAACCGGGCTGGCGAATGGATTGGTGGATTACAAAGTCTGCGCGGTGGACGCCACCTGGTCGGGTTTGAAATTCGCTGTGAGGAAAGTGAAGTGATTATCGTGACTGCATTTTCAACCTACTGCTCAAAGGAAAAAGAAACTTACGAACATCCGCTGCCCGCTATCAACCGATACCGCAGCGACCGAATCCGGCGAATTTATTCGGCAGCAGAAAGCGCCGGAACAGGTTTTTTCATTTTGTCGGGCGAATACGGCTTGTTGAAACCGAACGATCCGATCCCTTATTACGATCATCTGCTGGTCGGCGACGAAGTCGAAGCGCACAGCGTCAAGGTTGCCGAACAGATCAAACAACACGGCATTACGCAAATCATCTTTTTCACCTTGCCCGTCGCGGCGGACGAAAAGCTGGTGGCATATCACGCTTGCCTGCGGCTCGCCTGCCAAACGGCTGCGATCAATCTGAGCTTCGTCGAAATTGATTTCGCTTAGCCAGATGATTGAACGAGAAGTAAACACGATGGAGTCTTTCGATTTTCACCTGCGCACGCGCGTGGTTTTTGGTGTGGGAATGTTCGACCGGTTGGGAGAGATCGCGCGCGAACTCGGATTCAAAAGTTCGTTGCTGGTGGCTGATGCCGGAATGGTTGCTTGCGGATACGTCGCCGAAGCGACAACGCGGCTGAGCGCGGCAGGCGTCAGCGTCTTCCATTTTGGCGACTTCGGCGAAAACCCTGACACAGCCATGGTCGAAGCCGGTTGCGTTTTTGCTAAGCTGGCACAACCCGATTCGATCATCGCGCTCGGCGGCGGCAGTTCTATGGATTGCGCCAAAGGCATTGGCTTTGTGCTGGCCGGAGGCGGTTCGATGCAAGAGTATTGGGGACACGACAAGTTGTCTTCAAAGTCCGATGCCAAGCCGATGCTTCCCATGCTGTGCATTCCGACAACCGCCGGAACCGGCAGCGACGGACAGAGTTACGCGCTGATTTCCGACGCCGAAACGCACGTCAAAATGGCGTGCGGCGACAAACAGGCCGCGTTCAAAATCGCGCTGCTCGATCCGCGTTTGACCGTGACGATGCCTGCCGAATTGACGGCTATTTCCGGCTACGACGCGATTTCGCACGCCGTTGAATCGTTTGTCACCAAAAAGCGTAATCCGGTTTCCGACCTGTTCGCGCGCGAAGCCTGGCGATTGCTGGCGACGAATTACGAAACGGTTTTGGCCGATCCAAACAATCTGGGAGCGCGAGGAGCCATGTTGCTCGGCGCGTTTTATGCCGGGACGGCAATTGAAAATTCGATGCTCGGCGCAACGCACGGTTGCGCCAATCCGCTGACGAAAAACTTCGGCACGACGCACGGCGTCGCCATCGGATTGATGTTGCCGCACGTCGTTCGCTGGAATAAAGACGTCGTCGGAGCGCGATACAAAGAACTGGCGACGATTGTCGGACTGGCCAGCGACGCCGCCATTGAAACCAACGCGGTTGAAAGTCTGGCGCGACGTTTGGAACAATTACGCGCGGCGGGTGGGCTGCCCGCCAATCTGAAATCAACCGGAGTTTCTAAAAACGATCTGCCGCGTTTGGCGGAAGAAGCCGCCAAACAATGGACAGGCAGCTTCAATCCGCGCGATTGGAGCAAAGAAGGAGCGATAGAGGTTTATGAAAATGCTTATGACTAATCCAGAAAATCAAAAGTCAAAAGTCAAAAGTCAAAAGTCAAAAGGTCGGAACTTATCTTTTTATTTTTGCCTTTTGATATTTGTCTTTTGCCTTTTGATTTCCAAACCACACACCGTCGCAACCGCGCAGACTGCCGATTCCTGGCCGCAGTTTCGCGCCAATCATCAGTTGACCGGAGTCGCCGCGACGACCGTGCCGGACAATTTGAAACTGCTCTGGACATTCGAAGCGGGCAAAGGCGTGGACGCTTCGATTGAATCTTCGGCGGCGATTGCCGATGGAACGGTCTATGTCGGTAGCGCCTTGGGCGATTTGCTGGCAGTGGATTTGTGGAGCGGCAAGCTGAAGTGGAAATACAAAACCAAAGACATGATCCTGGAATCATCGCCAGCCGTCGGCGGCGGAATGGTATTCGTCGGCGATCAGGCGGGAGTTTTTCACGCCGTCAACGCCCAGACCGGCAGAGGCGTGTGGAGTTATCCGACCGGTTCGGAAATCAAATGCTCGCCGGTGATTGTCGGCGACAAAGTGCTGATCGGCAGTTACGACGGTTACCTGTACTGCTTTCAGATGCGCGACGGCAAAACCGTCTGGCGGTTCAAAACGGACAATTACGTTCACGGCACGCCTTCGATTGTGAATGGCGTGGCTTATTTCGCGGGGTGCGACGAAATCTTTCACGGCATTCGCATCGCTGACGGCACGGAAGTCGTGCGCGTTCCCGCCGGAGGCAATACGGCTTCGTCGGCGGTGACGAATGGAACGGCGTTTTTCTTCGGCAACTTCAACAACGAAGTCGTCAGTTTGAATCTGCGATTGAAAAAACAAGCCTGGATGTACACGCATCCGCAGCGGCAATTTCCGTTTTATTCGTCAGGCGCATTGATTGACAACAAACTTGTCATCGGCGGACGCGACAAGATGGTGCATTGCCTGAACGCAGCGACCGGCAAAGCTCTCTGGACGTTCCGCACCAATGCGCGCGTCGAATCTTCCCCGGCAATCGCGGGCGGCAAGGTATACGTCGGATCGAACGACGGACGTTTTTACGTGCTGGATTTGGCCAAAGGAACCAAGCTCTGGGAATTCAACGCGGGCGGCGCGATGTCGGCTTCGCCTGCAATTGCCAGCGGACGCGTCGTCATTGGCGATCAAAATGGCAAGCTGTATTGTTTCGGCGGATAAACGAATGACCTCTAAAGTTGTCGCCATCATTCCCGCTCGCTACGCTTCGACGCGATTGCCGGGCAAACCGATTCTGGACATCAGCGGCAAACCGATGGTCGTACGCGTAGCCGAACGCGCGCGGCAGGTTGCAGCCATCAACAGAATCATCATCGCCACCGACGATCAGCGAGTGTTTGACACAGTCAATGCTGCGGGCGAAGAAGTGATGATGACTTCGCCGGATCATTCGACAGGCACTGATCGTTTGGCGGAAGTTGCCGCCCAACTCGACGCCGAAATCATTGTCAATGTGCAAGGTGACGAACCGCTGATCGAACCGGCAACGATTGAATCGGCGCTGGCTCCGCTGCTGGCTGACCGTTCCATCGTCATGAGCACGACCAGCGAACCGATTGAATCCGCTGCCGATTTGCTCAATCCGAATGTCGTCAAAGTCGTTACCGATCCGACGGGCTTTGCGTTGTATTTTTCGCGCAATCCGATTCCCTTCCCGCGCGCAGCGGTGCAAACGCACGGCTCCATCGAAGCCGCGCTGACAGCCGAACCGGAATTACTCAACCGCTACGCCAAACACACCGGCATGTATGTTTATCGTCGGGAGTTTTTGCTGACCTACGCCAAATTGCCTTCGACGCCCTTGGAACAGACGGAATTGCTGGAACAACTGCGCGCGCTGGAGCACGGGTACAAGATCAAAGTCGTTCGCGTCGCGCATCGTTCGATTGGCGTGGACACGCCCGAAGATTTGGAGCGCGTGCGCCGACTTTTTGCCGCCAGCTAAACATTGTCACGACCTCTGGACTGTACTATCGTTCGCCGCGAATCGTATCTACGCCGGAAGCGACAGCAACCGGACATTCTCAACTCCAACTTTCCGAGACCAATTGCCATGAAGATCAGACGACTCCTTGTTTCGTTGTGCGCGGTCGCTGTGGTGAGCAGCGTTGTGTGGATGAATTTCAACCGGTCAGCAGCTCAGTCATCAGGCCAACCATCAGGTCAACAGGGCGGCTTCACGATTGAGCAGGTCATGAGTTCGCCATTTCCTTCGGAACTGATTGCCGCTCCAACCGGCGAACGCATCGCGTGGGCGTTCAACTCCGAAGGCAAGCGCAATATATGGGTGGCCGATGGGCCTGATTTCAAAGCTCGGCAATTGACCCAGTTCAACGAAGACACAGGGCAGGAATTGACTCAACTGGAATTTACGCACGACGGCGAATGGATCGTTTTTGTGCGCGGCGGCAGCGCCAATTCCGCCGGAGACATTCCCAATCCGACCAGCGATCCGGCAGGAACTTCGCAAGCCATTCACGCCGTTTCGGTCAAAGATGGCCGGTTGATGCGATTGGCCGTAGGCGCTTCGCCGGTCGTTTCGCCAACTGACCGCCGAGTCGTTTTCAGCAAAGACAATCAGATTCACATCGTCGAAATTGTGGACGGTTCCGAACCGCATCAACTGTTCACCGCGCGCGGATCGAATTTCACGCCGCAATGGTCGCCGGACGGAAAGCAGTTGGCATTCAACAGTTCGCGCGGCACTCACAGCTTCATCGGCGTTTACGATTTTGAGAAACAAACGATTCGGTACATCGCGCCTTCGGTGGATCGAGACTCCACGCCGCGCTGGTCGTTGGACGGCAAACGCATCGCCTTCATTCGCCAACCGGCTCGCGGCAATGCTCCACGCGCGCTGATTCAAGACGCGCCCGATCCCTGGACAATTTGGGTAGCCGAAGCAGCAACTGGAACCGCCAAAGAAATCTGGCGCAGCGGCAATCGCCCTGAAGACGCTCCGCCGCGCATGGCGGGCGAGAATTTGCTGCAGTGGACACGTGACGGAAATGGAGAAAACATTGTCTTTGCGTCCGAGATGGATGGTTGGCTCCGACTTTATTCAACTGACGCCAATGGCAGAGCAATTCAGCCAATTACTCCCGCCAACTCCGAGATTGAACACGTTACTTTTTCACCGGATCGCCGCGAAGTCATCTTTTCGTCCAATCGAACTGATATTGACCGACGCGCTTTGTGGCGAGGCCTGACTCTAAGCTTGGCTGCATTTGCGTTCACCTCAGCCAATAAGATTTGCTGGAATCCCGTTGTCACAGGTGACGGAAAGTTTCTTGCTTATTTAGGTTCAGACGAACACCAGCCAGCGATGCCATTTATAATGCCGATAAAACCAATTCCAACCGAATGGAAAGACGTTGTCGGTGAAAAAGAGCAGTCTGCCAAAGCTGAAAAGCTAAATGGCGATAGCCGAATGCTTGCGAGTGAAGTCTTACCCAAAAACTTCCCTTCCTCAAAACTCGTTACTCCGCAACAAGTCATCTTCAAAGCCGCCGACGGCCAGGAAATTCACGGCCAGCTTTTTCTGCCGAAAGGCGCCAAGCCTTCGGACAAATTGCCCGCCGTAATTTTCATGCACGGAGGCCCGATGCGGCAGATGTTTTTGGGTTGGCATAATCGGTACTACTACCACAACGCTTACGGCTTCAATCAGTTTTTGGCGAGCAAAGGCTACGCCGTGTTGTCGGTCAATTACCGCCTGGGCATCGGTTATGGTCGAGCTTTTCGCCAAGCCAAAAACGGCGGCGGACGCGGCGCTTCGGAATACCAGGACATCGTCGCCGGAGCGCAGTACCTGCGTTCGCGCGCGGACATTGATCCGGCTCGGGTTGGTTTGTGGGGCGGAAGTTACGGCGGGTATTTGACTGCGCTGGGTTTGGCGCGTAATTCGGACTTGTTTGCCGCCGGAGTTGATTTGCACGGAGTCCACGATTGGTCGTTGCGCCTTTCCAACGCCAATTGGATCGAATACGGCAACCGCGACGCAGTGAAAATCGCTTTTGAAGCTTCGCCGGTCGCTTCGGTCGAAAAATGGAAATCGCCCGTGCTGTTCATTCACGGAGACGACGACCGCAACGTGGCCTTTTCGCAGACGGTGGATTTGGTCAGGCGACTGCGCGAATTGAAAGTGCCGCACGAAACAATTGTTTACCCCGACGAAGTTCACGACTTTCTGCTGCACAAAAACTGGGTGGAGATTTACAAAGCGTCGTTCGACTTCTTCGAGCGCCATCTGAAAACCGCCAAGCCCAAAACGGCGAAAGTAGACACGCTGATTCGTGGCGGCAGCCTGATTGATGGCAGCGGTTCCGCAGCAACAAAAGCCGACGTAGGCATCACCGGCGACCGCATCACTTTCATCGGCGACGCAGCAGCGGCTGGCATCCAATCCGACCGAGTGATTGACGCCGCTGGTTTGATCGTCGCGCCCGGCTTCATTGATCCGCACACGCACGCCGACGACGACATCTTTAATGCTCAACGAAACGCCAACCTGGCGTTTCTGACACAAGGCGTGACGACGGTCTTCATCGGCAGCGATGGCCGCAGCAAAATCCCGCTTGGCAAAGCCTTGCAACAACTCGACACGCAAAAGATCGGAACCAACGTCGCGTCGTTCGTCGGTCACGGAGCCATTCGCTCCGCAGTGATGGGAATGAGCGATGCTGCGCCGACCGCAGAACAGCTTGAGAAAATGAAGCGGCTCGTTCGGCAAGGAATGAATGATGGCGCAATTGGGCTTTCCACCGGGCTGTATTACGCGCCGGGCAGTTACGCCAAAACCGAAGAAGTCATTGAACTGGCCAAAGTCGCGGCGGAATACGGCGGCGTGTACGACACGCATCAACGCGACGAAAGCTCTTACACCATAGGCCTGCTCGGTTCGATTCAGGAAGTTTTGCGCATTGGCCGCGAAGCGAAGATTCCGGTTCACTTTTCGCACATCAAAGCTCTGGGCGCTGACGTCTGGGGACAAAGTGGCAAAGCGATTGACCTCATCAATCGCGCTCGCGCCGAAGGCATCAACGCCACTGCCAATCAATATCCCTATGTCGCGTCGGGCACCGGCCTGGGAGCTTCGCTGTTGCCACGCTGGGCGGAAGCCGGAGGTCGTCAGGAATTTTTGAAGCGGATTGACGACCCTACGATTCGCCCCAAGCTGATGGCTGAGATGGAACAGAACCTGAAACGGCGCGGAGGGGCGAACTCTTTGTTGCTGCGCAGCAGCGACCGCACGCTCAACAACAAACGCCTGGACGAAATTGCCAAAGCGCGCGGCAAATCTCCCGTCGAAACCGCGCTGGAAATTTTGAGAACCACCAGCCCCGGCGTGACTTCCTTCAACATGACCGAAGCCGACATTGAAAACTTCATGAAACAGCCGTGGGTCATGACCGGCAGCGATGGTTCCGGAGGTCATCCGCGCAAATGGGGAACGTATCCGCGCAAGATTCGCGAATACGTCCTCAACCGCAAAGTCATTTCGCTGGAGCGCATGATCCAAGCCAGCAGCGCCCAGGTCGCCGAAACCTTCCGGCTGAAAGATCGCGGCAAACTTGCTGCCGGATATTTTGCCGACATCATCGTCTTCGACCCGAAAACCATTGCCGACAAAGCCACCTATGAACAGCCTGAATTGCCATCCGAAGGGCTGCGCTTCATTTTGGTCAATGGCAAACTGGCTGTGGATGGCGGCAAATTCAACGGCTCGCTGGCCGGGCGGACGATTCGGAAACCAACCAGCGGCGAATGATTCAACTTTTTCAAAATTCCCCGTTGACAAGTTCTGGGTCGGAGCGTATAAAACTGACCGGTCGGTCAACTAAGAAAAAGACAAAATACAACCGGCCAATTGCTGAAAAGCAGTTGAAAGCACTACAAAAGCAGAGTCTGTGAATTAAGATGGCAGCAAAACAGTTTGTTCAGGATTATGAAGATCAGCGTCGGCAAGAGTTAATCAAGGCGACTTATTACGAAGTAGCTGAAAAAGGTTATTCGGCAGTCACCTTGCAGGACATTGCCAAACGCGCCGGAGTCAGCAAAGGCTCAACGCTCTATTATTTTGCGACGAAGGAAGATTTGTTTCTGGGCGCACTGGAATGGATTATTGGAGTGGTTCACGAACGAATCCACGACGCCATCGCAAGCGCATCTGACCCTGTCGGCAAAATGAAAGCCGTAATTGGCGTGGTGTTCGGCAATGCGCAGGAAAGCCGCCAATTCTTTTTGGCGTATTCCGATTTCATCAGCATTGGAACCCGGAATCGCCGATTTCACGATTTGAATGCACGGTTTTATGAAGGCTGTTGCGGTCACGACCGGGAAATTATCGAGTTGGGAATGAAGACGGGCATTTTTCGCCCGGTGGATTTGGATGACGCAAGTTCTATGGTGCGGGCGCTGATTGACGGAATGATGATGCAGTGGTTCTTTTCATCTCAGGGAACGTTCGACGATTACCGTCGCCGGTGTGAACGAATCGTTTTAGATTACCTGACCGGTGGCCAAACTCTTGAATTAGCAAAAGCGGCCTGAGCAGGCTGAATTTTTTTGAGGCCTATGTTGACCGTCCGGTCAGTTAATCCTCAATGACAGGAAACACAGCAGGAACAACTAGGAGGGAGCAAATTATGGTTAACCGTTTTTCGAATAAGGTTTTAGCGTTGGCAATGGCAGCAGCTTTGAGCGTGGTGGTTGCGGCTCAGGGCAAAGTGGAAAAGAAGGTTTCGTTTTACCTGGATGGCAAGGTCGGCAACGAACTGATCAAAAAGGGCGAATACAAGCTGAGCATTCCGGAATCCGAACAAGGCACGGTCGAAATCAAAGTTGGCAAGAAGATCGTCACGGCTCAGTTCACCAAAAAGGCGAATGCAACCGAAGCGGATGCTGACAAAATGACGTATTTGGAAAATGCGGACGGTACGCGCTCCATCGCGACGATTACGCCGCGCGGCCAAAAATATACGCTGGTGTTGGCGGGGCCGGTTGGCAGTGTCGCCAAACAGTAAGTTTCTAAAGTTTGTACTGGCGGAAAACTTGATGGCTCGCAGCGGAAACGTTGCGAGCCTATTTTTTTGGTTCAACAAGACTCAGCAGAACCATCACCACCGCACCGCTTCCCACGCCGTATACCAGCGAGGGAATTCCGCTGAAGCCCTTCCCTGCCGTCAACCAATCAATGGCGAAAGTACCAATGACCGAAACCAGCATGGCTGGAATCACGGCACGCGCCGAAATCCGCTTGGAATATAATCCTGCGATCAATGGCAGCAGCGGAGCCGAGGACAACAAGGTGTAAAAGATCGTCAATGCCGAGATGACATCTTGCAGAACGATGGCCAGCAACGCGCCGAGTCCGCCGCAAATGACCGCTGTGATTTTGACGACTTTTAGCAGGTGTTTGTCATCGGCTGCGGGATTGATGAACGTTTTGTAGAGGTCTTTGCTGAGCGAAGTGCTGAGCATAAACAGCACCGCATCCGCCGTGCTGACTTCGGCGGCGAAAATCGCTCCAAGCAGCAACCCGCCCAGCCAAACCGGCAAGGCCTGGGTCATCAAAGTCGGCAAAGCCAATTCGCGGTTCGGCAAATTCGGAAAATGATAAAACGCGATCATTCCCAGCAGCGCGGGGACGACGGCGAACAGCAGCAAGCAGACGGCGTTCAACGCAACTCCGGTGCGAACGGCTTTTTCGTTGCGCGCGCCAAAAATCTTTTGCAGCAATCCAGGCGAAATGATGAACGACGGAACCAGCAATGCCAGATAGCGCAAAATTCCCGAAGCGCCGATGCCGGTGAAGCTCTGATAACTTTCCTGTTTCGCCGCGAAATCCGCAGGCGGATAAAACTGCTGCTGGCTGAATTTCAGCAGATAAACCAGCGCGAATCCGAAGCCGACCAATTTGACCGCCAACTGCAAAGCGTTGACGCGCGCGGCGCCGAACAAACCGCCTGAAGCGAAATACATGGTGGCGACAGCCGCTCCGATTAGACAGCCAATGGGTTTGCTGACTCCTGCCGTGACGTTCAAAACCCAGGCGATGGCGATCAATTGCCCGGCCAGAATCGTCAGCGAACCGATCCACAACAAAGCCGCCACCAATCCGCGAACTCTGCGGTCGTAACGGAATTCCAGATAATCGCCGACAGTGAACAAATTGTTGTCGCGCGCCACTCGCCAGATTTTTGGCCCGACGGTAAAAGCCAGAATCAACGAGCCGATGCCCGCCGAACCAACCCACCACCACGCGGACAAACCGTCTCGATATCCCAAACCCGTTGCGCCGACCGTCGAACCGGCTCCGATGTTGGCAGCCAGCAACGTCGAAAAGACCAATCCGGCGCTCAAACCACGACCCGCGACAAAAAAATCGCCCGAGGCTTGAACTTTGCGCGACCAGAAAACGCCCAGCGCAATCATCAACGCCGAATACCCAATGAGAATCAGCAGATAAGTCATAACCTGTCCTTGTGGTGAAATTGTGCCCTCGAATTGATCGCGCGCAGCTTAGTGAGTCGCCCTGTTTGTGGCAAGCGCGAACTCACAAAGACAAACCTTACATGGATTTCACGTTTCCCTGAACTCAACTTAACCACCCGCAAGTAAACTTCGCGCCTCAAACATTCCCAACGTCACAAAAGCTGAGCTTGTCTTTCAAAGATGCAAATGGCAGATTTCCTTTTTGTCGAACCCAATCCATCGCTGGCATCATCCAGCGCCAACACGGACGTTTTCATGAAAGAATTGCCGGAATCTGCACTCAACGAATTGCGCGATCACGTGTTGTTGATGGGCGGCGAAGTCGAACGCGCCATTGACGAAGCGACGCGCGCGTTGATCGAACGCGATTCGGAACTGGCCGAACAGGTTTTGCGCGACGACGACCGCGTGGATGCGCTGGAACTGGAAGCCGATCAACTGTGCGTTCGCTTGCTGGGGATGCAATCTCAGGCGGCGAACGATCTGCGGTTGGTGGTGACGGCCATCAAAATCACGCCGATTCTGGAACGCATAGCCGATCACGCCTGCAACATTGCGCGCGCGGCGATTTACCTGAACGACGAACCGCAACTGAAACCTTATTTTGATCTGCCGAAAATGAGCTGGCTGGCGTGCGAAATGTTGCGGTTGTCGCTGGATGCTTTCGCCGCTGCGGATGCTGACACGGCTCGCGCGGTGATTGCGCGCGACGACGATATTGACCGGCTTTACGACCGCATCTTTCACGAATTGCTGGATCGCATGTCGAACGATCCGGCAGCAGCCGGAAGAGCCGCGAGATTGTTGCTGGTCGCCAAACATCTGGAACGCATAGGCGATTACGTCACAGACATCTGCGAACTGATTGTTTATATGAAAGAAGCGATGGTGATTAAACACGCCCGTTGAGAAGTCGGGATTCGGGAGTCAGTAGTCTTTTGGCTCCCGAATCCCGACTCCCGACTACTCAAAATATGAAGCCTTACATCCTAATCATCGAAGACGACCCGGACATTGCGGAAAGCATTCGTTACAACCTGGAACGCGAAGGCGCGTTTCAAGCGCAAGTGGCATTGACCGGCGAACAAGGATTGAACATCGCGCTTGGCAAAGGGCAGGAACGGCGCCCGGACGGCAGTTCGCTTGCGCCGGATTTGCTGATTCTGGATTTGAATTTGCCGGGCATGAATGGTTATGAACTCTGCCGACGGTTTCGCACCGAAGAGATGACGCGCCGAACACCGATCATCATGTTGACGGCTCGCACCGAAGAAGGCGACAAAGTGCGCGGCCTGGATTTGGGCGCGGACGATTACATGACCAAACCCTTCAGCGTGCGCGAACTGGTCGCGCGCGTGCGCGCCGCATTGCGCCGATCCGGCTTTGAAGCGCAAGCGCCGAAAACTTACGACGACGGCATGCTGCGCATTGATTATTCCGACTTCGCGGTGTTCAGCCAGGGACAACCGGTCAAACTCACGCGCAAGGAATTTGCGTTGCTTTCGATTCTGTCGCGCAACAAAGGCCGCGTCGTTCCGCGCGAACAATTGCTGGATCAGGTCTGGGGTTTGGAGTATTACGGCGAAGCGCGAACGCTGGACGTTCACATCAGCGGTTTGCGCAAAAAACTAGGCGCGTGCGGCAACTGCATCGAAACGGTGATCGGCATTGGGTATCGGTTCAAGGCGGAAAGTAGACAGGAGGCAGTAGACGGTAGACAGTAGATTTCAGCCGAAGCATTATTGCATTTCGTCATCTCTTTCAATGGAGCAATTCGCCATGAATCAACTTGTGGCCTCAGGACTCAAAGAAAACTGAAGCCTTCCAACTTATCTACTGTCTTCTGACTACTGTCTACTTTCCGCAATGCTCACTCGACGCAAAAAAATCATACGCGCCACGATTGCGATGGTCGTCTTCTTTGCACTGTACGAAACGGTAAAGACGATTTTGTTTCCGACGATGAACGTCGTCACGTCGCACGTCGTTTCCACCGTGATTGTAGGCGTCATTACCGTCGTCATCGCCTTTTACGTCTACCGTCAGCAAAGCCATTTGCTGACCGAACGCGAACAAAGCACGCAACGATTGCGCGAAACACTCGGCAAATCCGAACGCGATGAAACCCTGCTGCGTTCGATTCTGGCCTCTGTCGCCGAAGGCCTGGTCATCACCGGTCGCAATTCAGAAGTCCTGCTGATCAACGACGCCGCACGCGCGCTGTTTGGATTGGGAGCCAAACCCGCCGTTCGGTTGACTGACCTGAGCCGCGATCCGCAAATTCACCGCGCGCTGTCCACAGTGCTTTCGACCGGCGACCGTGTGGAAACACGACTGGAACTTCGCGCGTCTGCCGGTTCCGCTGATAAACGAATTCTGCGCATGCACGCCGCGCCGCTGCGGCTCGGCGACGACGAAACCGACGGCGTGGTCAGCGCCTTCATTGACATCACCAAACTGGAACGATTGGAACGCGTGAGGCAGGAATTTCTGTCGAACGTATCGCACGAACTGCGAACTCCGCTGGCGGCAATCACAGCCTACACCGAAACACTGATTGACGGCGGATTGAACGACGCTGACAATTCGCTCCGTTTTTTGCACACCATTCATCGCAACGCCGAACGCATGCGAGCGCTGGTCAATGATGTGGCGGAACTTTCCGCCATCGAATCCGGCAGCGTTAGTTTGTCACCCGAACGATTGCCCTTGCGGCAATTCGTCAACGACGTTTTTGCCGGACTGGCTCCGCGCGCCACACAACAAGGCGTTCGATTGGACAATCTGATCGCTGAAGATTATTACGTTACCGCCGACCGGCGGCGGCTGGAACAGATCGTCATCAATCTGGTGGACAACGCCATCAAGTTCAATCATCCCGGCGGCAACGTCGCGGTTTGCGCAGATACAGCCGAAGACGGCCAGCATCGAATCATTCGCGTCCGTGACACTGGCGCGGGTATTCCGGTTGAACATTTGCCGCGCGTGTTCGAGCGGTTTTATCGCGTAGATCGCGCTCGTTCGCGCGAAGCAGGCGGCACGGGATTGGGCCTGGCCATCGTCAAACATCTGGCGCGCGCGCACGGCGGTGAAGCCTATGTCAGCAGCGAAGTCGGCGTCGGCAGCGAATTTTCGATCAAACTACCCGATTCATTGCCGCGCGTGGCAGCAAATGTTTCCAACGAAATCTGAACCATGACTGACACCAATCTTTTTCCTCCAATCAAAATCAAAAAACTACACCCTGCTGCCCAACTTCCTGCGCGTGGCAGCCAACTGGCCGCAGGCGCTGATCTTTGTTGCGTCGAAGCCTTCACGCTCGAACCCGGCGAACGCAAGCTGGTGCCGACGGGCTTGGCCGCCGAAATTCCGCCGGGCTTTTATGGCCGCGTCGCGCCGCGTTCCGGTCTGGCGGTCAAACACGGGATTGACGTTTTGGCCGGAGTGATTGACGCCGATTATCGCGGCGAATTGAAAGTGCCGCTCATCAACCTTGGCCAGCAATCTGTGAGCTTCGCAGCCGGAGAACGCATCGCTCAACTCATTATCGAATCCGCCGCAATGTGCGATTACACCTGGACTGAAGAACTCGCCGACACCGAACGCGCAGAAGGTGGTTTTGGTTCGACCGGTCGCTAAAAAGTCTCTGACTCCTCCGCTATTTGCCCGCCACAGAGTTTCAAGAGTACGATGCCGTCTGCACCCAACCCATCACAGCAAAAGGAGCTACGGCAATGAAACTCGGTTCGATTCGTCTTTCAATGTTGGCGCTGGTATTTGTGGCGCTGATGTCCGGTTCCGCGTTTGCCCAGGACGCCGGACAGGTTCTGCGCATGTTTGTCGGTTATCGCACGATGAAAAATTCCGTGCAGATGAGCGACGAAACGCGCAAACAAGTCGAAGACCTGGAAACAAAAGCTCGCGCCGCCAATAACAACAACAAACACGGCGAAGCCCTCAAACACATCACGCACGGTATGTATTTGATGCGGAATCGGAAATGGACTCCGGCGACCGCCTTGACCGAAGGCACTGTGGCCAAGTTGGAAAGCGTCATCTTCGACCCGGGCGACCTGGTGAAGCTGTCGCTGACGCAGATATACACGTTGGATGAACCCATCGAAGGAAAGTTGAAAGGCGCGTTGTCCATTGCCGTCACCAAAGAAGGCAAACAAGAAACGCTGAAAGAGTTGAAACAGCTTGCCGATGTCGAAGCCGATTTCACCAAACCGTTTCCGATTCAAGCCACAATTCCTGAATTGCCGGACGGCAATTATGAAATCGTCGTCAAACTCTTTCCCAAAACAGGCGAAGAAATCTACAAGTCGAATTCCATTCGCATCGCGCGCGATGTCAACACCCAAGCAGGCTTGTTGAAAAACCGCGCAGCAGCGCTTCGAAAAGACTTGGAAAGCCGCTACACCTTGTTCAACAGCCCGCCAATGACGACATTGGCAGCGGCTGAATACAGCGCGACGCTGATAGACCTGGTGAATTCCGGGCAAATGTCGGTTGTGCGAACCGATCTGAAAACCGCCATTGCCGAAGCCAATGCGCTGCTGGATTTGATTGCCAAAGAAATCAATCCGCTGAACACACGTCGCGGCGACATTCACTGGGCTTATCGCTCGGCGGTGGACAATTCGCTTCAACCGTATCGGTTTTACGTGCCGACCAATTACGACGCCAAAAAGAAATGGCCGCTGGTGGTGGCGCTGCACGGAATGGGCGGGGACGAAAATTCGATTTTCACCAGCTACAACAATGGCGAAATCAAACGCATTGCCGAAGCGCGCGGTTATTTGGTCGTCTGCCCCAAAGGCCGAGCGCCTGCTTCGATGTACATGGGTTCGGCGGAAACCGACGTGATTGATGTCATCAAAGCCATGAAGCGCGATTATTCGATTGATGACGACCGCGTTTATTTGATGGGGCATTCGATGGGCGGGTACGGTTCGTGGTCTATCGCCGTCAATCATCCTGACCTGTTTGCCGCCATTGCCCCGATTGCCGGAGGCGGCCAGCCTTTTGTGATGATGGGCTTGAAGAAAATCACGCACATTCCCTGGATCGTCATTCACGGCGACAAAGACCCGACCGTTTCCGTCGAAGAATCGCGCAAGATGGTCAAAGCCGGCGAAGCGCTGGGCATCAAGATCAAATACATCGAAGTCCCGGGCGGCGATCACATCAACATTGCCGTGCCCGGTTTCAAAGACATCTTTGACTGGTTCGACGCGCACAAACGACAACCGAAAGCGGCGGCCAAAACCGCTGGCAGCGGGCAATGACCAGTTTGGTAATCAGCTAAGGATACTTTTCTGGTCAAAAGTATCCTTATTGTTTTGGCTTGATACTTAAGTATCTTTAGCGACACGCTTAGTATTTTTAACGATGCTGGCAGAAAACTTCACCGCAAATTCATCCGGACGATTGGTAAAAGCGGCTCAAGGTTATCTGGCCTTTGTGCCAAACCCATTGCCGCCTAGTTTGGAACTATCCTGGGATTTGGTAGGACGATTATCTGCTGCGGAACAAGCAATCAGTCAATTGGCTGGCGTGGGGCTTACTTTGCCAAATCCTCACCTCCTGATCGGGCCGTTCATCAGGCGTGAAGCGGTGCTTTCCAGCCGAATCGAAGAAATTAGGGTTTCCCTGACCGATCTGGTCTTCTTTGAAGCAGAAAGTGAACGTGGTTTTGCTCAGAGTGATGTGCAAGAAGTCTCCAATTATGTCCGGGCTTTGGATCATGGTTTGAGGCGGTTAGACGACTTGCCTGTTAGCTTGCGTCTCATTCGCGAAATTCACGACAAGCTGATGACTGGGGTACGTGGCGAGCATCTGACTCCGGGCGAGTTCCGTCGTTCCCAGAATTGGATTGGGCCACCCGGATGCACGTTGATGGATGCGACCTATGTCCCGCCACCAGTGCATGAAATGGATGCAGCGTTAGGCGAGCTTGAAAAATATCTGCACACAAATTCTGAATTGCCTTTACTGATCAGGCTGGCGCTGATCCATTACCAGTTCGAGGCAATACATCCTTTTCTGGATGGGAATGGTCGCATGGGTCGGTTGCTAATAACTTTGTTGCTTTGCCATCACAAGATATTAACTCAGCCGTTGTTGTATCTGAGCGCGTTCTTTGAGCGTAATCGCGAGGACTATTATCGCCTTCTCCTTGGAGTTAGCCAGAACGGGCTGTGGGATGAATGGGTTAGGTATTTTCTGCTTGGCGTCGAGCAGCAATCCAAAGATGCGGTAAAACGTGCTGCCAGATTGCTAGAGACGCGCCAAGAATACCGTGACAACTTGCAAGCGGCACGTTCGTCTGCTCTGCTGCTTCGACTGATTGACGACTTGTTCGCTCATCCTGTAACCACAATCAAAACTGCAGTCGCATCGTTGGGAGTTACTCCACGAGCCGCACGGCAAAATATTGACAGACTGATCGCCAATGGAATCTTGAAAGAAGTCAGCGGGCGACAGCGAAATCAGATATTCATCGCCGAAGAAATTATCTCTATCCTGGAAGCCGAAGAATTTTGAAAACAATAGGAGAAGCCATGAAAACCTTCCTGAAACTGTCTGTTCTTTTTGCTGCATTCGCCATATCCACTCAAGCTGGTTTGGCACAAGCTAAACGTCCCATCACGTTCGACGATCTGATTTCGATGAAGCGCGTAGCCGACGCGCAAGTTTCGCCGGATGGCAAATGGGTGGCGTACGTCGTCAACGTGATTGATAAACAAGCCAATCGCGGCAAACGCAGCATCTGGGTCGTTCCAACTTCAGGCGGCGAAGCGAAGCAATTGATTACGTCCAACCGCAACGACGACACGCCGCGTTGGTCAACCGATGGCAAATGGATTGCGTTTCTTTCCAGCCGGGATGGAGCATCGCAAATTTTTGTCGCGGCAGCAGACGGATCGAATCAACGCAAAGTGACAGACGTGCCGCTAGGCGTGGCCGATTTCACTTGGTCGCCTGACGGCAAGCTCTTTGCTTTTTCGACCGAAGTTTATCCCGAATGCGCCGATCTGAAATGCACTGCCGACAAAACCGCAGCCGCCGACGCCAGCAAGGTCAAAGCCGTCATCGCCGACCGGCTGCTTTATCGTCACTGGGATTCGTTCAAACTCGGCAAACGTTCGCACGTGTTCGTCGTTTCCAGCAGCGGCGGCGAGCCGAAAGACGTGACGCCGGGAGATTTCGATACGCCGCCGTTTTCGCTGGGCGATCCGTTGGCGTATGACTTTTCGCCCGACGGCAAAGAGCTTTGCTTTGCACGCAACACCGACAAACAGGAAGCCCTGAGCACAAACAACGATCTGTTCATTGTTTCCGTCAACGGTGGCGAAGCCAAACGCATCACCGGCGCAAATACCGGTTACGACAGCACGCCGCGGTATTCGCCCGACGGCAAATGGATCGCCTACCGTTCGCAGGATCGGTACGGTTACGAATCCGACCGATTCAAGTTGATGCTGTACAACCGGCAAAGCGGCGCGTCGAAAGAATTGACCGTCGGCTTTGACCGCAACGTAGGCGAAATGGTTTGGGCGTCTGACAGCCAGGGATTGCTTCTTGTTGCCGAAGACGAAGGCCGCGAATTGATTGGCTCGATTTCAATCAACGAAGGCGGTGTGGAATCGCTGATCGCCAAAACCGCCAGCAACGGCATTTCGCTTTCCGCCGATGGCAAAACACTGGCCTTCACACGGTCGAGTTTGACCATGCCCGCCGAAATTTTCGCGGCGAATGCGGATGGCACGAACGTTCGGCAATTGACCAAGACCAACGCGGCCTTGCTGGCGCAGCTTGATTTGAACGCGGCGGAAGATTTCTGGTTCGATGGCGCGAAGGCCTCATTGCCGAATCCGAAAACGCACAAGCTGGGCAAGGTCAAAGTCACCACAGATTTCGGCAAAAATCAGGTCTCCAAAATTCACGGCTTCATCGTCAAACCGCCTCAGTTCGACAAAACGAAAAAGTATCCGATGGTCTTGCTGATTCACGGCGGGCCGCAAGGCGCGTGGCTGGACAACTGGGGCTATCGCTGGAACGCGCAAATGTGGGCGGCGCGTGGTTACGTGACGGTGCTTATCAACCCGCACGGTTCGACGGGTTACGGCCAGGCCTTCACTGAACAGATCAGCGGCGAATGGGGCGGCGCAGTTTATGAAGATTTGATGAAAGGCGTGGATCACTTAGTCAAACAAGGTTACGTGGACGCCAATCGCATCGGCGCGGCGGGCGGTTCTTACGGCGGTTACATGGTGAATTGGATGATGGGGCACACCGACCGGTTCAAAGCCTTCGTTTCGCACGCGGGCATTTTCAATTCGGTCAGCATGTATGCCACGGAAGAGCTTTGGTTCCAGGAGTGGGAATTCAAAGGCACGCCTTGGGAAAAACCGGCGTTGTACAACAAATGGTCGCCACATCTGCACGCCGCAAAATTCAAAACGCCGACTTTGGTCGTTCACGGCGAACTGGATTACCGCGTGCCCATTGGCGAAGGCATTCAGTTGTTTTCGACGCTGCAACGCAAAGGCGTTCCGTCGCGGTTGCTGTATTTCCCCGATGAAGGCCACTGGATTCTGAAACCGCAAAACAGCGAGCTTTGGTATAAGACCGTGCTCGACTGGTTCGATCAATGGTTGAAGCCGGTCGGCGCGACGGCTTCGCGCTGATTTGGATTTCAATGATGATGCAACAGGCGCAGTAGTCTTGATTGGCTGCTGCGCCTGTTGTGTTATTGTGCGCGTGCCACCCCTCATTTCTTTTTGCAACTGCCCCGTTCGTCGTCGTTCATCAGCCGGAGGCTACATCATGAAAATTTTCGTCACCGCTTACGTTCTTTGCATTGTGCTGTTGTCGTCTTTGATCGTTGCGCCCGTAGCCGCGCAGGACAATTACGACGCCGACCGTCAACACGCCTTTGAACTGGTTCAGCAGAACAAGTTGACCGATGCCTTGCCGTTATTGGAAAAACTGGCCAAAGCCAAACCCGATGACACAGGTGTGCTGCAAAATCTGGCGCTGGCTTTGGCGGCGCAGGCCATTGCCAGCAAAAACCCTGAGTTGATGCGACAGAATTTCCGCCGCGCGCGCGAACTGGCGGAACAATGCCGTAAGCTGGGAGACAACAGCCAGCTCGTCCAAACCATTCTGGAAAAACTCCCGACCGACGAACAAATGGCGGCCAATCCGCCCAAACCGAACACTCCGGCAGAAGATGCCTTGCAGGCTGGCGAAGCGGCGTTCAGTTCCGGCGATTTCAAAAAAGCGCTGGTCGAATATGAACGCGCAGAAAAGCTCGACCCCAAATTGTACGAAGCGCCATTGTTTGCGGGCGACATGCATTACAAATTGAACGACATTGAAAAAGCAGGCGCGGCGTATGCGCGCGCCATTGCCATAGACCCCGACCGCGACACGGCTTACAGATTCTGGGGCAACGTGCTGTTGCAAGCCGGTCGCATGCAGGAATCCAGACAAAAAATGATCGAAGCCATCGTCTGCGAACCCTATTCGCGCACCACATGGCGTTTTCTGAGCAATTGGGCGGAACGCAATCAGGTGGAGCTTTCTCACCCGCGCGTGGATATTCCAACATCGTCTGTCCAGCGCAAAGATGATAAGAACATCAACATCACCGCTTTTCTCTCCGATAAAAAAGACGGAACTGACGCCTGGACGATGTATAGCCTGGTCAAAGCTGCCTGGATGACTGACAAGTTCGAAAAGGAATTCCCCGAGGAAAAAGAGTATCGCCATAGTTTGCGCGAAGAAACCGAAGCGCTAAAAGCCGCCATTGAAAGTTTGCAGATTCAGTTGAAAGAAGGTCGGGTGAAAGAATCGGCGCTGGATGTTTCCATGGCCAATTTGCTCAAACTGCATCGCGCAGGATTGATCGAACCGTTCATCTTGCTGGCCAAACCGAACGAAGGAATCGCCAAAGATTACGTCGAATACCGCAAAGCCAACCGTGACAAGTTGCGCCGCTACCTGCTCGAGTTTGTCGCCCCGAACAAATAACCTTTTTCAACCGTAAAGTCGCTGCATGAGTTCCCAACCAACGCTGAATCTGCAATCCACTGAACAAACCAGGCCGCGCAGGTTTGGCTTGTTCGGTTTGTCTCGCACGACTCGCCTGGCGATTTACCTGCCGATTTTTGCGCTGATTTGTTTTGTCTCGCTGCGCCGGGTGGAACATTTCATGACACATCATCCGGTCAGGTATTTACCGGGTAAGGAATGGACGCCTCCACCAAACGGTGAAGACGTTTGGATCAACGTCGCCAACGGCGAGCGGATTCACGGATGGTTTTTGAAATCGCCGCAACAACCACCGCTGGCGACGATCCTGCATTGCCATGGGAACGGCGGCAACATCACCAACGCCGGTTGGTACGGCGTAAAGCTGACCGAAGACGGGTTTGACGTGTTGCTGATTGATTATCGCGGTTACGGGCGCAGCGACGGCGACGTAACCGACGAATGGGCGCTGAACGCCGACGGCGAAGCGGCCTATCACTACCTGTTGAACGAACGTGGCGTGAAACCGGAACGGTTGGTGCTGTACGGCATGTCATTGGGAACGACGGTGGTGATTGACGTCGCGTCGCGCAAACCGTGCGGCGCGTTGGTGGTCGAATCGGGGCTGAGTTCCGCTCAGGAAATGGGCGAATTTGCACTGCCGTTCCTGCCAAGCTTCATTCGGATGCTGGCCAAAAATCGCTTTGAATCGGTTCGCAAAATCGCCAATGTCAATTGCCCAGTGTTGGTGACTCACGGAACCAACGACCGAACCATTCCCGTCGCGCAAGGCCGCAAGCTGTTTGAAGCCGCAAAAGATCCCAAACAGTTGCTTATCATCGAAGGTGGCGGCCATAATTTGGCTGGGGAAAAAGGCAATGCGTACTCAAATCAAATTGCCGAATTCATCCGCAAAAACATCTCTGACAAAAATCCATGACCGAGTTTAGGGAACCAAAATGATTACTGCCAAAAAAGAAGTTGAAACAATGCTGGCCACACTGCCTGACGATTGTTCGCTTGAAGACATCCAATATCATCTCTACGTTTTGGAAAAAATCAGGCGTGGGCTTGAAAGTGCTGAGCAGCAAAGCGTCATCACACAAGAAGAAGTTGAGCAAAGGTTAAGCAAATGGTCTACACCGTAACCTGGTCTCACGAAGCCCTCAGTGACATTGAGGAGATTGGTGAATTTCTGGAACGAAGTTCTCCACGTTATGCGTCGGCTGTTGTCAGCTCCCTTTTGGATATTGCCCGCAAACTCCGGCACTTTCCTTTTTCAAGCAGGGTGGTTCCTGAAGTTGGAGAACAAACCATTCGAGAGAAGTTTGCACATGGCTATCGGATTATTTATCGAATTGCTGACCAGCAAGTAATTATCGTAGCTGTGATTCACGGCAAGCGGCAGTTCCCTTTTGAGGTCAATTGATTTGCCGTGCTGCCTTTTCCCTGTAAAACTCAACAACACTTTCTGCCAGCCGAATCACCTTTTCCCGCAACGCCAGCGGCTCCACGACTTCAATCTGATCGCCGAAACTCAGCGCAAATTCGGCGGCTTCGTCTTCAAACTGAAATCGCATCTTCACCTTCACCCAACCGTCGGCATCCGGTTCGCCGGTTTCTTCCACACGAGCAAAGCGAAGGGCGTAATACAACCGGCGCAAGGCTTCCTGGCGAACGCGCAACGTCGCGTCGTAGCGCGGCAACTGGGTTTTGAACAGTTGCGCGGATTGTTGCCAGTGCGCAGCCAGATCGAAATCGGCCAGGCGTTGCGCTGGCTCATCGAGCAGCGTCGCCGCCAGCACGCGCGAAACGCGATAGGTGCGCGGTTCGTTTTCGACGGCGGCAATCAAATACCAAACGCTGCCTTTGGCAACCAATCCCAGCGGATTCACCACACGGTCAAACGCTTCGCAATCGGGGTCGCGCTGATACGAAATTTGCAGCTTGCGATCCTGCCAGACGGCTTGTTGCAATACAGGCAACATCGGCACGGCTTCTTCGGCGCGATGCCAGCCGCTGACATCCACGTAAATGCGTTGCCGCGCGAATTCCGCATCGCGCCGAGCCGCGCCGGGAACTTCCGCCAACAATTTGGTCATGGCGGCTTCCGAAGTTTTTTCCAGCCCCAAATCGGCCAGCAATTGCGGCGGCACGTTCAGAAACAACGATTGCACTTCGGCTTCGTTCAAACCGGTCAACTTGGTTCGGTAATCGCCGACCAAACGCCAACCGCCGCCCGCGCCTCGGTCTGCAACCACCGGAACGCCGACGGAACTGAGCGCGTCCATGTCGCGGTGAATCGTTCGTTCGGAAACGTCCAGCCGCTTTGCCAATTCATTCGCCGTCAAACACCGATGAATCTGTAACAACAGCAAAATCGAAATCAGCCGATCCGCTCGCATAAAATCTCCCTTCTGGAACGCATCGCTTCCCGCAAACTGGAAGCGATGCGCAACCCCGAACAAATATGACACAAGGTGTCCGGCACGTCGCGTATTTTGCCGCCGTCAGTAAATTTCACTTTTCACAGGAGACCATTATGCGACGAGTGCGTTATTCCGTAGCCGCGAGCCTGGACGCTTATATCGCCGGGACGAACAACGAACACGACTGGATCATCATGGATCCGACCATAGATTTCGGCGCTCTGTTCAATGAATTCGACACTCTGTTGATTGGACGGCGAACGTTTGAAGTGATGGCAAGCGCAGGCCAAGGCGGCGGCATGCCCGGAATGCGCGTGTATCTCTTTTCGCGGTCGTTACGCGCCGAAGATTTCCCTGATGTGACAATCGTCGCCGACTACGCAGCCAAAACCGTTGCGGCGCTCAAAGCCGAAGACGGCAAAGACATCTGGCTGTTTGGCGGCGGCGAATTGTTTCGCCACCTGCTCGAAGCCAGACTGGTAGATGCGGTCGAAGTCGCTATCGTTCCGGTGTTGCTTGGGCAAGGCATTCCATTATTGCCAACTATGCCGAATCGAACGCGCCTGGAACTCACCAACACCAAAACTTATCCGAGCGGAATCATCAGTTTGAGTTACAACGTGTTGTACGAAACGGTTTGAAAGGAGAAGCCATGAAAAAACAAGTCAGTGTCGGAAACTCAACTCCGGTAGCCGAACGTCCGCACATGCCCGGATACGGCGTTCCCGAAACCAAAAAAGGATTGCTGGATTGGTCACACGTGACCGAACGCATGACAGCGGCGCAGAATTATTGGATTTGCACCGTCAGCCCTGATGCTCATCCGCACGCGACGCCAGTGTGGGGATTGTGGCTGGAAAACAAACTGTATTTTGGCGGAGGCGCAACGACCAAACGCAATCGCAATCTGGCTGAAAATCCGGCGGTGACGGTGCATCTGGAAAGCGGTTCGGATGTGGTCATTCTGCAAGGCGAAGCGCAACCGATGGCCAATCCCGACAAAGCCTTGACCGTTCGCTTGGCGGATCTTTCGGCGAAAAAATACGGCTACCGCCCGAAGCCCGAAGATTACGAAGCGCCGGGAACTTTCATCTTCACGCCCAAAATCGTGTTGGCGTGGAAACAATTTCCAAAAGACGCGACTCGCTGGCGATTGGGTTGAGGTAATGACCTATTTCATATCGTCCCCAAGAGGCGGGAATTCATTGGTAACAAGAACTTTTCTGTTGGGCAGGTCAATTCGTGAATAGAACTTCTTGGAGTCCTTCACGTACAGAATCAGCAGTGTGTCGGCGTCCGTCAATGAATACCCAAGACGAGTTTCAACATTTGGAATCAACTCAACGTAGTTGTTTCCACCGCTGTCCGAGATGGCGATTGTAAACAGGTCTTTGTGGGAAAGCTCTTTATCGTCGTTCGTGTCCGCTTTGACAATGTCGTAAACAAACCAATCAACTTTTTTCTCTTCGGGAAATCGCAACGCGCGAAGGATGAGAGCGTCATTGTTGGGAAGCAAGCGGCGAATCGAATCATCCGCAGTATTGTAAAAAACGTAGTTATTTGCGGCATTCCCATAACCAGAGCGGCCTTCATAACTGTTTTCAATACTTTTCAGAAATCCACCTTCCTGTTTGGCAAAGATTCCAGCAATCAGGTAAGTGGTTCCTTCTACCTTGCTGAACGTACCTAATTCACGGTCCAATTTTGGATTCGCTCGGGTCAGCGGAGCGGTCGAATCCGTCTTGGAATTGCAACCGGCAAAACTGATTGCTGCGGTCACAATCAGAATTACCACAAGAAAAGCGTTGTATTGCCTTGCCTTCATTTACTTCTCCAACTTGACTACTTCATCTCAAAGACCTGCTGAAACTGCTCCCGCCGGGCGCGCATGTTGGCGATGAATTCGTCGAACAGGTAGGTGGCATCATGCGGGCCGGGGCCGGCTTCAGGATGGTATTGCACCGAAAACACCGGCAACCGGCGATGGCGCATGCCTTCCAGACAGCCGTCGTTCAGATTGAAGTGCGTCAGCTCGATTTCGGTTTGATCCAGGCTCTTGGGATCCACCGCGAAGCCATGGTTGTGTGACGTGATTTCGCTTTTGCCGGTGCGTTGGTTTTTGACGGGCTGATTGCCTCCGCGATGGCCGAATTTCAGTTTGTAGGTGTTGCCCCCAAACGCAAGTCCCAAAATTTGATGCCCCAGGCAAATGCCGAACACTGGAGCGGCGGCCAGCAGCTTTTTCACTTCGCCGACGATTTCTGGCAACGCCGCCGGATCGCCGGGACCGTTCGACAGGAAGATTCCGTCCGGAGCCAGCGCCAGCACATCGTCCGCCGAAGTTCGCGCAGGAACGACCGTCACATCGCAGCCCACCGCCGCCAGATAACGCAGAATGTAATACTTGATGCCGAAATCATACGCCACGACCCGAAACGGCTCTTCGCCGGGTTGGAGCGCGTTGGCAGGTTTGAACCCGGTCAACGGATCGAAGGTTTCTTGTTCGTCCGCGATGTTCGACCAGCGATACGCATCGCCGCAGGAAACTTCGTCCACCAGATTTCGCCCCAGCATCGTGGGAGCTGTCCGCGCTTTGGCAATGACGCTGGCTTCGTCCGTGTCAATCGAAGAAATGCAGGCTCGCATCGCGCCTTTTTCGCGGATGTGGCGAACCAATGCGCGCGTGTCCACTTCGGAAATTCCCACAATGCCGTGCTGGTTCAGGTATTCATCCAGCGACATCGAAGCGCGCCAGTTCGAGGTGACTTCGGAAAATTCGCGGACGACAAGACCTTCGACAAACGGACGGCGCGATTCCACGTCTTCTGGGTTGACGCCGTAATTGCCGATTTCGGTGTAGGTCATCGTCACGATCTGTCCGGCATACGACGGGTCTGTCAGGATTTCCTGGTAACCGGTCATCGAAGTGTTGAACACGATTTCGCCGGTGCGCTCGCCGTCTGCGCCCCAGGCGCGTCCACGAAACGTTCGGCCATCTTCAAGGGCTAAAATTGCTTCTTTGTTCATCTGTGATTTTGGATTCTCCGCTTCCTGCCGGTCGCGGGTCTGATTCAATTTTGTTTTTCGCGTAAAAAGCTTTGCGCCAGATGCAACCATTGGCGCTCGGTTCGGTATTTGTAAGCCGGTGCGGTTTTCACCGACTCGATGCAAGCTTGCATTTCTTCAATGGCTTCGGCGGTGCGCCCCAAACTGTGCAACGTCATGCCGCGCCAATATCTTCCTTGAGCATCGGATGGCCGATGCTGCATAAATTTGTCGAACATTTCCAGCGCGTCCGGGTACTGTTTGGCCGAATAATAAGCCAGCGCGGTTTCACGCCAGATTTCATGCTGGCTGTGCGCCGCATCCTGACGAATCACCTGCTCGAAATGTTGAACCGCTTCGTTCAACCGGTTTTGCCAGCGAGCGATGCGCCCAAGCTGGTAATGCGCGTCGGTTTCGTTCGGATCAATTTCGATGGCTCGTTGAAACGAACCGATGGCGGCATCCAGTTCGCCGCGCTGTTGATAGAGCAATCCCAGGTTGTAATGAGCCGAAGCGTCCGCCGGATTCAACGTCGCGGCTTGCAGATTCTGGCGGAACGATTGGCGCGACCGTTGCGACCGCATGAAATCGTCCACGCGATCCCGCAACAAAAACAGCAACAGCAACAACAGGAATGGCGACCCGCAAACGAACGACGTTGCGTCAATGAACAGAGGCAGTATGATGAACGACAGAAACGAAATCAGCACCGTGCCAATCGCCGCGATCCAGTGATACTGACCGGCTTGCCCAAGATGAAACACCGTGCCGATTGTCAGCGTCATCAGCCAGGCAAACACCGGCAGCGGAATGACAATCACCAGCATGAAAAATCCAATGACGGCGTCGCTGCGAAATTGGGCGCTTTGCCAGCCGATGACAATCGCGGGCACAATCGCCGCCAGAAACGAAGCCGCCAGCGACATCAACGCGCAAGACACCATCGGAGCGAATTCTTCGCGCACAACCAGCGAAAAGCTGGCGCGTCGTTCGAACAGGTTGGCAATCAAAATCACGAACGGAACGTAAATGACCGCAATGAACAGCACAATCATCACCGCAGTCATCAACGACCGTGTGAGATTGCCAAACAGCAAGCCGGTTCGGATTGAAGCGCCTGCCACCATCTGAGGTCTTACGCCTGCCTGTGCAAAAGCCGCCATCGCCCCAACCACCAGCGAATAAATACAACTCATCAACAAAGCGGCGGCAACGGCAAATCCCACCGGAGCGCGATCTCGCAAGGAGCGAATCGAAGCCAGCGGTTGCCACAACAATCCAAACAAAAGGCGAAGGTTGGTGAGCATAACAATCAGATCAATCAGATCAATCTCCCGGCGTCTTCCCGGCTTCTGCCAGCTTCTGATTGATATGAGAAAGCGCGGTCAGCTTGCCGCCGCCGCGCCTTCCAATCAATCCGGATATTCTTCAAGATTCGTCGCAATTGAAAACAGAGTTACTCGATTTTTCCTACACGTTCATAAGGCGTGAAGGGGTAATACCGAAAGATCGCTTTACCGTAAATGTATTTTTCCGGCACAAAATCCCAATACCGGCTGTCGCTGCTGTTGCGGCGATTGTCGCCCATCACGAAGTAATGATGGTCAGGGATTTTTTTCGGAGTCGCCAGCGAATTGTGATCCAGGAATTCCGGATCGAGATAAGGCTCTTCGACAAGTTGACCGTTGATGTACAGCTTGCCGTCTTCGACATTGATTTCTTCGCCGGGGAGACCAACGACCCGTTTGATGTACGACTTCGACGGATCGAGCGGATACAGCAGCACGACGATGTCGCCGCGTTTGATCGGCTCTTTGTCGCCCAACCATTCGCGCAACGGATAAATGAATTTGTTGACGAAAATGCGATCCTGATCGTGCAGCTTGGGCATCATGCTTTGCCCTTCGACGCGCACCGGTTGCACCACGAACACCACGATCAAAATGGCGATCAATCCGGCGAACACTATGTCGCGGAACAGCGACCGAAGCTCGCCCCACAAACTGCCGTCGTCATCGTCGCCGCGCAACGACGACAGGTCGTCAATCACTCGTATGTCGTTGTCATCATCGGGCGAATAACCCACCCACTTCTCTTTTCTCATTTGTCACTTCACCTGCTGCTTTGAGTTGAAACGGATTCGACGCGGAGATTAAGAACCCAAACGCGCCGAAAGATATTACGGGGTCTCCAACGTGTCAAACATCGCTTTTGTTGCAACTTTGGCCTTCAGCAAAGGCGATTGGTCAGTGCTGAATCGTGCCTTCCAGCGAGGTGTCAATCTGCGTTTGAATGCCTCCGCCGAACAAAAACGCTTCCATGTTTTGGATCAAAAACTGTTGGTGTTCGGGGTTGATCGTGCTCAGTCCGTAATGGTTAATAAGTTGGTTTTGCGTCGCCAGCCAGGCTTTCCAGCAGGCCTGACAAATTTCCGCATGAATCCGTTTGCCGAGCGCGCTGCCGAAAGGCGGCTTTTCCAACGCGGGCAGTTTCTTGCCGCAACGCGCACATTTGATAACGTCAGCCATAAGTTCTCTCTCCTCTGAAAATGTCCGACAAGCTGCCAGCTTGTCGTGGTCTCGATTTGA
>ERZ1066125.93-NODE-93-length-74339-cov-30.025779_pt1 | contig 74339 bp, 63 predicted proteins | sample MGYA00382772_ERZ1066125 | MGnify/ENA primary metagenome ERZ1066125 (study PRJEB33369, sample SAMEA5778355) | biofilm metagenome | biome: Industrial cooling water; feature: Water cooling tower basin; material: Biofilm | place: United Arab Emirates | collected... | reverse complement strand
CTTCCAATCACACTACCTGACAGCGGTATTTGGCAAGCCATTTACCGCTGTCTTTCCTGACCAACACAAATCCAGTTAGTCTAAACTCCAATTTTCGTTGCAAGCGGCTCTGATACCAGCGTTTCAGCGTAGTAAAGACTGAGAATTGGCCGATTGCTTCGACAAGTTTTGTCATATCTTTCAATCAAGTTTATATCGCGTCGTCCGCTTTTTCATTACTCGCCGATCATTGCTAAAGCTTGATTCATAACTCGGTCGGACAAATACATTCCAGCTTGTCGAAGCTGTAGGAGAACGGGGCGTGCCGCAGAAATGGTTCCGCGTTGTTTGGCTGTCAGCACCAAACCTAAAGTCCCGCGCACTGGAATGCCAAGAACGGTTGCACAGCGCCGCGCCGCTAGATCATCAATAATGACTTCGGTTCCAGGATTAGCGTGTCCCCAAGCAAGCACGGAAGATTCACCTGATCCAAGTCCCCAGGCTTGGATAGACGCTGGGACAGGCGGAGTTTGGATGACAGATAACCAGATTATCTGGCTCAGAGCTTGAACGGTCGGGTCGCTCTGACCACGTTGCAGTATCTCAGCCGCTACAGCGTTGGGGACGACGACTTCCGGCGCAACCAGTTGCAACAGATCAAGTAACCCTGCTCTTGAAAGATAAATCAGTGGTGACGCATTTACCGCCGGACGTTCAGCCACGTTCCAACTCCTTTTTCAGATTATCAAAATCCACGACAAAAGCTTCCTCACTTCGACGGGCGAGCTCCAGCAGAAAGTCTGTACGATCCAGATTGGAAATCTGGGCGGCTTTTTCCTGGGAAATTTCACCGCGCTCGTACCAGTGAATCGCCGCGGCAAGCCGCATCTCTCGTCCAAATTCAGCCGGGGCACGCCGCAAGGCTGAAAAAACGTCATCGTCTAACTGCATGATTATTTCAGTCATGGAAACCTCTCTGTAGCTGGCAAACGGTTCGAAGTAGTCTGGTTCACCGTCTCCTTAAATATACCCGATTTTACCCAATTCAGCGGAGTGGGAATTTGGACTGCGAGGGGGGCATGAATTTGGGTTGGAAAACCTGCCGTACCGTTATCTAGCTTTTGCTCAGCAAGGCATCGCCGGTTCGCGGTGACCGATGAAGCCACCATGAAGCCAGAAATAGAAGCGCTGTAATTGGAATCAGCGCGCCGGGAAAAATCACGATGCGCCAATTGACAGCGGCGACGACGCCAAACGCGATCAGCGTAAGGATTGCGCCGAACAATTCCCATTTCCAGGCGACGGCCAGACCGATGACGGCGACAACAATCGCCCCCAACATCAAATAATCCGCCCAGATCAGCGGACGTGAAGAGCTTCCTGCGTCACCGAACAAATGCGCCAGCAGGAAAAAGCCCCAGAACAAAACGATTATCCCGCTCAGAACTCTCGCGCTCCAACGCAGCATGTTTGGGAATGATGATGTAACGTGTTGCATGATTTTGTCTCCTTGATGCAAAAGATTTTTCTGCATCAACAGGCTAGTCCTTGCGACGTGAACGCGACATCTTTTGCTGTGTCACTTTGATGATTGCCATAAAGTCGAAGCCTGCCCGGAAACAAACCACGTCCTTTCGGTTATTTCACCCATCGAAGCGAAAAGTCTGTGACGCGCTGGCAGGTTTTCAATTCCACCATGGAGTTTGCGGCTTCGGCTTCTTTTCGCAGCTTGGCGCGTTCCAGCGCATCCCACGCAACGGGATTGGCGGGTTTGTCGCTGGGTTCGGTATCGGGAACCGTTCGCGCCAGGAGCAGATATTTTCCGGGCGCAAGGTGCGCGAAATTGAAAGAGCCGTTATCGTCAGCGACCGCTTCGGCAAAACGCAGCAAATCGTCTTTGGCTTCGGGTTCGGCGGGCAACAGATGCACTCGCAACCGCGACGGCAGTTGACCGGTAGAAACGACTTTGCCTTTTAACCCGGCTGCGCCTTCGGTCAGCGTCACGGCCAGCCCCGTGAGCTTGTCACCGACTTTGAGCGTGAAGCCGTTCTTTCCAGCATCGCGCGCCGGAGCATAAGCGACAAGGCGATAATTGCCGGGGGCGACACTGGCGAACTTGAACCAGCCATCGGAATCGGTGGTGGCAGTGATGGCCAGGCCGGATTGCATGATGTCCGTTACAGGAGAATTGCCGCTCGGCTTCAACATGACTTCGACAACCGCTGCCGGTTCTGAACCGGCAGTGACTCGCCCGGAAATCGTTCCGGGAGTTTTGGGCGGTGGAGTTTGCGCCAATGCCAGTGAGGCGTTCACCAGCAGGAATAGTGAGAAGAGAAATTTCGAGGCTGATTTCATAAGGTCTTTCTCCGAAGATTTTTTGATCAGTTATGGGGTTGGGTCGTGCCTTAGCCAAGCCGTAACAGCTAAAGCGAGTTGATTAATACACCAGACACGACGGACAAGTTAATGCTGCCAGAAAAATTATATTCGTAGGCCATCCCAAAAGCCCATGTCATAATCTGTATCAGTTCAATAGTTGGCTTGTGAGCCTCACTGGATAAACCGCCCGGACCAATCCAGCCTTTTTTCTCCGCAAGCCTGTGAAAATTCATTTCCAAATAGAGTCCCCTATTTTTTGAATCGCGTACGGATTGAGAGTTCGTGTCAGTCGGTGGCCTATTTCCGCGTAGGGCTGGCAATGAACGACCAACAATCATAGGAGGTAGCTGTAATGTTGCGCCTGCGTTCAAGAGCGTTTCTAGCGTTCACCGTGTCCTTGTTCCTGGCCGTTGGGCTGATTGTCGTCAGCAGCGGCAAAGCAAAAATTTTAGAAGGAATTTTTCCGATCTCATCATTCACCGCTCCGAACACTTCTACTCCTGTCCCCAAAACAAATCTCAAAGCCGGAACTGACACTTCGCTGCCGACAGCCGCTCAAGGCCCTGTTTTGGCGGTGACGATTGCGCCGACGGGTGATCCCGGCGGTTTCGACATCGAAGGTAATCTGGAATCCAATGCGCCGAACGCCAACACCAGCGACTGGGTTCCCGGAGCCAACGGAACCGGCACAGGAGTGTTCAGCGGAGCCGGAGCTTCTCTGGACAATGGCAAGACCTTTCGTCGCACCGATGCTTATAACAACGTCAACGACAACGTTTTCAAAAGCGGGCTGAAAGCCAACGACAACCCGAACAACTGGGGCTGGGTCGCTCAAAAAGCAGCGGCAACCGACGACATCAACAATGGGTTGCTGCACCTTTCCACCGACAAGAGCCAGGATTTGTGGGTGGTGATGGGCGTTGACCGATTGAGCAGCGAAGCCGACAGCTATCTGGATTTCGAATTGCTGCAACACACGCTGACTGCCAACAGCAACGGCACATTCACATCAGCGGGACAAGATGGCGGACGCACCGTAGGCGATTTGCTGTTGACCATCAAAATGTCTGCCCGCAACTCCAAACCCGAACTGTTCGTTCAGCGCTGGCAAGCGACCAAGGAAGCGTTCGATTGGGTCAGCGTCGTTCCCACATCCGATTCGGGGGCATCGGTTTACACCGCCGCCAATGGCGGTTCGGTTTCGGCTCCCTTCGGAGCATTTGGCGGAACGACTTATGCCGCCAACACCTTTGCCGAAGCCGCAATCAATCTGAATCAATTTCTGGCCAAAGCCGCCAACTGCCTGAGCTTCAAAACAGTTCTGATTAAATCAAAAAGCTCGGCTGACGCAGACGCCGCCGTGCGTGATTTCCTGGAACCGTTGCAGGTGAATTTCGGAACCGCGCCGACAGTGGCCGTCAATTCCGAAGTCATTTGTTCCGGCGGAACGGCGACATTAACGGCGACCGTGAAAGGCGGGTTCGCGCCGTATAGCTTTATTTGGACAGGCCCCGGTGATTTTTCGGCGAAATCGCAATCCATCAGCGTTTCGTCGCCCGGCACTTATTCAGTAACCGTCAAGGATGCGAACGCTTGCTCTTCCTTGATCGCACTGGGAACTGTGAACCTGACTTCGGCAGCGACAGTCAACGCAGGCGCTGATATAAGAACTTGCGCTGCCACGCCAACGGTTTCTCTTGGCGGTTCGGTCGGCGGAGGCGCAACCGGCGGAGTTTGGAGCGGCGGCAAAGGGACGTTTTCTCCCGACGCCAATACGCTGAACGCGACTTATACGCCGACGGCGGCGGAAATTGCCGCCGGTTCTGTCACTTTGAGATTGACGAGCACAGGGCCGTGCGCTGCTGTCAGCGATTCGATCAACATCATCATCGGCGCTTCGGCTTCGGCTCAGGCCGGAAACGATCAGATCGTCTGTTCCAACTCTCCTGAGGTGAAACTGGTTGGAGCCATCGGCGGAGCTACTGGCGCGGTGTGGACCAGCAGCGGAACCGGAACTTTTTCGCCGGATGCCAACAGATTGAACGCCGTTTATACGCCTTCTCCGGCGGACATCGCCGCCAAAGAGGTCACGTTGACGTTGACTACCACAGGCGGAAGCTGCGGAACCGGAAAAGATGAAATGAAGTTGACGATTACTCCGGCGGCAACCGTCAACGCCGGAGCCGACCGCGAAGTTTGCGTGTCCAGCCCGACAATATCGCTGGCCGGACAAATTGGCGGCGGCGCGACTTTCGGAACCTGGAGCGGCGGCGCAGGAACGTTTTCGCCCAACGCCAGCACATTGAATGCGACTTACACGCCGACGGCGGCGGAAATCGCCGCAGGAACAGTGACGTTGACCTTGACCACCAACGATCCGGTTGGCCCGTGCGGAGCGGTCAGAGATCAAATTGTCATCACGTTCCAACCGGCGGCCAGAGCCAATGCCGGAGCGGATCAAACGCTTTGCGCGGCCAGTCCTGTAGTTTCGCTGTCGGGCACGATCAGCGGTTCGGCCAACAGCGGCGCGTGGAGCGGCGGCGCAGGCGTGTTTTCTCCCAATGCCAATTCCTTGAATGCAACGTATACGCCGACGGCTTCTGAAATCGCTCTTGGTCGAGTGACGTTGACATTGACGACCAATGATCCTGAAGGCGCCTGCGGAGCCGTCAGCGATCAAATCCGCATCAATTTCACTGCTGCGCCAACCGCCAACGCCGGAAGCGACCGCACCGTTTGCGCGTCCAGTCCCAGCGTGGGATTGGCAGGCGCAATCGGCAACGGAGCTTCCACAGGTTCTTGGACAGGCGGCACAGGGTCGTTCCTGCCCAACCGCAACACGCTCAACGCCACTTACACGCCATCGGCAGCGGAAATCGCCGCCGGTTCGGTGACATTGACGCTGGTAACCAATAATCCAAACGGCCCTTGCGGCCCGGCCAGCGACCAGATGGTCATCACCATCAACCCGGCGGCAACGTCCAATGCCGGGCCGGATCAAACCGTGTGCGGCAGCGCTCCTGTTCAATTGAACGGTTCGTTCGGCGGTTCAGCCACCAGCGCCAGTTGGGTTGGCGGAACCGGAACGTTTTCGCCCAACCGCAACACGCTCAACGCTACCTACACGCCATCAACCACAGAACGAAGCGCCGGATTCGTCAACCTGACTTTGATGACCAACGATCCGCCAGGCATTTGCGGAGCCGTCAACGATCAGGTGCGCATCAATTTTTCGTCTTCGCCGACAACGACAATCACTGCTCCCGCTTCGGTCTGCGCCAATTCCACAGGCAATACGGCTTCGGTGGCCAGCGCGGGCAGCGGCGCAAGTTACAACTGGACGGTGACGAACGGAACGCTGACCAGCGGTCAGGGAACGAATCAAATTACCTGGACTGCCGGAGCTTCCGGCGCGGTCACGTTGGGAGTCAGCGTCACGGCGGGAACGAGTTGCGCGGCAGCCGGTTCCAGACAAGCGACGATTACGTCATCCGCTTCTGCCAACGCCGGAGCCGATCAGGCGATTTGCCAGTCGGCTCAGGGAACCGTCGCCTTTAATCTGACGGGCACGGTTTCAGGCGGAACGCCCGGTTGGAGCGTCATTGGTTCCACCGGATCAGCAGCGGCGTCCATCGCCAATCCGGCCAGCGCCAACACGGCGGTCAACGTGACAGGCGCGGGAAGCGTGACGTTGCGATTGACAGTGACGGGAACCGGCGGTTGCGGATCGTCTGCGGACGATGTGGTTTTGACAACCAACGCCCTGCCAAGCGCCAACGCCGGAGTTGATCAGACGGTTTGTTCAACCGGAAGCGGAGCGACGGCATTCACCGTCAACGGAACCGTGACCAACGGCGTTCCGGCTTCGCCCGCGTGGACGGTGGTTGGTTCAACCGGCACGGCGGCGGCCAATCTGGCCAGCCAGAACAGCGCCAGCACTTCGGTCAACGTGGCGGGAATCGGTTCGGTGACGTTGCGCTTTACGGCCAACAGCAGCGCCGGTTGCGGGACGGCCAGCGACGAAGTCGTCTTGAGCGTCAACAATGCCATTTCGGCGACAATCACCGCTCCGGCAACGGTATGCGCGGCTTCGACCGGCAACACGTCTTCCGTCCCTGACGCCGGACAAGGAGCCGGATACAACTGGACAATCACCAATGGAACGATCACCAGCGGGCAAACTTCTCGCACGGTCACCTGGACCGCGGGCGACGGCGGAACCACTGTGCTATCGGTTTCTGTCAGCGCGCCCGGCGGTTGCAACGCCAACAGTTCTTCCACGGTCACGCTCAACCCAGTTCCGACGGCCAATGCCGGAGCCGATTTGACGGCTTGTTTCATCAACAATCCGACGGCATTCACTGTCAACGGATCGGCTTCGGGCGGCGCTTCGCAATGGAGCGTGGTCGGTTCGACAGGCTCGGCGACTGCCAACATTTTGAATCCAGGCAGCGCAACGACTGCGGTCAACGTCAACGGCACTGGAACCGTCACGCTGCGATTGACGGTCACCAGCGCCAGCCAGCCAGCCTGCGGTTCGACAACCGACGATGTTGTGTTGACGGTCAACACCTGCGCGCCTCCGGTTGGGCCAGGCGTGGCGTTTCCTGCCTTGTCTGAAGTCAGCGATCAACGCGCCGGGTCGGTGTTGATTTACAACATCTACACTTCCAACCCGACCGTGCCAGCCGTGCAAAACACGCGCATCAACATCACCAACGTCAACCCCGGACAGGATGTCGCCGTGCATTTGTTCTTCATTGACGGCGATAGCTGTTCTGTCGCCGACAGCTTCATCTGTCTGACGCGCAACCAGACGACCAGCTTTTTGCTGGCAGATTTCGATCCGGGAACCACAGGCTTCATGGTCGCCGTGGCGGTGGATTCGTTCACTGGTTGTCCGATCAATTTCAACTACCTGATCGGGGATGAATACGTGAAGTTCTCGTCAGGCCACGCAGCCAACCTGCCCGCCGAGGCCATCCCAGCAGTGGCCGGTTCGCCGACTTTGTGTGACGAAACTTCGCCCATTGCCACGTTGAATTTCGACGGTTTCAATTACGGACGATTGCCGCGCGCGCTGGCTGTGGACGACATTCCCAGCCGTGCCGACGGCAACGACACAATGTTGATTATCAACCGCATCGGCGGCAATCTGGGCTTGGGAACATCGCCGCTTGGGTCGCTGTTCGGCATCGTCTACAACGATTCCGAAATCAGTTCCAGCTTCAACCTGACCGGCGGATGCCAGCTTCGCGGAACGCTGTCGTCGAACTTTCCTCGCACGATTCCGCGTTTGGAACAATTCATTCCGGCAGGAACCAGCGGATGGATGAAATTCTGGATTGCGGGCAACGACGGCAACAAAGGCATTTCAGGAGCCGTCATCAACTTCAATCCGAACTCCGCGGTTTCAGCGTTGGCTTACAACCAGGGACGCAACCTGAACAAGCTGACATTGGACAGCACAAACAGCTTTGTGGTTCCAGTCTTTCCTCCTCCTTGCCGGTAAACGAAACCGCGCAGGTTTGACAACCAATCCTGCGCGGTTTTCCGGTCTCTCATCGCCGCGTGTTTCAGGCTCAAACACGCGGCATTTTTCTGTAGATAGAATGACACTGACGCGACGCTGCTGCACCTGCCACATCTTCAGGTCGCTGCTGGCCTGAGCGATTCTTGCCGAACCATTTCTTGCTGAACCAATTCTTGCCGAAATGGATAAAAACGGATATTCATGGCTCGAAACGGATAGAGAAATGGATATTCAATGAACACGGCAGCCCTGAAAATCTCGCCCGAAATGCTGCGGCTCATCGCCGAGATAGACGAGTTCAAAGGCACTTGGCGGGCGATGACCACACTGGCTCCTGAGCGATTGGCCATCCTCAAACGCGTCGCAACCATTGAAAGCATTGGTTCCTCAACGCGCATCGAAGGCGCAAAGTTGACCGACGCACAGGTCGAAGCATTGCTCGGTCGCCTGGAAAGCCAAGCCTTCGCTAGTCGTGACGAACAGGAAGTTGCGGGCTACGCCGAAGTGATGGACGCTGTCTTCGATGCCTGGGCTTCTATCCCGCTGACCGAAAACTACCTGAAACAGCTTCACGCCACGCTGCTGCGCCATTCGACCAAAAACGAACGGCATCGCGGCAGTTACAAAATAACGCCGAACAACGTGGAAGCCTTTGACGCCGACGGCAAAAGCATCGGCGTCGTCTTTCAAACCGCTTCGCCGTTCGACACGCCGTTCAGAATGCAGGAGCTGGTCGCGTGGACACGCGAATCGCTGGCGGATGGCGCGTGGCATCCACTGATAGTCATTGGGCTGTTTACTGTCGTGTTTCTGGAAATTCATCCGTTCCAGGATGGCAACGGGCGGCTGTCGCGCGTGCTGACGACGTTGTTGCTGTTGCAGGCGGGCTACGCTTATGTGCCTTACAGTTCGCTCGAAAGCGTGATCGAGGCGAACAAAGAAGCCTATTATCTCGGCCTCCGGCGCACGCAAGGCACGCTGTCACAGGAGGCTCCTGATTTCGAGCCGTGGCTGCTGTTCTTTTTGCGCTCGCTGAAAAAACAAAAGGATCGTTTGGCGGAAAAGATTACCCGCGATCCGGCGGGCGAAGGACTGCATCCCGACGCGCTGAAGATTCTGGAAGCGGCGCGCCGAACCGGACGCATCACAACCGGCGAAGCGGAAAAGCTGACCGGCGCGCCACGGCCAACGGTGAAAACGCGCCTTGCTGAACTGGTCAGGCGCAGTTTGTTGAAGCGTCAGGGGCAAGGCAGAGGGGCTTGGTATGAACCGTCTTTACTCGGTTGAGCACATCGTTGGACCAATCCTTAACCGCAACATGGAGACAATGAAAACAGGGGGAAAATGTATGACACTTTTGATAAATGAAATTCATGCCATTGGTAGCCTTCAGAATAGTTTTATCCTAAACGTTGCAGACCGCCGACTTACGGATAAAGACACAGGAAAATGGCACGGCAATCACAAAAAAATATTTCAAATTCCATACCTTAATGCTGGTGTGGGTTACTTCGGAGTGGCTGCTGTAAACAACAGAGAATACTTCTCAAGTTGGTTGCCCAACTTTATCAAGCAGAATGCAAGCCTCTCATCTGGGAAGAGCTAGACAAATTTCTTCATGGGATGTTCGCTTTTGAAAGTTTCAACTCACCGAAAACACAAGCTGGAATGGAAGAAGTGGCTAGATGGAAGCTCAGTGTCATTGCCAGTTTTTATAAGAAGTTTGCCAGAAGAAAGCTGATAGGGACTCCCATTGATGCATTTATCTTGTCACCCAAATGATAAAAGTGACCGAGATTTTTCTTCTATCAAAGCGAAAGACGACCTACTTCACTTCGAGGTCGCTTCAATAGACTTGGTCCACCCAATTCTGAATCTTCGCGGCTGGCATCAAGTCTCGGAAATCATCCACATTTCGCGTGACGACAATATCGCCACTAGCCAAGGCCATCGCGGCGATAACGACATCGGCGTATCGCTTGCGCGTGCTCACGCGCTGACGTAGCGCGACCAACTCTTTCACAGCCTGTTCATCAACATAAACGGTTTGATAAAGCGAGAGGAATTGCTGGGCGGCCAGTAAGCGCTCTTGCTCTCGCAACAGGTTTTCAGGCTCGGCTTTGAGATAAGCGTCGAAACGACCGCGCAACTGTTCAATCACGACGACAAATGGAAGGGCAATCTCCTCTGCTGGAATGCGAGCGAGATTGCGCGTCATGTTTGGATGTTTCGCGGTGTAATACCGCAGGATGTTTGAATCAAGCAGATAACGCATCGGCTTAAGTTTTTGAGGCTGCTAAAGAGTTGGCAAGAGGTTCTTGGTCGCGCAGACGCTCGATTTCGTCGAAAACTTCCAGCGCACCGGGATCGTCGGCAAAGATGCCGTAAAACTTGTGTCCCTGCGCCTGCACCTGCGCTTCCAAGTCTTCCATCTGCTGGGGAGACAGATTCTCTGCTCCTGTTGTAGCGAAGTGTACCTGCGCCTCTTTCAAGCCCAAGACCGCTCTGCCGCGTTCCAATTCTTCCATCGTGAAATGATGATCGCGCACGTCGTTCGCCTTGAAAAAAGCGAAAAGCTCTTCGCGGTCGGCGAAACCAAGCATTTCCTGCACCTGACGGCTGGTGATCAAATCAGCTTGATAGGCACGAATCGCAGCCAATTCCAATAACCGACGCGATAACGACACATTACCACCGTTTCGAATGTCAGCGGCCACATCGTCAGGAATCGTCAATGTCACTTCCATAAGTTCACCTCACTGCGGCCAAGGATACTGCGAATCTGCGAGCGGCGGCAATGTGCCAAGACTTCTTTCAAGTGCAGGTAATCTCGTGTCAGTAGCCCGACTGTAAAGGAGGGCGCGTTCGGCATTGCGCTGTTCGACCAGAACTGGCGAATTGCCGTGCTTGCCCTTGCTCACGCGCGGGCTACTGACACGTCAGCAGCCACGAACGGTTTGGCTTATTTCCCGCTCGTAACTTTCTTTGTTTTCAGATTCGGGTCGGATTTGATTTCGGCTTCGGTGAACAGAATCTTGCGCCATTTCTTCGCCGAGAAGAGTTCTGTCTGGTCGTAATACTTCGGCGAAGTCGGATCGCCCGATTGCGAATACGTCAAAAACGCCTGCGCGCGCGGGCCGTTGGCGGTGAACTCCAGAGCCATAATGAAGCTGGTTCCGACCGTAATCGGATAACCTTCTTTGGTCAGGTTGCGGCTGCCGCTGATGCGCGCCGGGCTGGTTTCCGGTTCCAGCGTCGTGCGGTTGGTTCCGAAGCCTACGACGTTGGCGATGCCTTCATACGGACCGTCACCGCCGTGAATCGGAATGCGTCCGCCGTTTTTGCCGCTGTATTGCAATTTGCCGAGCGGCGCATCCACGGCGAAACCCGCTTGCTGCAAGGTGCGAACGGCTTTGGCCAGTTTCTGCAAGGTTTCGCCGTTTTGATCCGGTGTCATGGTGTGCGGCGTGTTGACCGAATCCGCCGCGTTGAAATCGCTGGCAAAGAGCTTGCCTTTGCGCTGCGTGTCGGGGAAGTCGTATTGCGTGATGAATTCGCGCCACAACACAGGGCCTACACTGTCGGTGTCGTATCGTCCGTTCCAACCCGCCAACACCTGACAAGCCTTGCTCAAATCCACGCTTTGCCCGTCCACGCTGACCGTGGAAGTCGCCTGACAGCGTTTGACCACTTCGGCGCGCAACAGTTCCGCAGACATGCTGCGGTTGTTGACGGCTGCAGCGGCCAATTCGTCCAGCGTGAATTTGCCGTCTTTGCCCGAAGCTCCGTTGGCGCTGGTGTCGTCCAAAATGACGGCGTTCATGCGCGTGCGCAAACTGCGCGGCGTGCCTTCCAATCCTTGCAGCGGCGAAAAGCCCGTCAGCAATTGATGCGGATTCGCCAGCCAGAAACTGTCGTTGGCGTTGAAGACATAATCCTTGCGTTCCAGTTGCGGCATACGCGACCACGGAATGACGCCTTCGCGCGTAGAAGGATCGCTGACGAACTCATACAGCGAATCGCTGCCGTCCAGCAGAATCAAGCCGCGATCCCAGGCAGTTTTGGTCAGCATATCGCTGTCTTTGCGCTTCATCAGCGCGGCAATCGCTTCCGGTTTCAGGTTCGGCGTCGCTGATGTGTCGGCGTACCAGGCGCGTCCGTCGGCACTGGCGGCGATGGTGTTGATCCAGGGAATGGCATTGTATTTGGCGTGCGCCTGTTTGAATTCGTCCAGGTTGCGCGCCGCGTTCATGGCTACGCGCTGAGCGTAAAACTGCGTGTTGTTGGCGTTGGCGTCGCGCATGGTGACGGCGCGTTTCGGCGACCAACCGAATCCGGGCAAGTTCACAATCGGGCCGTAATGGCTGAAAAACACGCGGCGTTCGATTTGTTTGGTCGTGCCGTCGTTTTGGCGAACGGCGACGCTGACGACCTTGCTGGTCATTTCGCGCTCTTTGCCGTCGTACAGGTATTTGGTCGGATTGCCTTCGGCCAGATTCAGCGAATACAGCACAAAACGTTTGCCCGCCGACACGGTGTGCGTCCAGGCGACGGCGCTGTTGAATCCGATGGAAACTCCCGGCGAACCCAGCAAGCCCACGCCGTACACGTTCAATTTGCCGGGGATGATCAGATGCTTTTCCCAAAACCGGTTGCTGCCAGTCCACGGGTAATGCGGATTGGCGACCAGCATGCCTTTGCCGCCAGCCGAACGATCAGAGCCAATTGCCCAGCCGTTGCTGGCGACATCGGCTTCGGGCAAAGCGGCGTTGCGAAGGTCTTCCAGCGAAAAGTTGACGGCGGTTTCTTTGGTCGGAGGCGCGGCCGTCGCAATCATATCGGCAAACTGCGTGCTGGTGACGACGACGCTTTGGTTGTAAGCCAGCACGTCCACCGGGGTGATTTCAAAAACCCAGTCTTTGCCTTTGCACCAACCGCCTACGCCGTTGGCCGTGACTTCGCGCAGGTATTGGTTGTATCCGGCGGTGTAACCTTCGATCTGAGCGCGATGTTCCGGCAGCATGGCTGCCAACATGGCTTTGGCTTGGTCGTATAGGCCCAAGGCTTTCATCGTCACGTCACTGTTGAAATGACGATTGTTTTCGCCCGCGCCGAAATACTTCGCGCGTTCGCCGCGCGCTTTGATGACTTGGTCAGCCAGCGAACACAGATGGTCTTGCGCAAACGCATAACCTTCGCCAAAGCCCAGACTGCCCATGTCTTTGGCGGTGATGTGCGGGATGCCGTTGGTGGTGTGACGAATTTCGGCTTCGTACCGGGTTTGCGATTGCGAAGCGGTTCCGATCAATCCGGCGATTAAAATCAATCCGGCAATCAGCCAGAGTTTGCGAGTGTAGAAGATGGACAAAGCGCGCATGAGGTGAGTCTCCTGTTGATGGCGTTCAGAGTACCGCCTTTAGGCGGAAGCGGCTCGTTTATGAGCCACATTTGGCGGCTGAAGCCGCACAGCCGCCTAAAGGCGGTACTCTGAACAGTGTCATTTTCGTTCGTTGAGCGCTGGCCCGACGGGCCATTCGGTTTTTGGGCGGAAGTTATACGGCAAAAAGTGTTGATCAATCGTGGCGTTGTTCCAGCGCGATACCAACGCCATACGACGTTTGGTCAGCAACGTCAGCGGGTCAACCAGCCGCGAAAAATTGACGAAATCACGCCACGAACCGGTGAACTTCGTCGGCCAGTTCAACCGCCTGGCCAACGGATGGTCAATCAGCCGACGGCCTTCGGTGCTGAGTTTGCGGAATGTGCCTTCGTTGTATTGTTGCAGCGTGATCGGCTGGCCTGTGGGGTAATACTTGCGTTCGGCGTCGCCCGCGTCGGCTTTCAACGTCATGGTTTCCCAACCCGCAAGCAGCGAACCGTGTTTGCCCCATTGCACATTGACGCGCGGACGCATTCCGTTTCGCCGCGCGTCTGACAACGCCGATTCTTCGCCCGCCAAAATCCGTCCGTGAAAATACGACCAGACGTTTTCCAGCCGCAGTTTGTCAGCGGAATACTGAACCCAGATCAATTCGTGGTCGCAAGGATCGTTGTCTTCCGGGAAATCAATGTCGTCTTCCCAAAAGAAGTGATACGCAATCAGCCGTTCAGTCGGGTGAAGTATGACCGCGAAATCTTTGAGCGGGAAAAACTCCGTCGGCGTCGTGTACAAACGCGGAGCGAACCGCCGCGCAAGTTGCCATTCTTCGGCGGTCAATTCTCGCGGTGGATCAATCGCCAACGCTGCCGCATATTCCTTGCTGGCTTCGTCCAGCGAACGGCGTTCGTGAAAAGCGAATCCGCGTTGGTGATGCGTTGCGGCGGTTTCCTGCGCCACCGTATTCAGCGCAGTTATGCACAGCAGGAATGTGAGAGTGAAAAGAAATGCTATTTTGAGAAAGTCATTTTCACCGCAGAGGCGCGGAAAGCGCAGAGGTTTCGCAGAGTGAATTCTCTGCGCCGCCTTTGCGTTCTTTGCGCCTCTGCGGTGAAGGAGATTGGCCATTGCTGTCGTGCCGTTCATTATTTCCCATCCACGGAAAATGCCAGCAATGCGTTGCCGGGCATGCCTATGATTCTGCCGTAACCGGAATTGATGTACAGAATGCCGTTGGCAATGGTTGGGCCTCCGGCGTCAATCGTGCCGCCTTTGGCTTGTTTGCCGTTGACGGCGTCATACGGTTGAGCCGCCGTGTCGAAATCCCAAACGACCTTTCCGTCGGCGGTGGCGTAAGCGCGCAAATGGCCGTCGGTCGTTCCCGAAAACACTATGCCCGGAATCAGCGTGACCGCCGCCGATTGGGCGTTGGTGCAACGCGATTTGCCCCACGAACAGGGCACAACCGGAGCAGGAACCTGCCAGAGTTTTTCGCCGGTGGCAATTTTCACGGCGGACAATCCGGGGTTGCGTTTGTCTGGCGCTCCGAACGGATCGGCCACCGCAACATAAGTCGTAGTCGCGTCGGCGGTGAATCCCCATTGAATGCCGCCCAGCGCTGTTCCTGCGCCGAGTTTGATTTCCCACAGCTTTTTGCCCTGGTTGTCAGGATCGAGCGCAAACAGAACTCCGCCTTTGTTGCCAACCAGCAAAACGTCTTTGCCGTTCGGCAATTTGCGAAGAATCGGCGAACTGCCGAAATCGAAATCCGGTCCGGCATTTTCCGGGCAATTGCCCTGGCCTGGGCGGCCACAGTTCATGATGAAATTGTCGTTCGGCATCGCCTGAAATGCCCAGCGGATTTTTCCGGTTGCCAGTTCAAAGGCGATGATGGAATTCGACCCGCCGGTTTTCACGTCCGTGTATGAATTGCCCGTTCCGGCGTACAGCACGCCGCGTTTCAAATCCAATGTCGGCGCTGACCAGATGGCGGCTCCTGCCGGGCCGTACATTTGCGTTCCGGCGGAATTTTTCTTGTGTGGTTTCGGCTCTTCAGGGATGGCATAAGTTTGCCAGAGCAGCTTGCCGGTATAAGCGTCCAGCGCCGCCATGCTGCCGCGAAACTTGCAGCATTCGTATTTGTCCGGGCGCGAAATGGCTTCTTCGACCGAAGACACGGGCACGTACAAACGATCTTTGTACAACACGGGTGAACCAGTGATGCGCGCCACCGGATGATCGTCCAGTTTGATCTTCCAAAGCTGTTTGCCCGTTTCGGCGTCCACTGCATGCACAGTGGCGCGTTCGTCGCCAAAATACGCCACGAATTTCGCTTTGCTGTTTGGCGGCAAGGCTCCGACCGACACCGAAGTTCGCACCGGCGCGCCCACGCTCACTGCCCAATACGCGCAACCGGTTTGTGCGTTTAGATTGATGACCTGACCTGAATCCGTCGTCACGTACAACCGATTGCCGACAATTGTCGGTTGGCCTATGGCCATTGTCGCCGGATAAGCGAACGCCCATTTCACTTTCAATTTCGGCACGTCTTCGGCCTTCAATCCCGGCTTGGGTTGAAATCGAGTGTTGTCCAGATCGGTGCTCCAGCCGTTCCAGCCCGTTGCTTTCAGATTGATCGGGCCACCCGGCGCCTGGCAACGATTGGCCAATTGCGAAGGATCAATCACGCCGCTCGGCTGTTTACCGGTCAGGTAAACAGCAATCGCGCGAATTTCCAGTTCCTTCAAACCGGCAGCCTGAGATTTCATCGAACCGGTAGTCAGCGCAGCGATGATGTCGTCAGGCGCTCGTCGCGTCAGCAGGGATTTCGGAGGAGTGCGATCTTGCGGATTGTTCCCCGTGTTGTCGTGGCAGACGGCGCAACGCTCTTCGTACAACTTTGCGCCGTCCGGCGGAGCGTCTTTGCCTGTCGAACCGGCGGGTTGTTGCGCCTTAGAATTGACGCCCAGAAACCAGGCCAGCGACAACACAATCGCGCCGACCACAACGAATTTAGCTGGTGCTTTCATCTGGTTGATATTTCCTCTCGCAAGCCTCGAACGCGCAACGCTCAGCAGCGGCGACGTTTCGGGCGGATTTCGGTTGTTGATGTAAATCTCGAAAGTGAGTGATGGCGTGAACAATGACCAATTTTTTTTCGCCGGTCAATTGGTCGTCGCGTTACGTTTGCCGCGCGGCATGTTTCAGCGCCGCCAGCGTAATGCGAATTGCGCCGAAGCTGATTTCTTCAGGTAACAACTGTTTGATCGGAGTCAGCCCGACTTGTCCGGCTTCAGCGCATTGTGCGTGAGCAGTTTCGATCAAGGCGCGATGATCTGCGCTGACCAATTCGTCCACGTTGATGTTTCGACCGGCTTCGATCAACAACGACAAATGTTCTTCGATGGTGCTGAGTTTCAATCCGCGCTGGCTGGCGATTTGGGCGGAACTGAATCCGGCGTTGAACAGCGCAAACGTTTTTTCGTGCGTATCGCCCAGCCGATTGGACTGCAATCGCTTTTGAATAGCGGCGGTTTCGGATTGTTCGGTTTCTTCGCTGACGTCGTCGGACAAATCCGCGCCAACGCCTTCCAGGTCGAGCGCGACGCGCGCTTTGTCCAGCATGACCTGTCGCCCAAGTTCGGTCAGCGTCACCGCCTGATTCGCCGTTCCGCTTTGGCGAATGCAACCGGCGACGATCAACGCATTGAGAAATTTCGTCAGGTCGTCCTGCGAATAATCGCGCAGCAAACCATAAGTCGAAAGTTGATCCAGTTGATTGGCCTGAATGTTTTGGGCGCGCGAACCGCGCAGCACGCTGGCGACAACGGATTTGCCGAAACGGCCTTCCATACGCGCCACGCAGCTCAGGATTTTTCGCGCTGCCAGATGTTCTTCGTCCGTCAACGCGCGAGGTGTGCTGGTTTCGATGGGCAGATCGGATGACGCAGCGTCCGCGGATGGCGATTGACTGAGTTCCTTCGCAGCAGAGAGTTCTTTCCACTTTACGCGCGGCTGGCAATTGGAACAGCGGCAGTTCGTCGGCTGTTTGCGGTCGCCGAAATAACGCAGGATGAATTGGCGCAAACAGTCTTTGTGATAAGCGAAATTCAGCATTTCGCGCAGCTTGCGTTCTTCGGCGGCGCGGCGTTTGGACAGATCGTGCCAGTTCACGCGCAGCAACATACGCGAAACGCGGTCGAGCAATTTGATTGTTCCGCCGCCCGGAACGCGTTCGATGTGACCGGCTTTTTCCAGAAAGACCAGCGCCGAATTGATTGCCATTTCGTTTTTGACGCCGATGCGCGGAGCGATTTCGCGCGCGGTCAATTCGATTTCGTCGCGGTTTACGCCTTTCAGGCAATCGTACACATCGCGGATCAAATCCGGTTCGGGGTAATTGCCTTCGATAAAAAATTCGTGCGTGCGCGTGTCAACGTAATTGAACAGCAGAGTGCAAACCGACGGCAGCCCGTCGCGCCCGGCTCGCCCGACTTCCTGGTAATAAGCTTCGACCGAACCCGGCATGTTGTAATGCGTGACGAATCGCAAATCGCGTTTGTCCACGCCCATCCCGAAAGCGTTGGTGGCGACGATGGCTTGCAGTTCGCCGGACATGAAACTGTCCTGCACGCGCGCTCGCACCGCGTCACCAAAACCCGCGTGATACCCAGCGACTTTCAACCCCAGCGATTTCAATTCGTGCGTGACTTCTTCGACGGCTTTGCGAGTCGCGGCGTAAATGATGCCTGTGCCGTCGCTGCGTTCTATGATCTGCGCCGCGCGCGCCGTGCGTTCTTTGTCGGATTTGCAGTGTTCGACGCGCAGCATCAGATTCGGGCGATCAAACCCGGCGATGAAACTGGCCGGGCGATGCAATCCCAACTGCGCGGCAATGTCGTCGCGGACTCTGGGCGTGGCCGTCGCCGTCAGCGCAATGACCTGTGGCCGGTGACCATCCTGTTCCAGCGCGTCAATCGCTGAACGCAGCCGCAAATAATCCGGTCGGAAATCGTGTCCCCATTGAGAAATGCAATGCGCTTCGTCCACAGCGAAGAGCGAAACCTGAACGCCTTTCAGAGCTTCGACAAAACGTTCGTTGCGAAAGCGTTCGGGCGCGACATATACCAGCCGAAATTGCCCGTCGGTCATTGCCTGCAACCGTGACATTTGCTGGTCAAAACTGATGGAACTGTTGATGACTGTGGCGGGAATGCGGCGCGCGTTCAGCGCGTCCACCTGATCTTTCATCAACGCAATCAAAGGCGAAATAACCAGCGTCACGCCGGGAAACAGCAGGGCAGGGAGTTGGTAACAGAGCGATTTTCCTCCGCCGGTAGGCATGACAACCACGCAATCCCGCCCGTCCAGCACGGCGCGAATCACATCGGCCTGGCCTTCGCGGAACGACGAAAAGCTGAAATGCTGTTCCAACGCGGATTGTGCGTCTTCGAATGTAGGCATGGCTGAATGCGGAATTACGGTTCCAGTAGTCGAGTGAAGCCTTCCTGAGCAAAATGTTTATCGGTCGTCAGAGCGTCATTGATCTGGCGCTCACGCATCAGCACAAAGCTGACCGCATCGCAGAGTGAATAGTCCTTATCCATCCGGGCTTCCAGTAATGCCATTGCTGATGCGTGCAATTTTTCATCAACCCATACGACTTCGATACGCTGCACACTCACCAAATCGCGAAGAATCTTGAGAGCATTTGTTCGTGGCACTCCCCGCGCATGTGCTAAGGCTACAAATTCAGTCAATACGTAGTTGGTGGTAATCACATTTCGCGCTTGGCGGAAATGGTTTGTCGCGGCAGATTGCCGACGATCCCGAAGATCGTGTATGCAAAACAAGCCTGATGTGTCCAAGAACATAAACTCACCTACTCATCCAGACCTGCTCCATACTCACACGCCAAATCAGCATCAATCCGCTCATTATCGGCAGAATTCGGATCGCCACTATCCCAAGCGCCAATCCAGCGTGCGAAGCGTTCTTCGGCTAAACGCGCTTCTTCTTCGGTCATGTGCTTCTTTGAGCCGTTGCCATTTTCCAGCACGGTCACAATTGCGCGGCTTTTCCGGGTCAGCGTGATCGGTTCCAACAGCGTGACGGTTCCGTTCACATCAATTTCAGCTTCGATGGTTGTTAGCATATTCATCTCCTCCAGGCTGATAGATCAGCGCCAGATATTGATTGGCGGCATCAGTCTTCATCCTCGTGTGTACTGCCATATTCACGCGCCAGATCGCGGTCAATCTGTTCATTGTCGGAACCATTCACTCCGCCACTGATTCCCGTGCCAAATAGTTCCTTCAACGCGCCTTTCCGTTTCGGACGATCAACAGGCGGAGCCTGTGAAATGTCTTGAAGAATCAGCGTCGCCAGCGTCAACCGCTCGTGCTCCGGCCGCGGACGAACTGTTTGCTGATAAATTTCCTGCACATTGATTTCCATAAAATCACCTCCTTTTTGCGGCCATCATACCGCAAAAAGATTCTGCTTGGCGCATTCACTTCTGCGCTAAAGCCTGATCGGAAATTTGGATTGCCGGTTTTTAGCTCCATCGGAGCGGCCTGTTTATAGATTGGCGAGCGCCTTTCCCCAAGCTCCATAGGAGCGGCCTATACACAGGTCGCTCCTATGGAGCTTGGGACTACGAATACGGCATTTCTATAAACAGGCCGCGCCTCTGGCGCTAATTTCCAAACACTCTCTAACCTATGCATCCGCGATGCGATGGACAGCGCCGGGCGGTCAGGATTCGCATTCCCGCAGAGTCGCGCGGGCTTCTTCAAAGTCGGGCGAACCAAGCCGCTCATAGATTTCCACCGAACGTTGGGCGTAAGGCAGAGCTTCGGCGGATTTGCCTTGCCGTATAAGAGCTAAAGCAATGCGCTGGCACTCAATAGCGATTAAGTCTTCGCGGCTAACCTTTTCTGCTATTTCTAAAGCACTGCGGACCAACACCTCTGCTTCTAGCCAATCCTTTTTGTCTAAACACAATGCCCCCAAATGGCCTAAATACGTGGCCACACCTTCATCGAAATTGACTGCTTCGGCCACTCGTAAAGCTTCCCGATAATATCGTTCCGCAACTTCCCAATTACCAGCTTTTCTCTCGGTTTTAGCGAGCCAAGACAGTGCGATGGCCACATCTTCACTTTCAGGAAGCAAGTTCCGGCGTAGCTCAAGCGACTTGGAAAGAGTGCTTAAGGCAGCCGGATAATTTTCTTTCAAACAGTAACCAATCCCACGTAACAAAAGAACAAAAGATTCTTCACGCTTACCAACCCTTTGGGCTTTTTGCCAGTGTTTTTCCATGCGTTCGACACAGTCGAATAACTCATCAGCTTTCCGCCACCGGTTGTAAGTCGTGCCTGCCCGATAAGCTCGCCACCCAGCCTCATAGTATTCACCAGCTTCCTCTGCTTTTTTTTCCGCTTGAAGATTCAAATAAAGTCGCTCATCCCAAAGTCCGGTAAACTTTAGAAAATCTAGAAGCTCTTCACACACTTCTTGAAGCCTCCTATTTTCCCCAGCAATAAATAGAGGAAGCGCAGACGAAACCATAGGCCAAGTGGCTTTAAGTAGTTGAAAGTGTTTGTAATCTTTGCCACCGTTTTCCAAGATCAGGGCATAGGCGCGTTGTTCCAGCCGGTTGCCGGTTGCCGTCACGACTTCAGGCCGCGCGCTCCGCAGAAAGTCGGCGACCATCGGCGTTAGAATGAAGTTTCGTTCTTCCGAATCGGCTATCACCAGAGCGCGAAAGGCTAGATCGCTGAGTGCACCTTGTGCGGCGGCCTCGTTGAGATTGGCAAGTTCGGCGATGAACTTCACCGCCATTGGCGAAGTGAAATAGCTGAGTGCGGCAAGCACTTTGGTTTCGTTCGCAGTGAACGTGTCCAGAAGGTCTCCGAAAATGAATTCCAGCGGATTGTTGCCCGCCGGAGCGGAACGCAGAAATTCCAGCGCGGAGGCAATCGTGCGGCAGCGTCCTAAGCCCAACTGACCAGCGATCCAGCGAATCAGCAACGGATTGCCGCCCGTGTCTTCGTATAGCGCGCGGCGTTCGGCGTCGGTTGCTCGGCGCAACAGGTCGTAGTTTTTGGCCAGTTCGGCAATCAGTTCGCTGGCGGCTGGCCAATCCAGTTTGTCCAGCCGAACAAGCACTGCGCTGGCATCGGAGCGGCGGCGGCTGGTGACGATGGCGCTGCATCCGCGCGGCAATCGGTTCAGGAAAGCGAACAACTGGTCGCGGTCGCTTTCCGGCAAGGTTTCCAAATTGTCCAGCAGCAACAACACATCCGTGCCGCGCAAGGCGCGCAACACGGCTTCGGCGCGTTCTTCTTCGGTGGTTTTGGCAATGTCGGGTTTGTCCAATTCGCGGGCGATGGCGTTCAGCATTTCCAAATACCCCGGTACCACGAAATTTCCCAACGAGCGTTGGCCGTCTGCGGTCAGTTCGCGCTCTTTGGACGAAAGGAAAATGATCCGGCTGAAGCGTCCAGCTGGAACTAGCTCCGCCGCGCGAATGGCCAGCGAAGTTTTGCCAATCCCGCCCGGCCCATCAATCAATGCTCCCCATCCGCGCGCGTCTTCGGCCAGCGAATCGGCGATCTTTTTCAACTCGACTTCGCGTCCGAAAAAGTATTGCAACCGAGGCAAATTGTTCGGAATGGCGGCGCGCTTGCTGCCTCTGGCTGATGGTTTGTAATGATCTCTGGGCAAGTTTTCGTTGATGGCCAGCCGTTCCAGAATCAGATTGGCGGCTTGTTCCGGCGTTTTGTCATCGAGTTTCGCAAAGCCTGCGTCTGAATACAGCCCTTCAACCGTTGCGCGGTCGAAGTTACAGAGCATGATTTCTTCTTCGCGCCGCTTTTTAATCAGGTCGAAGATGGCATCCCATTCCAAGCCCGGCCATTCTTTCTGACCATAATCTCGACAAATGACAACGACAACAAGATCGGAGTCTTCGTGATAAAGCTTCGGCAAAGAACGGCCAAGCCGCGCTTTGGAAAACTCAGCTTCGTGAAAATCGTCGAAGAGGATTTTTTCTTGGCCAAATTGTTTGGCAAGAATGGCGGCGACTTCGGCCACGAAGTCCTGTTTTTCTCCGGCAAAGGAAAAGGCGATGCGAAAGCGTTTGTCACTCATTTGGCTCTCCTAAGTTGAATCAAAGCTGGGGCTGCACTGGTTTTCATCCCAGAGGGATGGCTGACTTTAGGCAGGTCGTTTACGGCCTGCACAGCGATCATCAGGATTGGCTCGTCGCATAGCGACGATTGAATCCGTTGATCAAGACTCAACCGTCGCTACGCGACGCGGAATTTCTTCTTTCCTTTGCAGGCCGTAAACGACCTGCCTAAATTCAATCGCCGCTACGCGGCAAAAAACAATTGCGAATGCTCTTGCTCACGCACGAGCGGCTGACACTGGCTACTTCTTCGCGGCTTTCGAATAACTGACCAGATTCGCAAACATCCGGTACGCGCCGGGCGTGCCGACCGGAAATTGCCGGAACCACGCATAACCCGTGAAGATGTAATTGCCTTTGCCGTATTGCGCGACCAGTTGGCCGCCGTTCAGGACTTTGCCGGTGTCGTCCGGCGCAGCCAGCAACGGCGTGTACCGCGCGTCCCAATCGCTCAGGAAATACAACCCGCGTTCTTGTGTCCAACCTTTCCAGTCGTCTGCGCCGATCTTGTTCGGGAAATTGAACAGCGGATGATCCGGCACAAGCACCGTCACCGGAGCATTTTCGTCCGTCACGCGGTCGCCGCGCGTCATCTTCACCGGGTACGGCGCGAAGTTGCCGTTGGCGTATTCCTGTTTGTTGTATTGCACGATCAGCGTCCCGCCGTTGGAGACATATTCCAGCAGGCGTTTGTTGTTGGCGATGACGTCTTCGTTGACTTCGTACACGCGAATGCCAAGCACGATGGTGTCGTATCCGGACAAATCGCCCGAAGCCAGTTCCGCAGGGCTGATCAGATGAACATTGACGCCGAGTTGTCGCAAGGCTTGCGGGCCGTCGTCGCCGCTGCCCATGACGTAACCGACTTTCAAATTGGCGGCGACTTTGGCGTCGAAGACTTCGACTTTGGTTTTGGCGGCGCGATAGATGAAATGCGTTTCGATGTGCGGATAGGAAATTGCCGTGTAGCCGTTGTCGTATTTCTTGCCACCCTCTTCGGCTATTGCTTGCAGATCGAACACGCCGTTGGCTCCGGCGGGCGGAGTCACCTTGAAAGTGCGCGCGGTCTTTTCGCCTTGTTTGGTGAAGCTCAAGGGGCGCGGATCGTTTTCGACTTTCCAACCTTGCGGAGCGATCAACTTGACCGAACCGTTGACCGGGCGACGCGCGTTGGCTTTGATTTCGACGGAAATTTCGCGCGTGCGATTCGGGCTTTCGCTGGGAAGAATCAGCAGTTGCGGATTGACTGTCAGCGTAATGGCCGGAGCGACTTTCAATTCGCGGCGGATTTCGCCGAAGGTTTTGTCGGCAAAACGATATTCGACCGGTTGCGTGATGACGACGCGTTCGCCGCTCAAGGTCAGTTCTACGCGAGCGGATGCCACAGCCGGAGCGAATGGCAAGGTTTGCGGCATAGTGTCGTCCCAATCGAATTGATCTTTGGTGCGAGGTTTGGCCAGCCAGTAAGGTTGAGTTGAAGCTTCGCCTTCGGGAACGGTGGCGCGAAATCGCGCGACGAAGTTTGGCGTTTCGCGCCCGCGTAACATAGCCATTCCGCCTGCCGGAGGTTCAGGTTCGGGCGCAAGCGGCGCGATTTGCCAGGTTGAAGGAGCCATAAGCTTGGCAGTGGGCGAACAGTTCGCCGCCGTCGCTCGGAAGTAAACATGCGCGGCAATGTCAACGGCTTCGCCGTGCGTGACGATTTCGGTGTTGGAAAGCGCGTCAACCACGACGCCGTGCGCTTTGGCCAATGCGTCGTTGAACTGCGCTTCTTTGGTCGCCAGCATTCCATCCACATTGGCTTTGGACACGGCGTCCAGATTGCCCAGCGACGCGCGAAGCGCGCGGACTTCGCGCAAACCCGCAGCCAGGTGCGGCGCGATCAATTCCGGCTGTTCGATTTTGAATTCGGCCAATGCTTTGGCGGCTGCGTCTTTGATTTTGGTCAACGCGGGCAACATTCGCTCGCCGTCTTTGCCTGCAAATTTGGCGACGCCGGTCAGCGTGACATCAATGCCGCCAAACAGCGAGGTTTCTTTTTCAGTCGTTTCAACCAGCGAAGACAAACGCGGGAACGAACGCACCGCCGAGCCTTTGGTTTGAATCATTCCGAAATCCTGCGAACGGTGACGGCTGCGACCATCGGAAGCGAGTTCGTTGTACGAACGACCCAGCACAGGATCGTAAGCGCCGACATCGAATTCAGCGCGCGGGCCAGCGCCGCCTCCGCCAAACCGGCGGGCGTAGAGTTTCAACACTTGCCAGGGTTGCAAACCTTCTTTGCTGATTTGTTCGGGAAAGCGCGCGGGATCGGCGGCGGCTTTGATGGCTTCGGGCGCGAGCAATCCGGCGACTTGATGTTGGCCGTGACCGTCCTGCGACGTGCCGCTGAATCCGTTGACCAGCACCAGCGGGCGCATCAAACGAATGACGCGAACCATATCGCCGAGAATTTCTTCGCGATTCCATTTCTGAAACGTTTCTTCCGGCGAACGCGTGAAGCCGAAATCCATTGCGCGCGTGAAGTATTGTTCACCGCCGTCCAGTTTGCGCGCGGCCAGCAATTCTTCGGTGCGAATGACTCCCAGACCTTCCCACAATTCGGGGCCGATGCCGTTTTGGCCGCCTTCGCCGCGATTCAGGGACAGGTACGCCGTGCGTGCTCCCATCGCGCGTGACATATACGCCAGCATTTCGGTGCTTTCATCGTCGGGGTGAGCCGCCGTGTGCAGCACGCTGCCGATGGTTTGCAACCGGCGCAAGGTCAACGCCAATCCGCTGGCTCCGCGCTCTTCCGGAGAAGGACGTGTGTCGGCAGAGGCTGAAACCAAAATCAACTGCGCTATCAGCGCAAAGATCAGTGACAAGGCGAAGCTTCTTTTCATTGTCGTTCCTATGGAGTTGGAGTGGTGGGAGAAGAAAGCGCGTTGATCGCTTGCGGCGTTTGCCGCCCGTTTGGAGTGTGGTCGAAGTCCTTATCAAAACTGACCAGCGTCAGTCCGGTTTTTTCTGCCAGGGTGTATTGGTAAGCATCGTCAAAATCCAGATTGTGGGTGTGCAAATTACTGAGCACATCGTTCAATTCCAACGCCGGAATCGAAATCTGAACCACACTTCCGGCCAGAACGGTGTCTTTCAAAAACGTCTCCAATAACGCAACGGGTTTGTGTCGCAAAACGATCAAGCAGATTGAGTGTAATGAAAAATCAGAAATAAAGAAGTCATGCTTATCGGAATGCGACAGAAAATCTTTCGCGACGTCAGCCTCCGTCTGCTCAAGCAAAACTTCAAGAAACACGTTAGTGTCAATCAGAAGTCTCATATTTTTCACGCAAAAGATTGGCTTGATGTTGTAGTTCAATCGAGGTGTATTGTTCTCGTAAATCCTTTAGCCCGCCTGCCCAGTCAAGCGTCATCTTTTTGCGTTGTTTCGTTTTCTCTTTGCTCAACAAAAAATCTACGAAATCAATCACCTCAGCCTGATTCTGCGGCGAGAGTTGTTGAACCTTTTCCTTTATGGTTTGCACCGTGGCATTCATAACGACTTCTCCTTTCGATCAAACAGACTAATCGCCATTCCGACGATTACAGCGGCCACGCAGCCAACCACGTTATACCAAAGGAAGCTGATTTTTGTCGTGTTGCCAACCACGGCAACCGCGCCCATTCCGGCCAGCAATCCGAAAAAGGCTCCGTTACCGGTGGCGCGTTTGGTGGCGATGGCCAGCACGAATACGCCCAGAATCGAACCGTAAAAGTACGAACCGAATTTGTTGACGACTTCGATCAGCGAACCCAGCCGACCGGCGTAAACGGCTACGATGCAGGCAAAGATGCCCCAGCATCCGGTGGCAATTTTGGAAACGAACAAGTAATGAGCGTCGGGAGCTTCTTTCTTGAAATGGCGGCGATAAAAATCAATCACCGTCGCCGTCGAAAGCGAAGCCAGTTCCGCCGAAATCGAACTCATCGCCGCTGCGAAGATCGCGGCGATGATCAAACCGACGATTCCAGCAGGAGCGTAGGTCGTGACGAAGGTCGGAAAAACGTAGTTCGTGTCGTTGAACTTGTCGGTCTTGGCTTCGCGTTTGAACTCGGCGATGGCTTCGTTGCGAATGCCGGTCATCGCTTTGTTGGCTTCGATGTATTCCTGCTTGGCGGCTTCTTTTGCGTTGCCTTCGGAGTTGGCGAAACTGGTTGCCGCTTGTTGCCGAGCCAGAAACGCCAGATCGAATTGAGCATTCAGCTTGACGTATTCGGCGGTGTTGGCGACTTTGGCGCGGTCGTCGGCTTTGAAGATCAACGGCGGTTGGACGAATTGATAAAACACAAACACCATGACGCCGATGAACAGAATCAACAACTGCATCGGAATTTTGATGAAGGCGCTCATCAACAGCGACGTGCGGCCTTCGCTGACGGATTTGGCCGTCAGGAAGCGTTGCACCTGGCTCTGGTCGCAGCCGAAATACGAGAGCATCAAAAACAATCCGCCGATCAATCCAGACCACAGCGTGTAGGTTTCGTTCAGGTTGAAACTGGTGTCCACAGTTTTCATGCGTCCGGCAGCTCCGGCCAAATCCATCGCTTCGCTGACTGAAACTCCTGCCGGGAACTGGCCAATGATGATGAACAGCATGATTCCCAGCGCAAAGAAAATCAGAACCATCTGCTTTACGTCCGTCCACGCCACGGCCTGGACTCCGCCGAACATCGTGTAAATTGTGGTCGTCAAACCCATCACCAGGATCGTCGTCAATTCATTCCAACCCAAAACCAGCGACAGGACGACGGACGGTGCAGCGACGATCACTCCGCACGACAATCCACGCGAAATCAGAAAGAAGAAACTGGTCAGGCTGCGGGTTTTGGAATCGAAGCGGCGTTCCAGATATTCGTAAGCCGTGTAAACCTTCGCGCGGTAAAAGAACGGCACGGCGGTCACGCACAAAATCACCATCGCCAACGGCAAACCGAAATAAAACTGCACGAAGCGCATACCGTCGGCATACCCTTGTCCGGTGGTTCCGACCAGCGTGATCGCCGACAACTGCGTCGCCATCACCGACAATCCCACAGCCCACCAAGGCAAACTGCGATTGGCCAGAAAATAACCTTCGACCTCGTTGCTCTTTTTCGTCAGCCGCAATCCATCGTAAACGATGTAAATCAGGTATGCGGCGACAATCGCCCAATCCAACCAATGCATTCTAGTAATCTCCGATCCGTGAGGTGTTGCAGCTCAAGTGTGATGGCGGTCAACTTACCACGGAGTTTTTCCTGATACCCGAAACCAAAAAACCGAAACCTGATTTCCTGGAAAATGACTTTTGATCGCAAGGTTTTCCGGGTTTCCAGGTGTCAGGTAAAAGGGATCAGGTTTCAGGGTCGAATTCGCCAGTGACATAGCTTTAGCGCGGCTTGGGTGTCTGCCTCAATCGGCGAACGCGCGCGAGAACATCCACAGGGCGACGATCAAAACTACGGTGTAAATGATGACGACGATGTACACGCGATTCCAGTGTGGATATTCGCGTTCTTCTGGTGGCGAATCTTTCATAAATTCAATCCCTTTTGACGAAACAGAAAATTCCAAACGAAATCCAAGCCGTGAAAACCAGAGCCAGGATGGCGGCTTGTTCAAATGTAATTGCCCTGACCACCAAAAGAACTGTGATGGCAATGAATGTCGCTGTTTCAAGTAAGTAAAGCATCCGCATTCGTCGGTTGAGGTAGCGAATTGGCGCTTGGTTGGTGAATTGCCATTCCTGGTTTGGCTGTTGCATTGATTCCCAAAGCTCTTTGGCCAGTCGCGGTAACTTCCTTCCGCCAAAGACAAGTAACGCCAGAATCAAAATGAGCGCCCACTCTTCATAAGCTAAGTTCATCGCTATCCCCTTATTCAGTTAAAGCGGCTAGTACTCGTTCGTGCAGCGTCGGCACGTAATCCAGATGTTCTGGCCGCATCAGCACACTGCGAAAAACAGTCATTGCCGGTTCATCCCAAACCAAATCTTTATGTCCCGTCAGCAAACTGGACTTGGCGTTGAATTTTGCCAGATAAATCGGATGTTCGGCGTCGTTCATCAATGCTTCAAAGACGCGATGGGTGATCTGGCTGGTTTCTGAAACCTTGTGGCTGGCGGTCGCAGCGTAAAAGTTGACGATGTCCAGTTGCGGCGGCAAAACCAGTCGCAATTGTTCGCCGGATTCGATCAACTCCGACCAACGCAATGCAGCCGCGCGTGTCTTTCGCAAAATCGCTCCCAAACCGGTTTCGGCTTTCAGCGGAAAACATTGCAAAGTCGCCCACAACGCCGCCGCTGCGGCTCCGGCGCGCGAACATTCCAAACTGATTTCCCCCAGATGCAATTCGTTCGAGGTGAAATAGGTGTACGGCGAATCGTGTTTGTAAAAACGTCCAACAGCCGGATCACGGAATAGCACCGAACCGCAGCCGTACGGCTGAAGCCCGTGTTTGTGCGGATCAACCACGACGCTGTCGGATTCGGCAATGGCCTGGAACGCGGCGTTGGCTTCTGCGCCAAGCGCGTTGGCGTCGCCCAGCAGTTTGAAAAATCCGCCGTACGCTCCGTCCACGTGAATGCGGAACTCGAATTCACGGCGCAGCTTCATCACTTCATCAATTGGGTCAACCGCGCCGAGCGCAGTCGTTCCCGAAGTCATGACCACCGTTCCAATCTCGCCGGTTTTCAGCTTCGAGCGCAGGTCGTCCAAATCCATTCGCCCGCGACCATCCACGGCGATTTCAACCGTTTTCGCGCCGATGACTTCGCACATGCGACCGTGCGTGTAATGGGCTTCGGTGGAAAAGGCGACGGTCTTTTCAGGATGCAGATGCCGCGCCACCCACAGCGCTTCCAGATTGGCGACCGTGCCGCTGGAAGTCAGATGGCCCAGATGAGTTTCGTAGCCGAACATTCGCGCCATTTCGGCGACGACTTCAATTTCCATCTTGGCCGTCGCCGGGCCGCCATCCAGCGCGTGATTGTTCGGATTGATTTGCTGCGCGATGAAATACGCCATCGAAGCGATGTAATGCGGCGGTTTCAGCATCTGCCCGGCATAGCTGGGATGCCAGAACGGGTAATTGTCGCCGAGACGGTCAACCAGTTCGGCTAAAACCGTTCGCGCTTTGTCTTCGGGCACTTGCAGCGAGTCGTCAATTTCAAATTCGTGCCAGCGTGATTGCCATTCGGCTAAACGGTTCAGCGCGTCCGGCAACAGGTTCAAAATTGTTGTTGAAGAGTTGTGTTTCATTCGATTGAAAAGCTGGTTTGGAATCGAAGCAGCATTGCCAGAACCTTGCGTTCGATTTGGCGCGCTTCGATTTCATAGGGAATCTGCGCATAAGCCGTTTTGGCGTCCATCCCGTCGCGCCGATTCTGAAAATACGCTGCCAGATACTTGGCTCGAAACCGCCATTTGCCCAGTTCGTGATATTGACGGCAATGCGCAATTTCGTGAGCAATCAGCGCCAGACATTCCGGCGAATCAGTTCGGTAACAACCAGGCGCGAAATAAATGTGCCAGCCGTTGGCGTAGCCAATCGCTTCGGCGGCAGTAGCGATGGCGACATAACGCGGAATGCCTTCATGAATGCGAACGCGGCTTAAGTCCAAGCCGGGGAAAAAAGGCGCGAGCAGTTGTTGAACTTCGAGCGGCAACGGCTCGCCTTTCAATCTCATTTTCCTTCCTCCACGAAGTAACACGAAGGCTCACGAAGAATTTTCAGACAGGGTTTACAGGATTCAACAGGATGACGACGCATCGTGATTTTCTTTCGTGTCTTTTTCGTGTGGCTTCGTGGAAAGAATCATCGCTCCATGGCTTTTCGCAACATTTCGGCGAATAGTTCGACCAGTGGTTGCGTCAGCATGCGGAACGCAGCTTCCAGCGCCTGATTGAATCTCGCTTGCGTGATGTCGTCGGACAGAATCACCAGCGAAGGAAATCCAGCGCGTTCGGTGTAAAAGCTGGCGGCCAGCATCGCCGTCGGTTCGGTGGCAGTCGGAAACGGATGCAAATCCAGCAAGCGCAGATAAACAACCGCCGCTTGTTCGACGGCATGAAGTTCGGCAAAACTGTCGGTCGAAAACCAGTCGAAAGCCAGGTCCAGCATCTTCGGCAACAGAATCGCCGGAGTCGGATCGTGCAACGCATTCAGCGGGATCGGTTCGGTTTGCCGTAACTGGGCATCTGCACCGATCAAGATCGAGTGCAATTCCAGCAAACGGTCTTTGCTGAATCGAGCCTCGGGTTCGGCAGCCCAGCCGGAGAGCTTTTCCGCTGCCGCCAGCAATCTGTCTTGATCCAATTGATCGCCCGCTCGACGCAACAGATGTTCGAGTTGATGTTGGCGCGCCTTTTCTGCAGAAGCCGCTGACTGATTCCAGAGTTTCTGTTCAGCCGCCAATGCTTCCGTCCACGACGCAGAAGATTTCAGATTGTCGTTGAAGATTGGTAATTCCATGGGTGTTTCATTATCGCTGGCATCGTACCATCCGGCGGGAGTTCGGAAAATGGCAGGGCATCGGCTACACTCGGTTTTACGAACCCTTACTTTTTGAAAGGCATTGGCAGTTTAACAAGGCAATTATGGGAACTCTGCTTTTGGTTCGGCACGGGCAAGCCAGACCGTTTGAAAAAATCAGCGATCAGCTTTCGGACATTGGCGAACAGCAAGCGCGCGTGCTGGGACGGTATTTGATCGAACACGGTATACGGTTTGATGAAGTGTACAGTGGCACGTTGACTCGACAACGGCGAACCGCTGAACTCGTTGGTGAGCAGTTCGCGGAAGCCGGATTGCCCTGGCCGGAACATCGAACGATTCCGGGGTTGAACGAATACGATGCGGATGGAGTCACGCACAAATTGATTCCGGCCATTGCCGAACGCGACGAACGGTTTCGGCAGTTGTTGGCGACGTTTGAAGAAAATCGCCAATCGCCCGACCGCAATCGCCATTTTCAGAAGATGTTTGAAGTCGCCACCAAAGCCTGGCTCGGCGGCGAACTTGATGTGGAAGGCGTGGAATCGTGGCATTCGTTCAAAACCCGCGTCCGGCTGGCTCTGAAACAGATTTTGGACGTTGAGGGAAGCGGGCGGCGGGTTGTTGCGTTCACCTCCGGCGGAGTCATCGGCACATCTGTGCAGATGGTTCTCAACGCGCCGGATCAGCAGGCGCTGCAACTCAATTGGCGCGTCAAAAATTGTTCGCTGACCGAATTTACGTTTGGCAAAGACCGCATCTCGCTGGATATGTTCAACGCCATTCCGCATCTGACTGTCCCAGAGTTGCAAACTTATCGGTGACAGGATGCCAAAGCCCCAGTCGGCGCGTATAATCCGCGGCAACAATTCATTCGAATCATTCGGAGGAAGTCCTGATATGGCAGATGCAAATAAACCGAAAAGCACGAACTTCAGCGTCGGCGATGAGATTTCTTACGCGTTTGGTTCCGGCATAGCGTATGGCGAAATCTCCCGGCTGTTGGAAGGCGGCGCGGCAGTCGAAATTCTCTTTGAAGACGGACGCCGCGAAATCAAAAAGTCGCGTGATGGCGCGCTTCGGTTGGTGCGCCGCTCTTCGGGTGCAAGCGAACTCGAAGAGTCTCGTTCAGACCGCAGTCAATTGCGCGATTTCGACATTGACGAAATTCGTCGCAGCGACCAACGCAGACGGTGATAGCGAATATCCCTTACCAGATCGCGGGCCGTCCACAACCCAAATCCAAAAGGGAAATTCGGAGGTAAAACAATGAAAAAGCTTTTTTCGATCAGTGTACTTGTGGCGATTCTGCTGGCAGTTAGTGTTGTCGGTCAGGCGCAAACCGAAACGACGGAAAACGCGAGTGCCAGCATTATTATTGCCCAGGGCGCAACGGCCAAGATTTCGCTGCAAACCCAGCTTAGTTCTAAGATCAGTGAAGTCGGCGACGAAGTGATTGGCGTGTTGTATGAACCGGTTCGCTCAGCCGATGGCCGCATTGCCATTCCGCGCGGTACGGAATTTATCGGGCGCGTCGCTCAGGTGCAGGCGGCCAAACGGCCTCAAAAAGAAGCGACGATGACGATAGTGTTTGAAACAATGCGAATGTCGTACGGAACGGAGAAAATCTCCACCGTCGTGACGGCAATTGACGATTTTGCCAACGACGAAAAAATGCGCTCCAAAGACGAAGAAGGGAAAGTCGGCGCCGGCAAGTCAGGTTCACGAACAGCGAAAAATGCAGGAATCGGTGGCGGGTTGGGATCGCTGGGAGGAATGATCATCGGCGCTGCCGGAGGTGGGGTCGGCGGAGTGGTTGGCGGCGTTGGCGCGGGAGTTCTGGGCGGTGTGCTGATGACCAAAGGCAATGACATCAAACTTGCTCCGGGAACGATTCTGCGCATCCGTTTTGAGCATAATGTCAACCTGCCCGCGTTTGAAACCGGACGATAACAGCCCGATTTATCAGTCATTATCCGAACAGGCGCTCAGTTTTTCAGGCGGCAGTCAATTGCGGAGAGGGCAAACTTGAATTGCGTTCAGGAAATCGGAATAGAATTTCGATTTACGCAATCAACCTCGACTGAAAACTGAGAGCCTGGTGTCTTAAGAATCTTTCGATGTTAATTTGCCTCAGTACTTTTTGATGAACTTCAGCAATTCAATGATGATTTCCATTTGGCACCTCTTTCTTGTGAAAACTGTTGGGTAAATAGCAGAGAATCCTTCGCTACCTCATTGTCTGGGACTGCAATGTCCTTCGGATTGATACACACCAGCCTAAAGCAAGTTCACCAATGCCTAAAAAGAACAAGGAGCGGAAACAACAATGTTGCAAGGATTCAGAACTGCGGTTTGATTGTGGGGATAACCAATCTGGGGTTCTTGAGAGTAACTTGCTTCAGTTGGGACTCGCTTGGAGAGAGTCTGAGTTCAAGCCAGTAACTTCCTTTCTTGAACTCAAAACAGCCAGCAACTATCAAGCAAATGAAAGCTAGCATAAGAATTAGGACTCGACTAGAGGAAGAGCGGCGAAAAAGCCTGTAAAAGCAGTGATTTAACGTTATGTCAGAAATTCGGCTATAGATAAGTTCCTGTGGCTAACCAAAAGGCTTGCGTGATGAGAACAGAGTGGTAGGAAATGTTAGGCATCAAGGAAATTACCATCGAGTAGATTCGGACAAGGTGATTTCAAAATCAGTTGATAGCTTTCCGTCGTGCCAAAAACAGATGGTCGTTTGGCCTGGTTTCAAACCGGGTGGAATAGAGAAATTGATCTGGGTCAAAGAAGAGTATTGAGGATCGCCGGGAGGTCCGACATACGTGGGATGAATTCCGAAACCGCCAACCTCGACGCGGACTTCCCAACGTCTAGCGGTTTTCGTCAGGCCTTCCGCCCAAATCGAAAGTCCTGAATTGCGTCCGCGATATGGAAACCTATGATCGAAGGTGGTTGCATTGATGACGTCCAGAATGCGTAAGTCTGGGGCAACCGAATTGGGTTTGTCGTTCCAACGACGGTAAGCTTTGATTGCAGCACGCGTATCGTTGCGAAAAAGCAGTTCAACGCGGGCAAAGCCGGCGGAGCGCGTCATTTGCACCATGCATTCCAGATTCGGCGCCCACCAGTTGTCATACTGACCGCCCAGTTCATCGAATTCGTAAAACTCCATCGCCGGTTCGTCGCCTTCGCGCATCTTGTCAATGATGTGAGATTCGATGACGGCGAAATCGCTGGTCAATTCGCAGACGTTTTCCAGCGCCAGCAGCGGATGCCGCAAGTGATACAGCACGCCCATAAACAACACGATGTCGAATGAGCCGAACGTGTCTTTGCCGAGTTCGTAAACGCTGTGTTCGTGAAATTCGGCTTTCGATTTCAAAGCTTCGCGCGCGGCGAAGAAATTGCTCGGACGCCAGCAATCCACCGAAGTCACTTGCGCGCCGTGTCGTTCGGTTTCAAATGAATAAAATCCGTCCCAACATCCAATGTCGAGCAAGGTTTTGCCGCTCAAATCCTCAGGCAAGTCCAGACTGGCATAAATGCCTTGCAATTCCGCCAACGAATGCACGCCCGGCGTTACGCGGCCATTGCCAAGATCAATGCTGTGCCACCACGAACCGGACAACAACATTTCAGTTTGTTCGACGCCAACCTGACGGACTTTGTCTCGTAACTCACGGTCGCTCATAAACCTTACCACTGCCCGCCTTCGGTCAATTCAATGTCGAATTCTTGGGAAAGCTGCTGACCATTCCACACGCTAACACTGGTTTTCCCCAAGTCCTGCCCAGGAGGGACTGGAACGTTGATTTGCCAGTTGCCTTCGTCGCCCCATTTGCCGACGTACACAGGTCTGGCCCCGAAGCCGCCGATTTCGATGCGCACAGTGTCGCGTGTAGCCGTTTCCGGCAATCCGGCGACCGACAACGCCAACACAGCATTTCGACCTCTGCGCGGCAAAGTGTGATCCAGATTGACGGCATTCAACACGTCCACAATCTTCAGCGACGGCACGGTTTCAGCCGGTTTGTCGTCCCAGCGGCGAAAAGCCTTGATGACGACGCGAGTATCCTGACGGCGCAACACCTCAACGCGAGCGAAGCCGGCGGTGCGAGTCATCTGAATCAAGCATTCAACGTTTGGCCCCCACCAGTTGTCGTACTGGCCGCCGAGCTGATCCATTTCGTAAAACTCCATCACCGGATGTTTGGTGTCGAACAGATTGTCAATCTGGTGAGTTTCGATGACGGCCAGATTGCGCGTTACTTCGCAGACCTGTTCCAACGCCAACAGCGGATGTTTGACGTGATAGAGCACTCCGAGAAAAAACACCACATCGAATGCGCCCAGTTTTTCCCTGGTGACTTCGTACACACTGAGTTCATGAAATTCGGCTTTGGACTTCAAGGCTTCGTGCGCGACGAAATACTTTTCCGGTCGCCAGCAATCCACCGAAACGACTTCTGCGCCGAGCCGTTCGGCTTCAAAGCTGTAAAAGCCATCCCAACACCCAATGTCCAACACTCGTTTGCCCTTGAGGTCAGGCAGTTGAAATTTGGCGAAGTTGTCGCGGAGTTCTTCGATCTTATGAGCGCCCGGCGTGATTCGCCCGTTACCCAGGTCAATGCTGTGCCACCAACCGGTCATCGTCAGTTCGTCGCGTTGAGCGGCGGCGGTGTGATCCAGAATTTGTCGGAGTTCGTTGTCTGTGGAAATGCTTGTCATGGGAAATTCAAGATTTGAAATTCACTGTCAGTGGTGGTATCTGTGACGCCGCTTATGAGAATAGGGCTTGACGCTATCCCATTGGTCGCGGCGAAAACAGGGATTGGGCATTATACGGACGCGCTGGCATCCTCGCTAGCGCGCATTCATTCCGATCATCAGTACGTTTTACTTTCTCCCTTCGATTTCGCGTTTCATGCCGGCAACGGCATGCCGCCGAATTTGAGCAAGATGTTTTTCCCGGTTCGCTCGGTCTTTCGCAAATGGTGGCTGGCCGGATTGCCCGCAATGCTGAGAATTTCGCCGTTCGATGTATTTCACGGAACGAATTATTGCATCCCAGTGTTTTCGCCTTGCCCGACGGTGGTGACGATTCACGATTTGTCGTTGTTCACCCAATCACACACGCACGAAGATGAAAACGTCCGGCGCGGAAAACGTCGTATGCCGTTGATGGCTCGCCGCGCGACTAAAATCATAGTTCCCAGCGAATTCACCAAACGCGAAGCCATTCAGTATCTTGGCATTCGCGAAGACAAAATCCGCGTCATCTTTGAAGCCGCGCGCGACAATATGAAGCCGCTCAGCGTGGCTGAATCGCAGCCGACGATGGACAAATATCAGCTTCGGCAACCTTATCTGCTTTATGTCGGCACGATCGAGCCGCGCAAAAATCTGCTGACGCTGATTCGCGCCTACGACGAATTGCTGCGCGCGACGGAACATCGTCCACAACTGGCTTTATGCGGCGGCAAAGGCTGGTTGTTCGACGAAGTCTTCAAGCTGGTCGAAGAGTTGAAACTGACGGATCAGGTTCGCTTCACCGGATACGTTGCCGATGAAGATTTGCCTGCGCTTTATTCCGCCGCCGAAGCGTTTATTTATCCTTCGCTGTACGAAGGCTTCGGGTTGCCGCCGCTGGAAGCGATGGCGTGCGGAACGCCGACCATCAGCAGCAACGTCTCCAGTTTGCCGGAAGTCGTCGGCCAGGCAGGATTAACTCACGACCCTAACGACTGGCAAATGCTGACCCGTCACATCGCCCAACTGCTTGGTGATCCAACAGCGCGCAAACATTTCAAGCGCGCCGGGCTGGAACAATCCGCGCGTTTTTCCTGGGATCGTGCCGCGCGCGAAACTCAGAATGTTTATGATGAAGTAGTCGGTGGTCAGTAGTCGGCGCTGGCTACAAGCCTTTGTCACCGACTCCAGACTTCCGACTCTCGACAACTCGACAACTCGACAATGAGCCGACTAACTTCCATCTTCCGCAATTTGCGTTTAATCCTGTCGCGCGAACTGACCGAACAGATCGGCGCTCAGCTCAGCGAAGTTGAAACCCGATTGAATCAACGTGCCGACGGTTATGAGCAGACGATGGATCAGCGAATGGATGAACGATCCGTCGCGGTTGATCGTCGCTTGGACGAATACGAAAAGGCGCTGGATAGTCGCCTGGATGAACGCGACTTGGCTCTGGATAGCCGTCTGGACGAACGTGATGCGGCGCTGAATAGTCGGTTGGATGAACGCGAAACCACGTTGGACCTGCGACTGGATGAAAGACAGTCAACGCTAGACCAACGAGTGGACGAGCGATTTGTTGAGCGAACGCGAGAAATGGACCTGCGGCTGGATGATAGATTTGCCAGGAATGAAAAACACATTGATGAAAAATTCGTCGCCCAGGATCATCGGCTGGATGAGCGCATGGAACGGCACGAACGAAAAACGGATGCGATGATACGCCAGTTTTCCACAGACATAGTCGAACGCAACGACGTGATGCTGCAATTGTTCGAACAGAGATTGGACAAACAACGCCGCGAATTGAAAGCTCTCAGAGAATCAGGTCAGCCGAAAACCGAAACGGTTTCAACCGGCGAAGAGAATTCCGAGTCGGCAGACGAATCACACGGTCAATTGATTTCCTTTCGCAAACTGGCCAATGTCGCCTCTCACGCGACGACCAAAATCAAACAGGCCGGAGCCTCTCCGCTTTATCATCAGATTCTGGAATGGAAAAAAGTCGCTCACGAAGAGCTGGACAAGTTTTCGCCCGACGAACAGGAAGTCGTGGATTACATTCTGAGCTTCGTGGACGATGCGAGAGAGTTGCATTACGTGCGCCAACATCTGCGCCGGTTCGTGGCCACGTTGCAGCGAATTCCGCCCGCACAAAAAAGTTCTGATCGGTTGCTGGAACTCGGCAGCCTGTCGCACATCGCTCCGGCCATCAAAAAGTATTGCGGTTACAACGAAGTTCACTGCGCCGATTTTTGGGAATCGGATCAGGCGTCCGTTGTCGAAACTGTTTCACAACGAAAGGGCGACCACCGCCAACCGGAAACGCACACCTTCGAGCTTCGCAACTTCAATGTCGAACGCGACGTGTTTCCGTATCCTGACAATCACTTTCGCGCTGTGTTGTGCTGTGAACTGATCGAACATCTGCAAAGCGATCCGATGCACATGCTTTGGGAATGCAATCGTGTGCTGGAACCGGACGGCTGGTTGTTGCTGACGACGCCGAACATCGCCAGTTGCCGTGCGATAGAAGGTTTGCTGGTCGGCTGCGCGCCGTATTTGCTGGCGCAATACAACGTCCGCGAAACCGTGGATCAACACAACCGCGAATACGCGCCTTACGAAGTCGGCGTGGCTCTGGCGGCGGCAGGTTTTGATGTGGTGGAATTGGAAACCGAAGACGTTTGGGCGCGTTCAAATCCCGCGATTCTGGATTTGCTTCGCCAGGTTCACATCGGCACGGAATTGCGCGGCGACAACATTTTCGCACTGGCCAAAAAGACCAGCGTGCCGGTCGAACGCTATCCGAAGGAGTTGTACATTGACTGAGCCTTCTCTGACAGAGAGACAGAAAGACAGAGAGACAGAGAGTAAGAGAGTAAGAGAGATTGACGATTACGATGTCGAGTCCCTAAATCTCTCTATTCCACAATTTCTCCCTCTATCCTTCTCTCCATTAGAAGAAGCAACAGGTACGCGGCTCGACACTTATCTCGCTTCGCAAATTCCGACGACCAGTCGCTCCCAAGTCCGCCGAGCCATCGAACTTGGTAAAGTTTTTGTGAACGGCCAGCCAATCACAAAACCTGCCTACGAAGTCAGCGCCGGAGAAGAAATCCAAATCACGCTGCCGGAAACCGCGCCGCTCGAAGCCAAACCGGAAGCCATTCCGCTCGACATTGTCCACGAAGACGACGAAATCATCGTCATCAACAAAGCCGCCGGAATGGTCACGCATCCCGGTTCGGGAGTCAGTTCCGGCACGCTGGCCAATGCTCTGGTGCATTACTTTCAACAACAAGCCTTGCAATTGCCGCGTCGCGGCGGAGCGTCTCGTCCGGGCATCGTGCATCGGTTGGATGTCGGCACGTCCGGATTGATCGTCGTTGCCAAAACCGACCTCGCGCATTTGCGTCTAGCTGAACAATTCCAGGCTCGAACGGTTCGCAAAATTTATTCGGCGTTGGTGTATGGCGTGATGAAAGAAGACGAAGGAAGAATCGAAGCGCCGATTGGCCGTGATCCACGCAGCCGCGTCAAGATGGCGATTCGTCCGGCTGGCGAAGGGCGCGATGCGCTGAGTTTGTTTCGTGTGGTCGAACGTTTCGACGAATTCACGTTGCTGGATGTGGAAATCAAAACCGGACGGACGCACCAGATTCGCGTTCATCTGGCGCACATCAAACACCCGATCGTCGCCGACACAACGTATCAGACTGGCCGCGCCAATTCGATCAAAAGCGCACGATTGCGAGCCGCTATTTCCAAACTTGACCGCCCGTTTCTGCACGCGGCTCAACTAAGCTTTCTTCACCCAGCGACCCAAGAGCGAGTCGAATTCACGGCTCCGTTGCCGGATGACTTGCGGGCATTCCTGACTTTGGCCAGAGCTTGAAAGGCAAACTTGAATGAAAGACACCACTGCCAAACCGTTAAACGTTCTCCGCACTACGCTCAGTTTGCTCACCTTCCGTCTTTCCAAAGAAGAATTTTTGCAACTTGATGGTAAGCATCTGGCTTTTGGATTGGTTTGCACTTGGTTAGTCGGCATTGGCAGATATTGGGATCATCCCAGCGCGAAGCTATTGCAATACCTCGGCGTCGGTTCGGTCATTTACATTTTCGTGTTGTCGTTGTTCTTGTGGCTAGTGCTGTGGCCGCTCAGACCGAAGAATTGGAGTTACCGAAACTTGCTGACGTTTATCTCGCTGGTTTCGCCGCCTGCTATGCTTTATGCGATTCCTGTTGAGCGATGGTTTTCTTTCGAAACAGCCGCAAGCCTCAATGTCTGGTTTCTGGCAATCGTCGCCACTTGGCGGGTTGCTTTGCTGATCTTTTATCTGAAAAGAAGCGCTGAGCTTGAGTCTGGAGAATTGATCGTTGCAACATTTTTACCGCTGACTGTCATCGTCTTTGCTTTACTTGCACTCAACCTGGAAGGCGCTGTTTTCGCAATAATGGCAGGGATACCTGAGAGTAGAACGGCAAATGACGCAGCATACGGAGTGCTGTTCGTGCTGGGGCTGCTTTCGTATTTGTTTCTTATCCCTTTGCTGATTGCTTACTTCGTCATCACCTTTCAGAGGTGGCGAAGACGGAAGAATAGCAGTCAGTCCCAGCAAGAACAGCACTCAACTCAGCCTCAATAATCCGAACCGTAAATTTCCTTGTACACATGAATCGCTTCGTCTTCCGATGGCAGCCGCAGGTTGTCGGTGAAGCGATTCATGAACGCGAATGCGCCGGTTTGCAGCACGATTTCCAGCGCGCCGTAATCGCCGAATTCTTTTCGCAGAGCTTCGTAATCGGCGTCGGTGATCGAATTCGGTTTTGCCGTCAATTTCCGGGCGAAGCTGACGGCAGCCAATTCCCGTGGAGTCAGCTTGGAATCGTCCTTTTTCATTGCCTGCAATTTGGCCGGATCAACACCTTGACGCTTCAAGCCCAACACTTGATGCAGTATGCAATACCGGCATCCGTTGGCCATCGAAACCGCGAACGAAACGTGCAACTGAATCTCGCGGCCAATCTTGCTGTTGGCTCTGGCCGTTGTGCCATAAGCACGCCAGGCGGTTTGCAAGTCGGGAACCAGCATCATCGCGCGTTGCGAATTGGCTATGCCCAGCCCCAAACCGCCCGCTTGCGCGGCGTTTTCTTTGGAAGAGGCGAGCGTCGTGGCGGCGGCATTCATCACTTCGTCAGATACCAGCGCAATGCGAGCTTCGGTCAGACGGTTTTTGGCCCGTTCGGGAATTACAGGTTTGATGTTGGGATCGAGCGCCCATGCTTCCACCGGTAAATTCAACGCTTCGGCGTACCGCGTGAAGTAGTTGAAAAAACAAACGACCATAGTCAATTCGACCATCTGCGCGTCGTTGTACAGCGCGCTGGCAGCTTGAAACTCGGCGTCGGTGATGCCGTGAGCGTCGCGCGTCAGCAATTCGGCGTATCGCAGAGCGCGTTGTTCCGCCGGTTTCAATCCCGCCAGATTTTCCGCGCGCAACGCGGCAAGCAGTTCTGCGCCGCGCTGGTTTTCCCGCAGCAGACGAATAACGTGCGCCGCGACATAAGGGCTGTCGTTGACCTGAGCGATGCGCAATCCCATAGCCATTTTGGTTCCCGGCGCGATGGTTCCACCGCCGATGAAGGTTTTGAACAATTGCGCGAACTGTTTGGGCGCGTTCGGAATCTGCGCCAGTCCGCGCACATAATTCGGAATGCGATTGGCGTCGAAAGTTTCGACTCCTTTGAAAACGTCGGCAGATTCATCGGCAAGCGAAACCCTGGCTGTCGCCTTGACGCGCTGTTTGGATTGTTCTTCCAACACAGCGACTTTTGTCGTCGGTGAAGAAAGCTTCTCCGTTTTGTTCGCCGAAACCGTTGAAGAAGACGAAGAAGAAACGATGGCGAAAGTCAGCGCCGCGATCAGAAATGCGATTCGAATCATGTTTATTTCTCCTTTTCCAGGCTGTATTCGCAGGCGAATCGCCCAATTTGGATTGTGCCCTTTCCTCTGACGGGCGGAGTAATCAGCAGCGACCGAATGGGGCCGGTGCGCGATTCGCGGGGCGCTTTGGCCGTTCCGACCTGAACGCCCGTGGCCGCTTCATAAAAAATGAATTCCAGCGTGTCATCGTCCAGACGACGGTATCCATAAACGTATTCGCCGGGTTTCATTTTTGCGTCGCCCGCTTTGATGTGAGTTTGCGTGATGAAAAAGTGCGTGTATTTGCCGTGCGCCGAATATCCGGCGGTAATCAGCAAAACGCCGGCGATGAAATGGCCTTTGCCATCGGTCACGCCGGAAGCCGAACGAAGCTCTGTTTCGATTCGTTCCTTTTCCACCTGAGCGCGGGCAGGTATCAGCCCGGACAATTCTTTTTCGGTCGCCGGGCGCCATGTCGCCGTGTCGTCCTGGGCGAATGCGAACGTGGAGAGCAATGTGAGCAAGAAGAGAGTTGTCAGTAGTTTCATGTCATCACCTTTAGAAAATGAAGCGCAGGCTGCCCTGCAGGTTACGGGCTTCGTGGGCTTGAGTAGATTTGCCGAACGAAGCCAGCGACAAATCCGAATTCGGTAAAAACAGATTGACGTTGTTCAGCGCATTGAACGCTTCGAATCGAAACTGAAGCTGTTTTTCGCCTAACACCGTGAAGCTGCGCGCGACGGACACGTCCAAGGTCATAAACCGCGGCCCGCGAAATGTGTTGCGTCCCAACGTGCCGTTTTGCCCTAACGCCGGAGCGGGGAACAGGCCGGCATCGAACAGCCCTTTCAGAAAATCGCTTTGGCTGAATGACGATTTGACGGTTCCGGCAGCAGGAGCATTTGGGCGGTCGTAAAATCCTCCGCCGACTGCGCCGCCTCCGCCGTCCAGATTGTAATCGCCGCCGATGTTTATGCCATTGACGATGTTGGAAGGCGCGCCGTTCCAGACGGAAAACGGTCTGCCGGATTGCGCCGAGACAATGCCGGACAATTGCCAATCGCGGCTGATACGTTCAACGAATTTGTTTGTGCCGCGATACAGGACAGGTGTCCAACTGGCGACGGCAGAAAAGCGATGCGGAATGTCGAACAGCGACCGCGCGCGTTCGCAGCGCAAACACGCCGCATCCTGAGCGCCTTTGCCGGGTTCGGCGTTGTCAGTGAATTGTCCGGTTGACGTGTCCGACGCCGTGTCCAGCCATTTCGACCAGCGGTAATTGGATTGCAGCGAAAACCCGCCGAGTTTGGCATTGCTGAACGCGCGGCGAATTTCCGCCGTCGCCGCGTGATAACTGGAAGTCACGCCGTTGGTCACAAACAGCAACACGCCGAAATTCGGATTGATGCGGTCTTCGCGCCCGTCCAGCAAATCGCCTGCAAAGCGGTTGACGTCGTCAATGCGTTCCAGATTGATGCCGTTCGTTCCGACGTAACCGACTTCGGCGATCCATCCGCTTTTGAATTCGTGTTGAAGATTAAGAAACCAGTTTTCGCTGTATTGAGTTTTGATTGTCGGGTTGACGACGAAGCCCGTCAAACGTATGGCGGCCTCGCCCGGCGGCGTGTTCAATCCTCCTTTTGCATTCAATCCGCGCGCGAAATCGGAATTAAACGGAACCGGAATGTCGTACAGAATGCGCGTGCCGATGCGATTGGCTGGTTGAACTACGCCCTGAATGGCATCCGGCGACAAGGCGCGCGCTCCGGCTATGGATTGGCCGTGATGCGGTTGAAACGCCAGACTGAATCCGGCGCGCACAGCCGTTTTGCGGTCGCCGAACGGATCCCACGCCAGCCCTATGCGCGGAGCCAGGTTCGATTTTTGCGGCGTGTACAAACGTTCAACGCGGCCAATGGCGGCATTGGCCAACCGTTCGTTGAAATTGTTGCCTTCGCCCAGTATGACCGAAGACAAACGTCCTTCGCGTTCGCTGACATCGCCGAAGTAATCCCAGCGCAATCCCAGATTCACATTCAGCCGGTCGTTGATCTTCCAGTCGTTTTGAAAAAACGCGCCCGCTTCGTATTGCGTGAAATAACGCGGAAAGCCCGTCGGTTTGCCTGTCGTCGGATCAACCGTCAACGTCTGTCGAAACGGGCGGTCGGCGACGAAATCCGCGATGTTGCGGAAGGAAAACGCTCCGGCGGTTGCCGGGCCGATGGAAAGACCTTTGAACGCGCGGCGTAATTCAAAACCGAAGCGCCACGTTTGTTTGCCGCGATCCATGGTCATAGTGTCGCGGATTTCATAAGTACGGAGCTTCGTCCCTGCTTTGAAAATGTCGCCAAATGGCATTTCGACGCCGGTGATGGTGACGTCGGGGACGACGGCGTCGTCGTTGCCGCGCGTGGTGTCTACGTTCTGGAACGAAAAGCGAATGTCATTCACAGCGCGTTTGAAGATGTGCGTGTAACCCAGATTCAGGTTGGCGAAAAATCCATTGAACGGGCCACGACTGCCGCGCAAGGCTTTGCCCAAAGTCGCGCGTGAAGAACTCGTGCCGCCTGCATCGCGCTGATTTTCCGAAATCCAGCGCGCGTTGAGTTTGTCCAATCCTTTGTTGAAGGAATGATCCACGCGCGCCAGGTATTGATCGAAGCGCACGTAATCGCGCAACGTCGTTGTGGCCAGGCCAATGGCGGGGATCAATCCTTGCGGCGTGTTCAGACAGTTGCGCTGTTCTGCCGGAGTCGCGCATCCGGTCGGAGCAGGCGTCGGCGCGGGAAATTGTTTGAACAATTTTGCCGCGACGCTGTTCGGCGAATTCGTCAGCACATAATTTCTGAGTTGCGGCGTTTCGACCAGAAACGACAGCGGGCGTCCGATGGCGTTGCGCGTGCCTTCGTACGAACCGAAAAAGAACGTGCGATTTTTCAGAATCGGCCCGCCCAGATTGCCGCCGAATTGATTGAAGACTTGCGGTGGCGTCGCCGATGAAAAGAAGTTGCGCGCGTTCAATCCGGCATTGCGATGGTATTCCCACACTCTGCCGTGCAAATCGTTGGTTCCGGATTTGGTTCTCAGATTGACGACCGCGCCGTTGCCTCGCCCGTATTCGGTCGAAAAGTTGCTGGTTTGAACCTGGGCTTCTTCCAGCGATTCCAGCGCCGGAACCAGCGTCGGTTCGCCGGTGTTGTTCGGGTTGGTGTTGATCGCCCCGTCCAGCACGTAATTATTGCCGCGATACCGATTGCCGTTGACCGTGACGACCGGTGAATTGGTCAGCTTGGTGGAATTGGCCGATCCGGCGATGGCCGTCGCTCCGGCGCTGAGTTTTGGCAATAGAAACACATCGCGTTGCGGCAACGGCAGCGAATTGATTTCGCGTCCTGCGAAGTTATCGGCCAGACGCGCTTCGGTGGAAACGGCGGCTTGCGCGGCATCGGCGCTGACGCTGACCGATTCCGTCACGTCGCCGACTTCCAGTTTGATGTTGAGTTCGGTGGTCTGGCCGACGTTGAGTTTAAGCGCGCGCTGTTCGAAGGTTTTGAATCCGGCCACGCGAACAAAGATCGTGTAATTGCCTGGCGACAAACTGGCCAGCAAATACGCGCCATCGTCGTCTGTGGTGGTGGAACGAATCTGGCCGGTTTGATCGTTACGAGCGACCACCGGCGACGCGACAACCACATTGCCTTGAGTATCAGTGACGCGGCCTTTCAGCGCAGCTTCGGTGAATTGCGCCTGAGCTGTTTGGAAAACCGTAACAGCGAGCAAGAACAACATCGTCACTTTGAAAAAACGGAACGAAGAAAGTTTCATTGGGGACCCTCATGAAATTTGGGAGAGGTTTTTCTTCATCAATCGCGGCCTACTCCCAATGCGTCCGCAACGCGATTGATGTAATTGAACCACGATGCAATCAGCGTGATTTGCAGAATCGCCTGATCGTCAAATCCGACGGCGCGCAACCGTTCGTGATATTCCGGCGAAATGCGCGTGGCGTCTTTGGTCAGTTGCACTACGTAATCCAGCATGACGCGCTCAGATTCGGTGATGGGCGCGGTCGTGTAATCTTCGCGCAGCGCGTTGACCATCGCTTCATCTACTGTGACCCGACGCAGAAACTCTGCGTGCGAAGTAATTCAGTAATGGCAGCGGTTGGTGACCGACACCATGGTGGCGATCATTTCGTGCTGTCGGCGTTCGAGCGGCAGATCAGGTGACATCAGCGCGCCGAACGTCGAAAAGGCGTGATACAGCGCATCGGGAATCAGTGAATGCGATGCGACGATGCCAGCCGCGCCGTCTTGAGTCGGCTGTACCGGCGTCGCGTATTCGATGGGATACAAATCCCTTTGCGCTTCAATCGCGTGAAGCAACTTTTCGTCCGCTTCCGACATTGGAATGGTTCGAATCCAGGCCATCAGGTTTCCTCCAGTTCTTGGGTGAATGAAATATCAGTCAAGCAGTCAGGCAAAAATTCTTTTGTCATTGCCTGAAACATCTGCCACAACAATGCAAAATCAAAAGAAGCGATTGCACCAAAACACTTTTGTCTGACACGCGCCGGTTTAACGCCGCGCATCGAAGGCCGGATAGCTTTTCAAGCGCAGCAGCGAAAGTGCAGCGATCACCGTCGCCGCGCCGCACGCGAACAACGTCATTTGGTAAGAGCCTGTGCGGTCGAATCCCACGCCCATCAACGCAGGGCCGAGCGCACCGCCCAGCGGCACGGTGATGAACAGATAGCTGTAAATTTCGCCGAAAGAGCGCAACCCGAAATAGCGGCTGACCAGATAAGGGATAGTGGCCGATTCCGAACCATAGCCGAATCCGATCAGCGCCGCCGCGACATACGCCCACAAACCGGTTGCACCGGCAAACAGCAGGAAGATTCCCGCGGCAACCAGACCGAATGCGGCGGACGGCACACGCTCGGCGGGCAATCGGTCGAGCAAGTATCCCATTCCCAACCGCCCGATCATTCCCGCCACGCCCATCACCGAAGCGACCAGCGCGGCGCTTTCCGGCGTCATCCCGCGATCTTTCAACAGCGGAACCAGATGAATCATGCAGGCCTGAATGCTCATCGAAATGACGAAGAACGCGCCAATCAGCAACCACAACAAACTGCCGCGCAAAGCTTCGCGGCGCGTCAATCCGTCAGCCTGATTGTCATTTGAAGCCTGTTCGTTTTTGCCTTCGACAGCGGGCGGGTTTTTCAGCAGAAACAGCATCAGCGGAACGGCAATCAGCAATACCGCTCCGCCGGAAATGGCGTAAGTGTTTCGCCATCCGAAATTGCCCAACATTTTTTGTGTGGCCCACGGCCAGATCACCCCGCCCAGCGCCGTTCCGCACATGGCGAAACCCAGCGCCAGTCCGCGTCTTTCCGTGAACCAGCGCGAAATCAGACTGGCGTGTGGAACCGCCGAAGTTCCAGGCCCGACCAATCCAAGCAGCAGAAAAATCACAAACAGATGCCAGATTTGCGGCGTCAGAAAAGCCAGCGAAGCGTAGAGCGCGCCGAAAATGGTCGTGCAGACCAGAATCGGACGCCGCGCTCCCAGCCGATCCGTCAACCATCCGGTCAGCGGCATAGTCAGCATTGCCGTCAGCGTCGCCAGCGTGAATCCCAGCGATACCTGACCGCGCGTCCAGCCGAATTGGTCGCACAACGAAGTCAGCATCACGCCGAAAGCGTTGACCAGCAGCGATCCAAAATGCAGAAACAACCCGACTGATGAAACCGCGACCACCATCCAGGCGGAACGTCGCGTGGCTGCGTTGGCCAAACTTTTTACCTGAAAAGTCTCGATTGATTGCATGAATGATTCAACTCGTGAACTGGTATGTGTGCCGCTTTTCGCCCGGAATGTCAGCCGGCGGTGGCGATTCGTCCATCACAATTTTGGGAAACAATTCGGTTTGAAAACCTTCGAAATCGCGCGCCCATTCCTTGTGGTTGTAAACGCAAACCGGCAAACAGATGGAACAGTAATAGTGCCGGGCGAAATAGGGAAAGCATTTGCCGGTGTCAACTATGTAACGATCCTTGCCCAGATGATCCTTGCCCGCTTGCGGGCTGCGTTGATCTGGAATCGCCTTCGCCGGGCAATAGATTCGACAAGCGCGGCAGGTGTCGCAAAACGCCGCGATGCCTGCATCCACGGGTTTGTCGGTTTCCATCGGAATGGAAGTAATGACGCTGCCCATACGAAACAGCGGGCCGAGCTTGGGGTGAATGATGGAACCGTGACGGCCAAGTTCGCCGAAACCCGCCTTCAGCCCGATTGGAACGTGCAGCAAATCGCTGTCGCCTATGGGATGTTCGACCTTGCAGAAATAACCCAGCGACCGTATGTGAGCCGCCAGCCGAATCACCGTTTCGCCCAGCCTGTGATACACCCGCATGCATTCAATCGCCGATTCCTGTGAAGGAACCGTCTGGAAAGCGCGCCAGCGCATTCTTTGGCCGACGGCGATGGCGTATTTCTCCGCGACGGTTTTGCCGCGATAAACGTCCGACGGTTCGATTTCGCAAATCCCCACGATGTCCGCGCCGAACTCAATGGCCTTTTCCTTCAAGTGCTCCGCTGCCTCTTGCGGCGAAGCGAAATCGCGCCGTTCAGACGCGATTTCGCCATCGAAACGCGGATATTGCTCTTGATGAATTTGCCTCAGCAGTTCGTCAACTTCGGCAATTTCGATGGTGCGTCCGCCAATGGACTCGTACCAATCATTCCAGTGAAACGGCGGCGGCGATACAGCTTGATGCGCAGTTTCCAGATACTTTGTCATCGGCTCGGTGATGCCGGGAATTCCTGCTGGAAGATCAATATGAGCCATTGTCGTCCTCCAAATCAGAAATTCAGCTTGACCGCCAATTGAAATGCGCGCGGGCCGCCTGACCCAAATACTCCGCCCGCCGCCGTCACCGGACGCCCGAAGCTGGACGAACGCAGAAATCCGGCGTTCGCCGGATCGTTGCTGTCGCGGATCAGCACGTTCGAGAATCCCGAATAATTGACGTTCGATACGCCCAGGATATTCGTCACGTTGAACAGATTGAAGACTTCGACCATCGGTTCGAGTTGCGCCTTTTCGCCCAGTTTGAACACTTTGGAAACGCGCAGATCGAACGAACTAAAATCGTCGTTGAATCGCGCATCGTCGCGCACCAGCGGCAGCCGCTGACCGTTGACGCCGCCTGCGGCATTGAGTTGAGAAAGGAAGGCGTTCAACTCCGATCCGGTTTTGAACAACCGCCCGCCGGCGTTGCGTTGCAAAACGGGAATGCGTGAACTGGCGTCCGGCAGCAAAATGTCCATCGGCACACCCGAAGCCAGCGTCAGGATCGGCGACAACCGGAAGCCGTAAGGCAATTCGAAGCCGCCCGAAAACGTGAAGTAATGACGGCGGTCGTTTGGCGTCGGGCCGTATTCCAATCCGACGTTGTTCGAATCCACCGGGCCGTTGGAAAAGGGAATCTGGTCGTCGTTGGCGAAGTTGAAGGCTTTCGACAGCGTGTACGACGCGCGAAATTGATACCGATTCGAGAATCGTTTTTCGGCGCTCAACAGCAACCCGTCATATTTCGTTTTGACGCTCGATTCCAGATTGACCACGCGATCCGGGCCGCCCACGACCGGATTGTTGACCACACCTATGTTGCGTCCAATGATGAACCGCGTGCCGAAGTTGTGAACGTAATCGGCGCGCAGCACCAAATCGCGCATGAGTTCGCGCTGAATGCCGAGGTTGAACTGCTGCACCATCGGGTTTTGCAGATCGTTATCAATGATGTTGATGCCCGACGCTCCGGCTCCCGGCAGAATGAAGCCGGTGAACGGATTGGCCAGCGTAGGCGCTCCGGGACGGAATCTGCCGGTTGCCGGATCAATGAAAATCGGCATGCCGGTTGGATCGGTCAGCACGTTTCCGGCGCGGACTTCAACGGCCAACGCGCGTCCGTCCAGCCCGCGTTCGAGCGACATGATTTGCAACGTGATGCGGTCGTAATAAATGCCGTACCCGCCGTGAACGCTTGTCTTGCCGTCTTTGGTCGCCCAGTTGAAACCTACGCGCGGCGCGAAGTTGTTCGTATCCATGCCGCGATTGCCACGATAAAACTGCTGCACCAGCGGATTGATGTTTCCGTACCCGCTGTTGTTTTTCAGATTGGTGTCGAGTTCATAGCGCAGCCCCAGATTGAGCGTCAAATTGCGGCTGACGCGCCAATCGTCCTGCACGAAAAAGGCCAGATGATTGTTGTCATTGTTCGGCAGCACCAACGCCTGCGTCGGTTTCGAGCTGCGCAACGTCACCGCGAACAGCAAATCGTTGTCGTCCACTCTGCCGTCACCGTTGTGATCGAAGGTGGCGAAATCCTGCACCAGTTCGATTCGCCCCTGTTGAAAGACTCCCAGGTCGAAATCGGCGTCAATGCGCTGCAACTCGCCGCCGAATTTGAAGCTGTGCGCGCCGCGAACCAGCGAAAGCGTGTCGGCGAATTGCAACCGGTTCATTCGGGTTTGTTGCGGAACGCGAAACGAAACGCCGTCTTGAATGGAAGGGAAGGTCAATTGCGGCCCGGTGGCCACTGGAATTGTGCGGTTGATGAAATTGTTGACGCTGAAACTGAAGCTGTTGATCGCCGTCGGAGTCAGCACCCGCGTCCAGTTCGTCAAAAAGGTTTGATGATTGTTGCGGCTATTTTGTCGTTGCGAAGCAGAACCGATGGCGCGATCCAGTTTGGTCGCACCGATGTCTTTCAACCGCTCGATGGCGTAACGGAAGCTCAGGTTGTCAGCATCCGAAGCTTTCCAATCGCCGCGTGCCATTCCCAACAAATCATCCTGCGGCGCAGACGCGAAATTCTGCCGAATTGTGCGCGCTGTCACGTCGCGTTCGCCGACCAGCACTGCGCCGTCCTGATTGCGGTATTCGATCGAACCGAACCACCATGCGCGATCTTTGACCAACGGGCCGCCCAGCGTCCCGGAATACTGCTGGCGATCAAACGGCGGAACCTGATTTCCCGAACGGTTGTACGTCGCGGGCAAGCCCTGCAAACGGCGGTCGCGTTCAAAAAACGAAAACGATCCGTGCAAATCGTTCGTCCCCGCTTTGGTGACGACGTTGATGACCGAAGACGCCGAACGCCCAAGTTCCGCCGAAAAGCGATTGGTGGCAATCTGGAATTCCTGCACTGCATCCTGCGACACGTTCAGCAACGGCCCGCCAACCACATCGTCGTTGTTGTCCGAACCGTCAATCGTCACATTGCCGCCGCGTCCCAACTGGCCCGCCGAAGAAATAATCACGCTGTTGGTTTTGGTCGGATCGAAATTCGGCGCAGGCGCATTGCCCGGAATCAGCAGCGCCAATTCCAGAAAGTTGCGCCCGTTGAGCGGCAGATTTTGAATCACCTTGTTGGTGATGACTCCGTCCACCACGCCGGAAGTCGTGTTGAGCAGCGGTGTCCAGGCTCCCAAATCGTCATCCAGCGTAATGGTCACCTGCCCAACTTCCAGCGTGATATTGCGCGAAACGGTTTGGCCGACAGTCAGGTCAACATCCGCGATGATGACTTTTTTGAACCCCGAAGCTTCAATCGTGACTTCGTATTGGCCGGGTGCCAGGTTGGGGAATCCGTAAATTCCTTCGCTGTTGGTTTCGGTCTTTCGTGCCGCGCCAGTGGCTTTTCGTTTGGCCGTGACCGTCGCTTTGACAATCACCGCGCCTGCCGGGTCAGTGACTCGCCCGCTCAACGTTGCCGTCGCCGCTTGTTGTGCGTTGGCAGCGGGCGTCAGACAAATCAATGCCAGGAATGCCATTGCGATGAAAGGGGGAAGAAAAAGGAGGGACTTGCTTGTTATGCAATGAAGCTTGCGGAATGTTTGCATTATGTCTCCAGATGTTCGGTTGTGGTGAATCTTGCCGGGCGTTATTCCTTCAGACTTTCGCCAAGCAAGTAAATAGCTGTTTTTGGGTGATAGATTTTCCAGTCAAACCAGTAATCCTTGAGCACTGGAATCGGCTTCAATTGCTTTCCGGCCAGTTGCCCGCGTTGGCATCGCCCTGTGAATTCCCAGAAACTGCCGGTTTCGGCGTCAATTAATTGCCGTTTGTCGCCTTCGGTGACGACGAAAAACTCCAATGTGCGGCCATCAACACTGCGTTCAAAAGCGCGAGCCGATTTCTGATCTTCGCCGATCAACACAAACAATGGCACGTTGCCTACTTCATCCAGAATCAATTGCTGTTTTTGCAACGATTCGACCGGAAAGGCCTTTGACGCGCCGTTCAGGTCAATGCCGACCACCAGCGTTCGCGGCTTCAATTTGTCCGCCGGATCAATCGGCGTGACGACGCGGAAGTTTTCGTATTGCGTTTCCCAATCTTCGGCTTCGTATTTGTCGGCAACCCGTTCATCGGGTTTCAGTACGCGACCCTGTGGATGTTCTTTCTTCCAGATGGCAAAACTCAGTTCATCGCAAAACACGGCGTTCAGCCGTCGGCCTTTCATCGGCCCCTGAATCGCTTCGCCGGAAACCTGTTGCCACCACGAGCCGGTTTCTTCATCTCGCATGATGAAGTTCTGGTTGTTGATGCCCGACAGATGAAATTTCAAAGGCCGATTGTCTACCGTTGCTTCCCACACCAGACCGGTGTGACAGAGCGTTCAATAAGTCGCCACAATCGGCACACCTCCGACCGTGTCGTGAACCACGTGGTGATACCCCATTTGACGGACGGGATACGCGACCGATTCGCCGTTGATCGTCACAGCCATGACCATGTCCTTGTCGCCGACGAACCCGGCTTCGCTGATTTTGGCAAAAGCGGTTTGACTGAGCGGATTGAACATCCATTCAAAATGGTTTTGCCGCGCGAACCACGTTGCCGCCAGCACCGGAATCATCGAAAGAACCAACACGCTGCGCCGCCACCAAGACCGTTTGCCGATCCACAACCAAATCGCCAAGGCCAGCGAAGCAATCAATCCCAACGCAGTGACAATCGGCGACCAGCTTTTCAGCCAATAGGAAAGTTCCACCGCGCGCGGCGTTTGCGGCTTGAACGGCATAATCAGCATCGCCGGAATCATGACCACCGCCAGTGAAGCGGCGATAACAATCAACAGCGCCAGCCAGCCGAGCTTTCGATTGAACGACTGCTTCGAGTTTGAAAAAGTTGAGTTTCTTTCCATCAGTGTGCTGCCTATTTTTTGAGATGACGTTCGAGCGTAGAGACAAATCTTCGGAAATGCGGCAAGTGTTCTTTCAGCGTGTCAGGCTTCAGATGCTCCAACACTTTGAAAGATCGTTTGCCTTTCGCATAGCCTCTGTCTCTGCCGCAATCGCGCGTAACCCAGGCCAGCTTGTCCTGCACTTCCTCTCTGGTTCTTGCTTCCAGATTCTGTTCCGGCAACAGCGCGCTGGTTTGAAGATGCTGTCCGAAGAAAACTCTCAACGCCTGACGGTCGGCCATGATCCAGGTTTCCATGCAGGTGGTCATCAACTGAGCTTGATCGTTGACAACGCCGGAAGGCTTATCCCAATTGTCACGCGCTTTCAAATGATTCCAGGCTTCGGCGGAGTCTGGATTTTCGTCAGTGGTTTTGATTGGGTCTTCGCTGTCAACCAGTAGCAATGGGTATTCACCGGACGCAGTTGAAACAGCAATCTTGAACTTTTTGTACGTCTGGTCACGACCTCCACAAGCCACAATTGCCGGGTTACGAGCCACATTCATCTTTTCAATCAGTTTGCGAAAACCTTCGCGGCAGCGCGCATGCAATTCTTTACTATCGCCACCGCCTTCGACGTAAATCGTTACCTTCACCACCGGGTTCCTCCCAACTCGCCTCGCGTCCAGAGTTCGCCCAGCCGGTAATGTTCGAGCCAACCAGCGAGTTTCTGGCGATCCAGCCGCCGCATTTCGGTTTGGCCTTCGTGCTTTTCGCAGATCAAAATTGATTCAGGCCGCTCGGTCATCGCATCAACCAAAATGTCGGAATGAGTAGTGACGATCAGTTGTGTCCGTTCAGAAGCTGCAATCAGCAAGTCGGCGATTTTAGGCAGAATATCCGGGTGAAGGCCAAGCTCCGGCTCTTCAATGCAAATCAGCGGAGGTGGTGTCGGATCGCACAAAATCGCCAGCAGGCAAAGATACCGCAAAGTGCCGTCAGACAATCGAGTTGCCGGGATCGTAAATTCGCCTTCTGTGAAAAAGACCTGAACAGTTCCGCCTTCGACGCTGACATCAAAATCGCTGAGGCCTTCGTAAAGATCAGACAATGCAGTCAGGATCGCCTTTTTCGCTTTTGGATCGCGGCGCAACCGATTGAGAAAAAGTCCCAGGTTGGAAAAATCTTCTTCCAACCGATCGTTCCGCATATCAGCTTTCTGAGGTGTGCGGAAGATAGAGTTTCGTCCGAAAGCCCATTCCCGATAAACGCGAATCTTTTCATAGACACTGGCTACATAAGAAATCTCTGGATAAGTTTCCGGGTCACGACGCTGGGCAAGAATTGATTTATCCGCTTCAACGCTTTCGCGGCTTAATGCTCTTTGCCGCCCACCCCGGTTTACAATCGGATTCCCGTTTTCCAAACGATAGAAAAAAGAAGGTTGGCTTTTGCTGGCAGGGGAGAGTTCCTGTTCCTCTATCAGTTCGCGTGTCAGGCTGAATGTCTGGTTTTCAGCGCGGAAAGCTATTGCGTGCCGCATGGATCTAGTTCTGGCTGATTCTGCAAATACTGCCTCAATTGTCGCTTCTCCTTTCGGATTACCTTTCCAAATCCATTCCAAAACCCCGCCGCCTTCCCGACTAATTACGTTTCGTAAAGAATCCAGTGGCACAAATCGTAACAATCCCATCGCGTCAATCAGATTGGATTTGCCGGAGCCGTTTGGGCCAATCAACACGTTCAGACTGCCAAGCGGAATCGGTGACGATTCCGGCCCATAAGACAATACATTACGAAGCGTGATTTCACGCAGCAAAGTGCTGTCTTGATTGGCTTGCAGTGTCATAGCTTTCTCCCGCGACGTAGAGGGAATTTACTGTGTTGAGACTATAACACGCGGTTTGCGTGGCAGAGTGGCGACTTGTTTGCCGCGTGATTTGGTTGCGGCGACGTAATTCGTCGGCTTCGATTTATCCAGCGGAACCGACACGTGTTCGTGAATCTGTTGGCGTTCGTTGTTGTCTTCGGGATGAAGCTGGCGGTATGGGCCGGTGATCGCCTGCGCCGATTCGTCGGCTTTGAAGCGCAGATACAACTTGCGTTCGCGCTCTGCCTGTTCGGCGTTGCCCAATCCCTGATAACAAAGCATCAGGTTGTAATGCGCCTGCAAATCTTCGGGGTCTACCAGCAAAACACGTTGCAGCGCGTTGACGGCTTCCTGATATTTGCGCTGCAAAAACAACACGCGCCCCATCGTGTTCAACACCACGCGGTCGCGCGGATATTGCGACGAAGCGGTTTGCAGATGCTGAAAGGCTTCGTCGTATTTGCCTTCGGCTTTCAGCGTCAGCGCGTAAAAGTAATGCGACTTGGCCAGATTCGGATTGATCTGCAACGCTTTGGTCAGCATTTCCGCCGCTGCGGGCATGTTGCCTTCCTGAATGCGCGCGCGCGCGACGTTCACCCAACCGTCGGCATATTCCGGCTCCATCTGTGTGACTTTGAGGAAGGCGGCTTCCGCGCCTTTGATGTCGCCTTGCAACAGCAAACCTATGCCGTAATCGTTCCAGCGTTCGCGGACTTCCTTCGTCATGACGGATTTCAGCTCCGGCGCTTTGTCGGTTTTGTTCATTACGCGCATCGTCACAGTGTCTTCGGCCATGGTCACAATCGGCAGGTCGGGGATTTCCTTGATCTGACCCGATACGCCCGATGTGTCGCCGGTGAAGACCCAATTGCCGTCGTCGTGATTTTTGGTGACGGAATAATCTTTCTGGTTGGGATCGCGCACACCGGCAAACGCCCATTGGGTGTTCCACCAATTGAACTTGCGATAATTGACTTTGGCTTTGATGGTGATCTGGTCGCCGCAATCGGGCGGAATCATCAACCGATAATGAATCGTGTCCGCCGCTCCGGGAGGGATCAACCGCACATACGCCACGCTACGCGCAGCCCAGGCATTGCGTTTGTTGATCGGATTGCCGCGTTCGTCCAGCATCAAGCTGCGGTACATGTGCGCGCCGCGTTCGACTGGGCCTTTGCGACCGCTGGCGTCGTCTTCGGTCTTGCCGCTCCAGAAAATAGTCTTGCCGTTGTTGTCAACAGCCTGCAATTCCACCCACACGTCAAAAGCGTCCACAGTTCCGCCCGGGAAAAAGTGGCCGACCTTGCGTGTGCGGACGACGACTTCCAACCGCATTTCGTCGCCTCGGCGCACGGCCAGATTTTCCACCTTGTTCAGCGGAGCGATGATTTCCGTCGGTTCTGAGATGAAGACTTTCGACGCGCCGAAATCCATGCCTTCTTCGCCAATGGCGAAAGTCGAAGCCAGGCGCGGCGATTCTTCGCCAGCGCGATTTCTGGCTTCTTTGACTTCGCGCGCTTTGCCGGGCGACATGCCGAAAATGTCTACGGTGACTTGTTTGTCTTTCAGAAAATCTTCGACGACTTTCAACTGCGTTTCGTCCTTGTTGACGAAAGGCAGCGCGGTGTTTGCGCCTGGGAATCGGTGCGATTTGACCATTCCGTTTTTGGCTGCCGGATCGTTGGCCGGAACCAGAGGCATGTGGCAATCGGCGCATTTCTGCGATTTCGGCGGGTAATAAAACGCCCGCGCGCCTTGTCCCGAAACGCCCGAAGCCTGCCAGTTGTCGTAATCGTTGAACCCGCGGAACCAGCGGTAATTGTTGACCGGAACGTCCAGATGCACCTTGTGGCAGGAAGAACAGTATTCCGGCGTGTTGTCGCGCATAAACGGTTTGATGAACGTCTTGCCGTGCATTTCCGGTTTGGCGTAAGTCAACAGATCGTGGCTCCATTCCAGAAACTTGTTTTTACTGACGGCCATATCGTGCAGCGCAGGGTATTCGATTTCGAAATCGCCATTGCCCATCGAACTGCGCACGTGCGTAATCGAATGGCACGACGTGCAACTCAACCCGTTTTGCGCTTCGGGCGTGTTGATCTGTTCCTTGATCGGCGTGTCGAAGCGTCCGTTAAACAACACCGCGTGGTCGTGGCATCCGGCGCACCATTTCGACGGTTGTGTGCCTACGACATCCTGCATGTATTCGATGGATTTGCGGTACCACTGGTTATTGAACGACGCGAAATGGTGCGCCGAGGAATTCCACTGGTCATAAATGTCTTTGTGGCAACGCGCGCACATTTCCGAAGTCATGAAAAAGTTCGACGGAATTTTGCCACCCGTGTTGGTCGTCGCCGAAGAGGGGAAAAACGGTCCGTCTGGCCCCTGGCCTTCGCCGTCCATCGAAGTCGGCGGATTGGTCGGATTGACGATATGGTCGTTGGCGCGCGTATATTTTTGAATCTGCCAGGCCACCAGCGGGAACAGCAGCGCCAGCGCCAGCACAAATCCGAATGCGCGCGCGAAAGTTTGTTGCGTGCGTTGGCGAATGATCGCCATGGCAAAAATCAACACTCCAACCACGCCCGCTATGACGTGCCAGGTCGCAGCCCATTTCACCGGTTTGCCGAATCCGAAATACGGTCGCGTTGCGCCAAAAACCAGAATGAATGTGCCCAATCCTGCGCTGGCCAACAGCAACAGAGAACCCAATTTGCCGCCGCCGGTCATCTCGCCCCAGCTTTTTTTCAGATAAAAGCGGAACAGCAGCGTCAGCATCAAGCCCAGCCCGAAATGCAATCCCAGATTCAGGATGTAAAACACCGTGGGGTAATCAAACGACGCCAGATAGGAACTGTTGGCCAGCAACAGCAAAAAGCCTATGGCCAGAAACTTGAGCAAGCGGGAACCCGAAGTTTGAGCGAACTGCATACACTACTCTCCTGATTTTTTGATGACCTGTTTTTTCGAGATGAAAAGTCGTCTTGGTAGTGCGCGGAAAATAGCTCACATGGCCAATCTCTGCAACCGCGCGAAGACTTTTTGACGCTGTACAATCGCCGTAGCTGCGGTGTAAAAGCATTGATACGCACGCGATTTCGCGTGCGTCAGTTTTCATAAGGAGTTGTTTTCATGCCAACCATTATCGTGACCGGAGGCGCGGGCTTCATTGGCGCGAACTTTGTTCGGTACGCGCTCAGCCACACAGACGCGCGATTGGTCATCGTGGATAAACTGACTTACGCCGGAAATCTGGCCAGTCTGAAAGGCGCGCTCGACGATCCGCGCGTGCAATTCATCCAGGCCGACATCGCCGACAAAGATGCGATGGCGGCTGTCTTCCGCGATTCGCAACCGACCGCCGTCGTCAACTTCGCGGCGGAATCCCACGTAGACCGTTCGATTGACGATCCATCGCCGTTTATCGAAACGAACATTGCCGGGACGTTTGTTTTACTGGAAGCCGCGCGCAAACATACGGCCAAGCTCAGCGACCAAGCGCGCCGAGCCTTTCGTTTTTTGCACGTTTCCACCGACGAAGTGTATGGAAGCTTGGGTGAAACCGGATTGTTTTCAGAAACTACGCCTTACGCTCCGAACTCGCCTTACGCGGCTTCGAAAGCTTCGGCGGATCATCTGGTCAGAGCCTGGCACGAGACGTTTGGATTGCCGACGATCATCACGAACTGTTCGAACAACTACGGCCCGCTGCAATTTCCCGAAAAGCTGATTCCGCTGATGCTGCTGAATGCCTTGGATGGCAAGCCGCTGCCGATTTACGGCGACGGAGGCAATGTCCGCGACTGGCTGTATGTCGAAGACCATTGTGCCGGAATCCTGATGGCGTTGCAGCACGGTCAACCCGGCGACAAATACAACATCGGCGGCGGCAACGAACGAACCAATTTACAGATCGTTGATCGCATCTGCGCCGAAGTCGAAGCGATTTTGCCAGCGGCTGAGAATCCCGCGCTCAAAGCTCTGGGCAAGACGAGTTATCAGGATTTGAAAACTTTCGTCGCCGACCGCCCTGGCCACGACAAACGCTACGCGATTGACGCTGGGAAAATTCGAGCGGAGCTTGGCTGGCAAGCGGCTTACGATTTTGAAGCGGGCTTGGCGAAAACCATTCGTTGGTATTTTGAAAACCGGAAGTGGTGCGAAACCGTGTTGGCAGGGAAATATGGGCGTGAGCGATTGGGCGTTGGGTAGAACTGAACGCTCATCAGGAAAGGATGCGGCGAATGAAAGAGGCACAAGATTCGACTGAAAATGCCAAACAAAGTGAAACGCCAGGCTCGAAAGAAGTTGGAAGAGGCTGGCTGATTGTTACATTGGTGGTATTCAACCTCAGCGCTTCCTTTCTTCGAACCAGTTTGGGCTTTTCACTTCCTACTTCTTTATTAATTGCTGGTTCAATTGTTTTCAGTTTTGTTTACTGGATACCGCCCCGACCAGAGACGAGTTTCTGGAGATTCGCATTGGGGGTAGCATATTTCTTTGCCGGGGCCTCCTCAGCAATTTGGTATATTCCCAATTCCATTGCTCATATAGTTCCTTTCTGGATCGCTTGTGGGCTTCCCGTTTTCGCATATTCAATTTCTCTTTATGGCGTATCCAGATGGTTTCCCGCTTTCAGAAAGCGACAAACGAGTTTCAAAAAATGGTTGTTGGGTAGTTTCATTGCGACAATCGTGATCGTGTTCTTCAGACTGATTTGAACATTCAACGCATTACAACAAGAAATATATGAAAGGCATCATTCTTGCCGGAGGTTCCGGCACACGGCTTTATCCGATCACCAAGTCAGTCAGCAAACAGTTGCTGCCGATTTATGACAAGCCGATGATTTATTACCCGCTTTCGACTCTGATGCTGGCGGGGATTCGGGAAATTCTGGTCATCACCACGCCGCAGGATCAGGCGCAGTTTCAGCGGTTGCTCGGCGATGGTTCGCAATATGGAATCAAGCTGACTTATGCCGCTCAGCCGAGTCCGGACGGTTTGGCGCAGGCGTTCATCATCGGGCGCGAATTCGTCGGCAAAGACAACGTGGCGTTGGTGCTGGGCGACAACATTTTTTACGGACACGGTTTGCCGGAAGATTTGCGCCGAGCAGCGCAACGTCAAGAAGGCGCAACGGTGTTCGCTTATCAAGTCCGCGATCCTGAGAGGTACGGCGTAGTCGAATTCGACGACGAAGGCCGCGCCATCAGTCTGGAAGAAAAACCCAAAGCGCCGCGTTCGTTTTGGGCGGTGACGGGATTGTATTTTTACGACAACCGCGTGTTGGACGTAGCCGCCAACCTGAAACCTTCGGCGCGCGGCGAACTGGAAATCACCGATGTCAATCGCGTCTATCTGGAATGGAATGCGCTCCACGTTGAAAAGCTGGGACGCGGCATCGCCTGGTTGGACACCGGGACGCACGAATCCCTGCATCAGGCTTCGGGATTCATTCAAACCTTGCAGGAACGACAAGGCTTGATGGTTTCCTGTCTGGAAGAAATCGCCTATCACGAAGGCTGGATGTCGGCGGACGATGTTCGCCGCATCGCCGAACCGATGAAGAAAAACGAATACGGCCAGTATTTGCTGAGAATGATCGAACACCGATGAAAGTCACTCACACACAAATCCCCGAAGTCGTCATCCTGGAACCGCAAGTCTTTCGCGACGAGCGCGGTTTTTTTCTGGAAAGTTACAACCGCCAGAAATACCGCGAAGCCGGAATTGAACTGGAATTCGTGCAGGACAACCATTCGCGGTCGCAACGCGGAACCATTCGCGGTCTGCACGCGCAACTCAACCGCCCGCAAGGCAAATTGATTCGCGTCAGCGCGGGCGAAATTTTTGACGTGGCAGTGGACGTTCGGCGCGGTTCGCCTACGTTTGGGCAATGGGTTGGCGCGTGGCTGACGGCAGACAACTTTCGGCAGATGTACGTGCCGCCGGGGTTCGTTCATGGGTTTTGCGTGACCAGCGATTTCGCCGAAGTGCAATACAAATGCACGGATTTTTACGATCCGACTTCGGAAATCAGCGTGCTGTGGAACGACAAGGAAATCGGTATTGACTGGCCGCTGGATGAAATCGTCGAACCGATCTTGTCTAAAAAAGATTTGTTGGCGAAACCGTTGCAGCAATTGATGGATGTCTTGCCGTGGTTTGAAAACAATGGAACAAACGGAAATAACGGAAAAGACGGAATTGATTTTGAAGTTTGAATGTTTCCGTTTGTTCCGTTCATTCCGTCTGTTCCGTAATCTTTTTGTTTTGCCAAAGAGAGTGAAATGAAAATTTTGATTACAGGTGCGGGGGGTCAGCTTGGTTCGGCGTTGCAAACGACGCTGGCAAATCAGGAAGTTGTGGCGTTGACTCGCGCGGAACTTGACGTGACCGACTTTGACGACGTTCGCGCTGCGGTTGCCGCTGTTCGGCCAGAGGTGGTTATCAACTGCGCGGCCTACACAGCCGTTGACGCTGCCGAAAGCGACGAAGCCGGAGCATTTCGGCTCAATGCCGAAGCTGCCCGCCATTTGGCGATTGCCACTGCCGAACACGACATTGCGCTCGTGCAGGTTTCGACCGATTACGTGTTCGATGGCGCGGGCGACAGGCCTTATGTCGAATCGGACGCGACCAATCCTCAATCGGTGTATGGACGCAGCAAGCTGGCGGGCGAGCGGTTCGTTGCCGAAAACAATCCTCGCCATTTCATCGCGCGCACGGCGTGGCTGTACCACCACCAACCGACAAACGCGAAAAATTTCCCCAAAACCATGCTGGCGCAATCGCACAGGGAATCTGTTCGGGTGGTCAACGATCAACTCGGATCACCCACTTACGCGCCGCATCTGGCCGCAGCCATCGCGCGGCTGATCGAAACCGAAGCGTACGGCATTTATCATCTGGCGGGCGCTGGGCAAACGACCTGGTTCGATCTGACTCGGCGGTTGTATGCACTTTTCGGCATTCAAACAGTTGTCGAACCCTGCACGACGGCGGAATTTCCGCGTCCGGCCAAACGTCCGGCGAATTCCGCGCTGACGACGATCAAAGAGCCTGGAATTCTGTTGCCATATTGGGAAGAGGGCTTGTTCGAATTGGCCCGTGCGATGCGATAAATCCTCGCTTGCAGGATCGAACTGTCTCAGCCAGAATGCCGCCCCAACTCAACCACATTGATAATGATTCAATTTCCATCAGCTTGCTGGTCTCGCAAGTCAATCCAGGAGGAATTTCAATGAAAGTAAGTCACAGCAGAATGTTCCTTTGCTTCGGCATCTGTGCAGCGATTTTCAGCTTCGTTTTTTTGCCTGCTCAACAAGCCCAATCGGTTCAGCAGCCTCGATTGGGCGACAAATTTCAGCGTCAGACAAAATCCGATTCAACGCTGGAACCGGATGCTCATTCGGAGGGGTATTTGATCTTTCGTTCCGGCGACGGCGTGGCTTGCCGGGCGATGACGGCGCACGAAGCTGAACAGCTTCAACTCGAAAAGGAGCGAACCTCAATGCGGGTGATTTCCGATCCGCGACCGGAATCTGCGCGCGCCCAACAAGGATTGAAAATCACCTTGCGCGGTACCCAGCAACTGGACAATTTCCCCACCGCCAAGCAGGCGTTTTTGCGAGCCGCGGCCAGATGGGAATCCATCATTCAATCGCCGATTACCGTGGTGATTGACGTGGATTTCGGGCCGACGATTTTCGGCACGCCGTTTCCATCGCCGAACATCATTGGCGGAACCAGTCCACAACTTCTAATCGGGCGGAACCTGTATGGCAACGTTCGTACTTCGCTGATTGGACAAGCGGCCAATGCACGGCAATCGCAAATCTTCAATGCTTTGCCTGGAATCCTGCCGACGGATTTGGGGCCGACCGCCAACATTTCCGGCACATCGGCTCAATTGCGAGCGTTGGGGCAAATTCCACCCGTGGCTGATCCGGACATCGAAACTACCTTGGGGCCGCCACCAGGAATAGGGTTCAATTCCAACTTCAATTTCGATTTTGATCCGACCGATGGCATTGACACCGAAAAAACGGACTTCGAAGCCGTGGCCATTCACGAATTAGGCCACGCGCTCGGTTTTGTCTCCGGCGTGGGTAACAGAGAATCCGCGCCTTCGACGGCGCTGTTGGCTCCGACTGTTTGGGACATATTCCGGTTTCGTCCGGGCGGGTTGAACGACGGCGCTTTTGCCACAGGTAATCGGGTGCAAATCGCCGGTGGTTCGCAGGTGTATTTTGTCGGCGAAGCCGAATTGCCGCTTTCGACGGCGACTTCGGGAGGTGCAGGCGGCGATGGAAGGCAAAGCAGTCATTGGAAAGACAATGCCCTGATTGGCGATTACACGGGAGTGATGGACCCGACCGCCGCTTCCGGCGAACGATTGACCATCACGTTCAACGATCTGACGGCGCTCAGTTTTATGGGTTACAAAATCAATCCCGACGTAACCGTGACCGAAATTCTGTCAGTGGACGACGGTTCACGCGAAGACGCTTTGGCGTTGACCAATGCCATCGTCGTCAATCGTTACACGCCGACGCGATACCCGGCCACGTTGCAGAGCGTGCGCGTGCAAATTCCGCCGACAACGGACGGCAGTTCGCCGGTCGGCCAGATGATTCGAGTTGTCGCCTTCGTTGACGCGAATCGCACCGGCCAACCGCCTGCCAACCCGACGTTGATCGTTGATCGCATGGCGACGATTCCGAATTTGCCGGGTTCGCGGTTTATAGAAGTGCCATTGACGACTCCATTGACGAACCTGGCTGAATCAGTCGCGCAGCAAAATCCAGCGCCGATCACTGCCGGAGATTTGTATGTCGGAGTTCAATCAACCAATCCCAGCGTGTTGATCTCCGCTGATCTGAATGGCAAGCAGCAAAATCGTTCCTTCGTTTCCACCAACAATTTCGGCAGTTTTTCGCCGCTGCAAACTTCCTCCAACCAGCCGGTGAATTTTTTGTCGCGCGTGGTGTTGTCGTCGTCGTTGGGCGCAACGCCGTCGCCCGCTTTGGCTTCGATCAGTCCAAGCGCGACAACGCCGGGCAGCGCGGCGTTTACGTTGTTTGTGCAGGGTGGCAATTTCCAGCCAAATTCCGTCGTGCGTTGGAATAACTCCGACCGGCCAACGACATACGTCAGCGGCACGTTGTTGCAAGCTCAGATTGCCGCTGCCGACGTGGCCAACGCCGGAACGGCCAACGTGACGGTGTTCACCGCCAACGTTGCGGAATCTGTCGCGGCCAGTTTCAAGATCGAAGCCAATCGCCCTGCGCCATTGGCGACGAGGTTGTCGCCTGCTTCGCAAGCCGCAGGCGTCACGACACCGCTGGAACTGACTGTCTTCGGTTCGGATTTCACGCCGCAATCGGAGATTCGATACAACGGCAATGCAAAGGCGACGACTTTCGTCAACAGCACACAATTGACGACGACCTTGCAGCCTGCTGATTTTGCCAGCGCCGCGGACAATAAAATCACTGTGGTGACGCCGGGGCCGGGCGGAGGCACATCGGCGGAACTCACCTTTCCAGTGGTTAATTGCGCGTTGTCGCTTTCCACCACCAGCCAGTTGTTTTCCTCGTCAAATTCGACAAGCACGACGGATGCTTTTACCGGCGGCATAGTCATCAATGCCAACAACGATGCCTGTCCGTGGGCGTTGACCGGCGGAGCGCCGTGGTTGACGTTGGTGTCGCCGCAAAACGGTCAAGGCAAAGGGAAATTCGTGCTGAGTTATTTGATCCAGCAAAACACCAATGCCGCAGGACGTTCGACTACACTTGGCATCAGCGGCCAGACACTCAACATTCGCCAGCTTGGCCGTATTGGCAGCGTTTCGGCAGCACGATATACCGCGCCGTTGGCTCCGAATTCCATCGCCGCTTCGTTTGGGATAGGACTGGCCAGAAGCACTCAGGTCGCCACGACACAGCCGTTGCCAACTACGTTGGATGGCGTCAACGTGTTGGTGATTGATTCGCGTGGCGCTTCGCGTCTGGCGCAGTTGTTTTTTGTGGCCGACAGTCAGATCAATTTGTTGATCCCATCAGGAACCGCCACCGGCAATGCAATTGTGCGAACGGCGCTTGATGGATCGTTTGTTGCCGATGGTGTTGTCGAAATTACTTCGGTGGCTCCGGCGTTGTTCACGACGAATTCCAGCGGCACTGGTCTGGCGGCGGCGGTGTTGTTGCGCGTCAAAGCCGATGGTTCGCAGGTATTTGAACCTATCAGCCAACTGGATTCCACCACCAACACGATCGTTCCTGTGCCGATTGATTTCGGCGCGGCGACAGACCGTTTGTTCCTGTTGCTTTATGGATCGGGAATAGGCGGACGTTCGTCGTTGAATGACGTTACGGTTGTGGTGGGCGGCGAAAACGCTACGGTGTCGTTTGCCGGGCCGCAGGGAGATTTTGCCGGGCTGGATCAAATCAATGCCGAGTTGCCGCGAACGCTGATTGGCAAAGGTTCTGTGACGGTCAACTTGACGGTGGATAATCGCACGGCCAATCCAGTGATGGTGACGTTCAAATAGATGTTGCGGTACGGGGAGCGTCAGCGACCTGAGCCTGGCTCAATAGACGTTTTCAGGAAAACCAGGTCGCCAACGCTCCCTGTACTGCAATGAATGCGGAGAGAAAACAGGTCTTGAGCAAGGAAACAACGGCATCCGACATTTATTCCGATTACGACCGCTTCGCGTGGTTTTACAACCGGTATTGGGGACCGGAATTTTGTTCGCCAGCGCTGGCGATTTATAACGTGTTGCTGTTTCCGCATCTTCCCGCCGGATGTCGAATTCTGGATTTGTGTTGCGGAACCGGCCAGATTTCCGCCGAACTGCATCAGCGCGGTTTTCAAATCACAGGCCTCGACGGTTCCGATGCGATGTTGCGATTCGCGCGGCAAAACGCTCCCAATGTGGAATTCATTCATGCAGACGCGCGCACGTTTCATCAGCCGCAGAACTATCAATGCGTCATTTCCGCCTTCGACAGTTTGAATCACATCATGGAGCTTGAAGAACTGACGAAGGTTTTTCGCAACGTGTATGAAGCGTTGACCGACGACGGCATATTTCTGTTCGACCTGAACATCGAAGACGCTTCGGAATTACTGGGCAGCACGCTGGACATGATCGAAGACGATCACGTCTGCATCGTGCGCGGCAGTTACAACCAGTTGAAGAAGCTGAAGCGATACGAAGTCACCATGTTTCAATTGGAGCAATCCGGCTGGCAACGTGCGGATTTGACCTTGCTCCAACGCTATTACGACACCGAAGACGTGTTGGGCGCGTTGGCCGATGCCGGATTTGTGCGCGTGAAAACTTACGACGCCCGGCGCGAATTCGGCTTCAGCCTGAGCGACGGGCGCATGTTTTATCTGGCCAGAAAATAGCGAATGACCAAACCACGAGTGAAAATTTGCTGTATCAGCAGCCTGGCCGAAGCCGAACTGGCGATGCGGTACGGAGCTTCGGCGTTGGGATTGGTGTCGGCCATGCCCAGCGGTCCCGGCGTTATCGAAGAAGATTTGATCGCTGAAATCGTCGCGCGTGTGCCGCCGCCGGTTGCTACGTTTTTGCTGACCAGTTTGCAGGACACAGACGCGATTATTGAACAGCAACGCCGATTACGGGCAAACACCATTCAACTCGTTGACCGATTGGAGCGGGGAAGTTATGCCGATTTGCGCCGAGCCTTGCCCGGCATACGGCTGGTGCAGGTGATTCACGTCAACGGCGAAGAATCAGTCGCCGAAGCCGTGGTCGTTGCGTCGCACGTGGACGCCATTCTGCTGGATTCCGGCAATCAAAATCTGGCGGTGAAAGAACTCGGCGGAACCGGACGCACGCACGATTGGACGCTCAGTCGAAAAATCCGCGAAGCTGCCGGTGTGCCGATCTTTCTGGCAGGCGGTTTGAAACCGGAAAACGTCGGCGAAGCGATTCGCGCAGTCGAACCTTTTGGACTGGATTTGTGCAGCGGCGTGCGGACAGATGGAAAACTGGATGAAGCCAGGCTCGCGCGTTTTTTTGAAAGTGTGGCTGGCACGTGACGCTCAGGCAATGTCCTGCCAGCGAGCGGCTGGAACGAACAGCGACAAATGTATGGGATTGGTGGTGACAATCACGACTTCATCGCCGTCTTCGATCAACAAGGAAGCCTGCGCTGTGATGATGACATCAGCATCAAGCGACAAAGCATCAGCCGTCGGTTTGCCCATGTTTCGCGTTTGTGCCCAGAGTTGAGCCGCGCGTCGCAGGATAGGAGTCCCGACCGGCAGATAATCGAACTGTGATTGCAAGGCATCCAGCTTCCACAGACTTTTAGTCCGATTGGCTCGTATCAATTCGCGGCGGACTTCGTAATCAGCAATATCAGGGATTCCGACATTTGTCCCACTGACAAGTTGGGCACGCAGCCAGCGATTAAATGCAGCAGTTTCTGTTGATACTTTGGGATTGGCGGCAATTCCGAGTGGACCGGAATCAAGCAGAATGATTTTGCTCATCAGAGAACATCAACCTTGCGCCTACAACGGCACGGTGTTCGTTGATCGCTTGTTTCAAGAATTCCAGCGTCTCACGTTCCTCTTCAGGGTCGCCTTCACTCAGCAGTTGATCCAGCAAGTTTATCGCGCCTTCACGATTGCCAGGACGAATGACAAGGCCGGATTTGCGCGGGCGATCTATCGGCAAATCTTCAGAGTTGTATTCTGCGGGTTCAATGACTGGAGCTGCGCTATTCATGCTTTGACTCTCCTCTGAAAATGTCCGACAAGCTGCCAGCTTGTCGTGGTCTCGATTTGACGCTTGTTAGGGTCAACGACAAGCTGGCAGCTTGTCGGACAGTCGGGCGCAGCCGTTTTCATCGTTTCAGGGCGTTGTCGCAAACGACATGTCAGACTCCTTTCTCGCTGACGTTGGCGATTCTAACACGCTGTTTAATTGGTCAACACGGAAAAACTAACCGCCGGCAGGCTTGGCAGCCTGCCGGCGGTTAGTTTTTGACGTTCTGGTTTTGGCTTAGAACGTGACTTTGACGGACAACTGAACCTGGCGCGGATCGCCCACGCCCTGACGCAGAAAGCCGTCGAAGTTGAACAGCCCCGGCGAGGCGTTCAACGTATCAATCGGGAACGGCGCAATGATTTGCGGATTGATCAGGTTCCGATTGTTGAAGGTGTTGAACATCTCGATCATCGGAATGATTGCAAACCGTTCGCCGCCGAACCGGCGCGACAGTGTCCAATCCAGCGAAAAGTATTCGTTGTCTTTTCGCGCGGTGTTGCGATTGTTGGCTGCGCGGGCGTTGGGGGTGAAAGGTTGCGCGCTGCGCGCCTGTATGCGTAGGCTGCTTTCAAACTTGCCGGGCAATTCGCTGTTCATCGAAAAGTTGAATTTGTGGCGAATGTCGCGGTCGGCGAATCCGTAATCCAGGAACAGGCGGTTGACATCGAACGAACGGTCGGTGAACGGATCGCGTTCGTTGGAATCGTCGTCGTAATCGTAGGCGTAAACGTAATTGCCTTCGAACTGAATTCCGCGACTGAACCGTTTGCGCAAACCGATGGTCACTCCGCGATAAAGCGATTTGCCTACCGAACTGGTGACCATGACTTCGCCCAGTTGCGGCGAAAAAATGCCGCTGCGATTGACGTTCAGGAAACGTGTCATGTGAACGCCTTTCGAGTGAGTGAAATCCACGTACAGCGCGAGCGTGCGAACCAGTTCGCGTTCGAAGGCGACGTTGGTGGAATAGATGCGCGGGTTTTGGTAATCGCGGCTGAACACGCGCACACCGGTGAAGAGCGGGAATTGTCCCGCCGGAACCGGCGTCGGCACAACCACGTTCGGCCAGACGGGCGCGGTTCCGCCCGCCGCGATGATGTCGCCGTTGATGAAAATAGTCTGCTGTTGCACCCCGTTGGTGGTGATCGAACCGACCTGCGACAGCATGTTTTGCCGGGCGTAATAAATGCCTGAACTGGCGCGCAGCACGGCTTTGCCGTCTCCGGTCATGTTCCAGGCAAAAGCCAGGCGCGGTTGGAATTGTTTGAATTGATCCGGCAGGGTTCCGTCGGACGGGAAACGCGGATCGTTCAGAAAGCCGCCATACGCCGTTGATTGCGGCGCGATGGTCATTGCCGGGAACAACTGGGCTTCCCAACGCAATCCGTAACTCAGCGTGAAATCAGGATGCAGTTGCCATTTGTCCTGAATGAACAGCGAAAACTCTTCGTTGTCTATGTTCGAAGCTCCGGCGGCGTCCGTCGCCGGGCCGCTCAACCCGGCGCCTTGCAGATACAACAGCAACGACGAAGCATTGGCTTGCGGTCCAAAACCCGGCCCGGCGCTGGCGGGCGTGGCGTATTTCAGGAATCCGACCACGCTGTCAAAGATGTAACGTCCCTGAAAGAATCCGCGAAAAACCTGGACGTTGTTGCTGTGCGTCCAATCGCCGCCCATTTTGACGTTGTGATTGCCGGCAATGATTGAAAAGCTGTCTTTCAACTGCCAGCGTTGGAACAGCTCGTCAATGTTCGGCCCCAGGAAAAATGGATTGCCGAAGCGAAAGCTGGTGACAAAGCCCATGGCCGTGTCGGCGGGAATGTTGGATTGAGTCGCCGAGCGCGGGCGATCTTCGCGCAGATAGGTCGCGTGAAATTCGTTGACCTTTTTGGCTGACAGGGTCGTGAACAGATTCAGGTTGAACGCATGGATTTTGCCAGGCCCTTCCGTGCCGTTGGCCGAATTGCCGTAGGTCGGAACGTCGAAGGTTTCGTTTTCCTTCTTCGACCGGTTGAAGTTGTACGACATGGAAAGTTCATTGGCCTGATTCAGGTTGAAATTCAGCTTGCCCAGAAACGCCGATGTGTTGATGGGCTTTTTGATCGGCTGGCCTTCGTCCTGATTGCGTGTGGTTTTGAAAAAGTTGATCAGCGCCAGTCGCTGGCAATCAGAACTGCCGGCGATCAACGCTTCGTTGGCCTGAATCGTAGGCGTTTGCACTGAACACGGCGCGCCTATGGGCTGGCTCAAATTCGGACGAGTCAGATTGCCGGTGATTTGCTCGAATGCGCCGAAGAAAAACGCCTTTTCTTTGACGATCGGGCCGCCGATGTTGCCGCCGAATTGTTCGCGGTGAAAATCCTTGAGCGGTTGTCCGTTGGCCGTGTTGGAACTCAGCGCTTCCAGTCGCTGGAAATGGAACACGTCGCCGCGCAATTGATTGCCGCCGGATTTGGTGATGGCGTTGACGAAACCTCCGGCTGCGCGTCCGAATTCGGCAGTGGCTCCGGCGGCGACGACCTGAAATTCCTTGATGGCGCCGATGGGAATATCAATCGCTGCGCGCTGGCCGCCAGCCTGTTCGGCGAAAAATCCGTTGTTGTAATCGCCGCCGTCCAGACTGATATTGTTGAAAATTCCGCGTTGGCCGTTGAAGTTGATTTCGTCGCCGTCCGGGCCTTGGGTGATGCTGACGCCCGGAGTCAGGGTCAGCAAATCTTCGAATTTGCGTCCGAGGATAGGCGTTTTGCTGATCGCTTTTTCGTTCAACGTCGTGCTGGATTCGGTTTTGACTGTGTCAATCGTCGGCGTGGCGGTGATGGTGATGCGCTCTTCGACAGAGGACACTTTCAAACTCAACGACAGGTTGATCGTCTGACCGACGGTCAGGGCGATGTTTTGTTGTTCCAGCGTGGCATAGCCGGATTTGGCTACGGTCAGCGTGTATCTGCCGGGTTGCAGTTGCAGAAACACGAACCGGCCGTTTTCATCGGTGGTCAGGTTTTTGGTCGAATTGTTATCGAGGTTGTTGGCGGTGACGGTCGCTCCGGCGATGACCGCTCCGGCCTGGTCGCTGACAGTGCCTTGAATCGCGCCGGACGTGCTCTGGGACTGAGCCATCGCCGTTGCAATCAAGGCAAACGAGAACAGCGCAAGCATCGCTGACAGCTTCAATATCTGTTTCATAATGATTTTCTCCTGAAGGGAAATGTTGTTGGTTGTCTATGTTCCGCGGAGTTATGCGCGCTGCTGTGGCGCGCAACTCGGGTTGAGTCCTGAGTACAGCAAAGCGTTATGAAGTTCAGATGCTTAGTTGGCGAGGGGGATTCTAAAGAGCGTTGGCTGACGTAGCAAGCAAGGCCGTTCAGAATTCATGCTTCAGCGTGTTTAACACGCTGAAGCATGAATTCTGAAAATTATTTGCTGATGGATTTCAGCATCTTCTGAAAATCGGCTTGAGCCGCGGACATGGTTTGGGCCGGGCCGGTCATTTTGAAAAAGACTTCGCCGCCCGGAGCTTCGACGATTGCGCCGAGCAACCGATAGCCGGGTTTTTTGGTCGAAGGTTGTCCCATCGCCATCCCGCCACCGGCAAAAACTCCTGTCAGATCAACCATCGTCACGGTCATTCCGTTGATGGTTTCCTTGCTTTGTTTGGCTTTGCTCGCCGAGGAACTGCCGTCGGCTTGTTCAAACTGGCCGATCCAGCGATCAATGTTGGCTTGCACGCCGCCGCCGATGCCGCCATCGAAGACCGCACATTCCGCGCCTTCGGTGTCGCCTTTGGCAGGCGGAGCGATATAAGTCGCCGCGCGCATTCCACTGGCGCCTTTGTTTTCCCAAGTGGAAGGCGGTGTCCATTTCAACCCGCTTCCGCTGCCGGATTGCATCGGCACAGTCGCTCCGGTTGAAGTCGGAGCCGAGCCGGAACCGTGCCCCACCGCAATTCCCGAAGACGATTGTCCGGCGGTGGATTGCGAAGAACCGGAGGTTGATGATGCCGGTTCATTGGATGCGATTGGTTTTGGCGCATCGGCGCACGCCACAAACAGCGCCGCCGATAAGATCGTGATCAAACGCCAGTTGGCGCAGGTACAATTGAGTTTCATAGTACTCCTTCTCTGATGATGATTATGATGATGATGGCAGGTCAGGCTTCTTTCGGAGCCGACCTGTCTTTGAACAATAACAAAAAGATGAGCAAGATCGCGCCAGCGAAAATCGCCGGTTTCGCCCACAGCGGTTTCCATTCGATGGCTTTCAGTTCCGAGCGGCGCAACTCGTTTTTCTGTGCTTCAAGGAGTTGAGCCTGACTTTCCATGACGGCTTTTTCAGTGGGATCGCTCGTTGATGAAATTCGGGTTTTCAGGTTTTCAAGCTCGGATGTTTTGGCGACCATTTGTTGGGCGGCTTCAGTGGATTTGGCGGTGGTGTGTTGCGTCAGAACATATCCGGCAGCCATCGCGCCAAAGTACATTCCCAAGCCAAGCGTGAACAGCACCAGCAAGCCCTGCGCCTGTGCGCGGATGTGTTTCGGTGCGACCTGATCGGTATAAATCTGGCCAGTGACGAAAAAGAAATCGTAACAAATGCCGTGCAGCAAAATGCCGACGATTATCATCCAGCGAACTTCATCCGGTGCGCCGAACGAAAACAACCCATACCGAATGACCCATGCCAGCATGCCGACCGCCAGCATCCACTTTACTCCCAGTTTGCGGAAAAACAGCGGCATGACCAGCATAAAGAAGATTTCCGACATCTGGCCGTACGACATTGTTTGGCCAATTGGCAATCCGGTCATTTCCACTACGCGGCTGGTGATCTGGTAATAAAACGACAGCGGGATGCAGATCAAAAACGAAGACAGCATGAAAATCAGGTACGACGGTTTTGCCAGCAAGGCCAGCGCGTCCAAGCCCAGAACTTGACCCAGACTGATGTTGGCGTCTTTCACCGGAGGCGTATGCGGCAGCGTCAGGCTGTACAGCCCGAGCAAAATGCCTGAGGCGGCAGTCAGGTAAAACATATTGATGCCGGTTTCCCAGCCTAACCAGCTCAACGCCAGACCGGCGACGATCCAGCCGATGGTTCCCAGCACGCGAATCAGCGGAAAGTCCTTTTCGGTGTCGGCAATGTTTTTCATCGCCAGCGTATTGCTCATCGCCAGCGTCGGGTAGTAGGTCAACTGGCTGAGAAAGATCATGAAGTTGATGGCATTGGGCGAACTGCCGCCTTTCATCATTCCGGCAGCGACGAACATCAGCACACCTCCGAGCAAATGCATGGCGGCCATCACATGCTGCGCAGCGAAAAAACGGTCGGCGATCATTCCCACAATGAACGGGGCGATGATGGCCGCAATCGGGCCGACCGCGTATGTCCAGCCAATGTCCCCGGCTGTGAAGCCAATCGTTCCCAGGTAATTCGGTGCGGTGACATACCACGCGCCCCAGACAAAAAACTGCAAGAACATCATCGCCGACAATTGCAGGCGGATTTTCGCATTCATAAGGTTGTGTCTCTCGCTTTGTGTTGGAGTTGGAAATCGTTGATGAACGTCTGTAAAGACGCGGCGGATTCTACAGGACGAACCCGGTCTGGGAAAGTTCCGCCCCAAAGAAAATCCTCTTTCCTGGTTGCCATCCAGAACCGGATTGAGTAAAAGCTGATTGCATTCATCTTCAACCCTTTGAACCCCAACTCATTGAAAGTTATGTCAGACCAAAACTTATTTATTGGAATTGATCTGGGCGGGACAAACATCAAGGCCGCTTTGGTCAACACGGACACAGGCGAAATTTCCGCGACGCGGTCGAAACCGACGCATGCCCGCGAAGGGCACGACGCAGTTATTGCGCAAATGGCCGTGCTGGTCGAAGAAATCATTCTGGCCAGCGGCAAAGCCAAAACCGATTTTGGCGGCGTCGGCATTGGCATTCCCGGCGCGCTCGATCTGGAAAAAGGCGCGACGATTTTTTTGCCGAACTTGCCTGGCAACTGGCGGCACGTGCCAGTGCGTGACCAGTTGTCGAAACTGACCGGCTTGCACGTGGCTATCTTGAACGACGCGCGTTCGATGACTCTGGGCGAATGGAAATTTGGCGCAGGGCGCGGATTCGACACGGCGTGTTACACGCTGGGCACAGGCATTGGCGGCGGATTGGTGCTGGGCGGCAAACTTTATCTGGGCATCAACGGATCGGCGGGCGAATTAGGCCACGTCAGCGTAGACCTCAACGGCCCGAAATGCGGTTGCGGCAGTCGCGGTTGCATCGAAGCGTATGCTTCCGGCCCGGCCATCGCCGCCATGGGCATGAAAGCCGTCGTGCAGGGGCGCAACACCACCATCGCCGAAATGTGTGATGGCGATTTGAACAAGATCACACCTGAACTCGTCTGCGACGCCGCCCGACAAGGCGACGAAGCCGCACGCGAAATTTACGAATTCGCCGGAACGATCATCGGCGCAGGCATCGCCAACGTGATTACCGCCGTCACGCCGCGCCGCATCGTCATCGGCGGAGGCGTCGCCGCTGCCGGAGAATTGATTCTCGACCCGATTCGGCGTTCGATGCGCTCGCGTGTCTTTCTGGTGGATTCATTGCAAGTCGAAGTCGTGCCGGCTCAGCTTGGCAACAACGCCGGGTTGATCGGCGCGGCAGTCTGGGCCAGACAACAATTGTAAATCTGCCGGGTTCAACTACGAATATCACGAATGTTCACGAATTAGATCGGTTTTCACTTGTGTGTATGGAAGGTTGTCGAACAAGATAAGCAAA
>ERZ1066125.90-NODE-90-length-76143-cov-30.840868_pt1 | contig 76143 bp, 54 predicted proteins | sample MGYA00382772_ERZ1066125 | MGnify/ENA primary metagenome ERZ1066125 (study PRJEB33369, sample SAMEA5778355) | biofilm metagenome | biome: Industrial cooling water; feature: Water cooling tower basin; material: Biofilm | place: United Arab Emirates | collected... | reverse complement strand
CAGCCGTTTTCATCGTTTCAGGGCGTTGTCGCAAACGACATGTCAGACTCCTTTGCAATCAACAAGTGCGCATAGAGGTTGACGCGGCGGCATTTTACGCCCCGCCCAATCTCCGAAAATATTTTTTGCCCCCATGGCAATTTGCCTTGGTTTTTTTCGTCGTCCCGTTACGTAGACAGCAAATACCGACTGGCAACGTCCCTACGCCGGTTGTCAATGATTACTTTCTCTGTGGGGGGATGGCCGTGTCGCAAGCGCAGCTCGCGGTAGAACGGATAAGCGTGACGTATGGCGCAGGTCGCGAAACGGTGCGGGCGCTCAATGATGTATCAGTTGCATTCCGCGCTGGCCAACTGTCGCTGGTCATGGGGCCGTCGGGCAGCGGCAAGACTACGTTGCTGGCGGCGCTCGGTTGCTTGTTACGGCCGGACGCCGGGCAGGTTCACGTCAATAACCTGCCAGTCGGCGGGCTGTCGGAAGAAGCGTGTGGGCGGATCAGGCGCGGGCAGATCGGTTACGTCTTTCAGGCGTTCCGTCTTTTCCGCTCGCTGTCGGCTCTGGAAAACGTCTTGCTGACGCTGGAAGTGGATGGACAGCGGGGCCGCCGCGCGCGGGAGAAAGCGGAGCAGGCGCTTCAGAAAGCCGGGCTGCCGGACAAATGGAGCTTGAAGCCGAATGAACTGAGCGGCGGCGAAAAGCAGCGCGTAGCTATCGCTCGTGCGCTGGTGAACGATCCGCCAATCATTCTGGCCGACGAACCAACGGCTTCGCTGGACAGCCAGGCGGGCGAACAAGTCGCGGCGCTGTTGCAAAAGCTGGCCGCCGATGACAGCCGCGCCGTGGTGGTGGTTAGCCACGACGCCCGATGGCTTTCGTTCTCTCATCGAGTAATCGAAATGCGCGACGGGCGCATCATCACCGATCAGGAGAATTGTCCATGAATTTGAGAAGCGCATTGGCGGGAAAAACCAAAACCGTGTGGCTCTGGCTCGGTGCGCTTTTGATTATCGTCCTCAGCGGGGTAACGGGGGCGCGGCGAATGGCTGGACGGCCTGCTGCGTTCCCCTCAGCCGATCTTGCTCCATCGCAACAATCACCGGCGCAGCAACGCGTAACGCTGGCTTGTCCTGGCCGGATCGAAGGCGCGAGCGAAACCGTCAATGTCGGGGCGGGCGAAAGCGGGTTGCTGCGCGAAGTCCGCGTGCGCGAAGGGCAACAGGTCACGGCGGGTGATGTTCTGGCCGTGCTCGATTGCGGCGCGCTGGAAGCTGAGTCGCAGTCGGCTCGCGCCGCAGTTGAAGCCGCCGAGCAGGCGCGAATACGGCTTGCGCGCGGCAGCCGCGACGAAGAGCGGCGGCGCGCGCTTGATGAACAAGTCCGCGAACAAGCCGTGCTGGAACAGGCGAGGTCGCAACACGCGCGAATGTCGAAGCTGTTTGAATCGGGCGACATCTCGCGGGAAACCGTCGAAAAGACCAAACGCGATCTGGCCGTGGCCGAAGCTTCGGTGAACGCGACGGCCAATCGCGTCGCGCTGGTCAACGCGCCGGCCCTGCCCGAAGAACTGGAGCGAGCCGATGCTGAGATCAAAGCCGCCGCCGAGCGCGTCAACGTCATCGGCGACCGGCTGAAGAAATGCGCCGTCCGCGCGCCCATCAGCGGCGCCGTCCTGCGCGTCCACGTCGAAGCCGGCGAAGCGGTCAGCACATTATTTCCGCAACCGATCGTCAGTCTGGCCGACGCATCGCGGCTGCGCGTCCGCGCCGAAGTGGACGAACGAGATTTGAGCCGCATTCACACTGGACAGCGCGTTGCCGTTACAGCACCAGCCTTTGCCGGACGCGAATTCGGCGGCACCGTCGCACGCATCGCCGCTCAGATGGGCCGCCAGCAGGTGCGGACGGGCGATCCGGCGGAAAAAAGCGACCGCGACGTGCTGGAAGTTTTGATTGATTTGGACGAAGTAGATGCGCGGCTGGTGATTGGGCTGCGTGTAACGGTCCAGTTTCTCGCGCAGTGAATTGTTATGAGATTGGCCTGGCGCAATTTGAGCTACGACCGGCTGCGGTTTGCGGTCACAGTCATCGGCATCGTCTTCGCGGTCTTCCTGATGATCTTTCAGGGGAGCCTGCTTGCGGGCTTCGTCCGCGCGGCTTCGCGGATGATTGACGCGAGCGATGCCGACATCTGGATCGCGGCGCGCGGCGTGCCGTGCTTCGAGTTTTCGGCGATGCTGCCCGACCGCTTCCGCGAACTTGCGCGGGGCATCGAAGGCGTGGCGGAAGTAAGCCGCGTCGCCGCCGGGCTTAGTTCGTGGCAAGCGCCATCGGGGGCGCGGCAACTCGTCACGGTGGTCGGCGCGGAAGCGGGCGCGGGCCGCCGCTTCCCGCTTCTCCGGCTGTCTGAAGGCGACAACGTGACGCGCCCGGAAACCGTCCTGATTGACCGCAGCAACGCCACGCCGCTCGAAGCGACCACGCCGCCCGTCGAAGTCGAAATCAATCGCCGCCGCGCCCACGTCGAACGCGCTGTCGAAGGTTTCGGCTCGTTCCTCGGCAGCCCGTATGTCTTCGCTTCATACCAGGACACGGCGGATTACCTGCGGCTGGGGCGCGAAGAGACGATGTTTCTGCTAGTGCGCGTCGCGCCGGGCTACGCGGCGGAAGAAGTGAAGCGAGGATTGCAGGCGCGGCTGCCGGAAACGGACGTGTGGACGCGCGAGGAATTCGCCAGCCGCTCGCGCGATTTCTGGCTCAACCAGACTGGCGCGGGCGGGACGATTATGCTGGCCGGGCTGCTCGGCTTTCTCGTCGGACTGGTGGTCGTGTCACAAACGATCTACTCGACGACGATGGACAACCTGGAAGAGTTCGCCACGCTCAAGGCCATTGGCGCGTCGCGCCGCTACGTGCAGCGCGTCGTGCTGATGCAGGCACTCGTGAGCGGGACCGTCGGTTCACTAGCCGGACTGGCCGTCACGCTTCCGCTGATCGGTCTGGCGCGGCGGGGTATTCCTTGGATTTACACGCCCTGGTGGTTGCCGGTCGGAATGATCGGTCTGAGCCTCGTCATGTGCAGCCTCGCGTCGTTGGTTTCAATCAGGAAAGCGGTGACTGTCGAGCCGGGCCGCGTCTTCCGCGCCTGAATTCGTCACCGAGCAGGTTTCGTTACAGAACAAAATTTCATGCTGAACATCTTTGCAATCAGGTCAGGCGCATTCAAAACGGATGTGACATTGCGTCGCGAGATACTCGATTTGATGGCGACCAGTTATGAAGACCCGACAGCCCTGCTCACACGCGATTTGGCTCATTGCGACACCTTGTACCTTGCCCGCGATGACAAAAAAAAGTTGTGTTGTTTTTTTCTGGTGGTCTGGAAGGCGCTCGAAGTCCCAGAGGGAGGAAATGTCCCATCCCTTTTTATGGGCGTTAGCGCAGTGCGGCAGGATGTAAAAACATTGGCCTAGCTGGCCGCGTGTACTTTCGCTGTGTCCTCGACGCATTGGAGTGGGAGAAGGAGCAGCAACAAAGGCTGGTTTTATGAGGCACGACAGCGACTCCAACCGTTTATCTTGCCGCTCTGACCTTTCTGGCCGAGGCCGAACCGCGCATTGACGGCGGCTGTTCGCCAATCGGCGCTGAGATCGCGTTGGCCATTCGCCGGAAGTTCTGGCCGCAGCGCGGCGCTGGCGACCATCCATTCGTGCTCAAAGATGTGGCTTTCAACACTAGGTACTCGCGGCAGGAATTGGAAAGAATAGACCGAGTTTGCCAAACGAAAAGCTTTTCGCTTTTCCGCGAGTTGGGCGTTGATGAATCCGCCGGAGGCCGGCTGCTCTTCATCGCCCGCACGCCTGACAGAACGCCTTGAGGAATCGAACCATGTCGAAAGATTTCAGCGCATTGCAAATCGTCAACTTAATCGCCTTTGTCGGCTGCTTTGCAAGTTTTGTCTGGGCGATGAAATACCATTTCCGTATGGTTGATAACGTGCCCTTCGGGACGCGGGTGATACAGGTCGTGGGCGGGATTTTCACACTTGCCCATCTCATCGCGCTGTTACGAGCGAAGCATACAACTGGATTAACCGCCGTCACGGCGCTGCTTCTCTACGGCGTCTCATTCGCGCTCTTTTGGACCTGCGTTCGCATCAACCGGGAGAAACCATTTTCGCTCGCCTTCAGCACGGATCAGCCCGAACACTTGATGATGCGCGGGCCGTACCGTTACATCCGGCACCCGTTTTACGCCTCGTACTCGCTGGCCTGGATCGCTGGCACCGTCGCCACCGGGCAGCCCTGGCTTTTGCTGTCACTGGTCGTGATGGGCGCGATCTACTACCACGCCGCCTCGGTTGAAGAACGGAAGTTCGCGTCCGGCGAACTGGCAGAAGCTTACGAAGATTACCGGCAACGCACCGGGATGTTCATTCCCCGACTTTGGCCTGCTGCGGCGGAGGCTGCGCGAAAAGAGTCTGCCTGACTGCGTCGGCAGTCACACTATTCAGACGCTCAACTGAAGCGAGTGCGTAATTCCGAGTCCGTGTTCTCCGTGATTTTGCGAGGTCTTCCGCGCCAGCGGCGCGTAATGTTTATAGCCTCGGACAGTTTAGCTCCCAAGCTCCGTAGAAGCGACATCTCACTTGTCGCTCCTACGGAGCCGGATTTGGATCTGGCTGAATTATGCGCAACTTCATTCAATCAAGGAAATCACCATGTCTAACACAGTCGCTCAAAGAGTTATTTCGGTTATTGCCGCTTCGCAGGGCATCCCGGCGGAAAACATCACGCTGAAAAGCACGCCGTTTTCACTCGGCATAGACTCGCTTGACGCGCTCACCGTCATCTTCAATCTGGAAAAAGAATTTGGCATGCGAATCCGCAATGAATCCTTGTTTCTCAGTAACCTGGAAGAGATTGTGGAATGGATCGAGCACAATCTGTCCGCATCTGGCACCGAAATCGAGGCGGAAGTATGAAAGAGCGGAGAGTGGTCATTACTGGTGTGGGCGTAATCTCGGCCATCGGCAATAACGCTGCCGAATTCTGGCAGTCGCTGCGACAAGGGCGGTGTGGCATTGGGCCGATTGAAGCCGTTGACCGCGTGCAGTTGAAGTACCAGAACGGCGCTGAAGTGCGCGGCTTCGGCCCGCGCGACCATTTTCCGCCGAAGCGAGTTGAATTGCTCGACCGGTTTGCCCAATTCGCTCTGGTCGCCGCGCGGGAGGCGGTAGCGGACGCGGGTATCGAATTGACGCCGAATATGTGGGAGGTCATGGGCGTGGTGACTGGATCGTGTTTGGGCGGACAAACGAGCATGGACGGGGTTTTCGTGGACCTTTATTCGGATCAAAAGAGAAGCGTACACCCGCTCTCACTACTGCGAGTGATGGCGCATGCGGCAGCCAGTCATATTTCAATGGAATTTGGCATTACTGGCTTGTCTCTTTCCATTTCGACCGGTTGCTCCTCGGCGACACAGGCTATTGGACAAGCCTTTTGGATGGTGCGTCAGGGGCAGATCGAAGCCGCAATCGCAGGCGGCTGTGAGGCTCCATTCAGCTTCGGACACTTGAAAACCTGGGAAGCTTTGCGAGCGTTATCGGCGGACACCTGCCGCCCTTTCTCGCGCGACCGCAGCGGAATCATCCTGGGAGAAGGCGCGGCAATGCTCGTTCTCGAACCCCTCGAAGTCGCACGGGCGCGCGGAGTGAAGATATACGGCGAGTTGGTCGGTTTTGGGATGTCATCCGATGCGAGACATATCATCCGGCCTTCACCAGAAGGCGCAGCGCAGGCCATCAAGTCCGCCTTGCAGGATGCCGACCTCCGCCCGGAGCAGATCGGCTACATCAACGCTCACGGCACGGGCGCGCCGAACGCCGACGCCAGCGAGGTTGCCGCCATCCGCTCAGTCTTCGGCAAGCATGCAGACAAACTCGCGGTCAGTTCCACAAAATCCATGCACGGGCATGCGCTGGGCGCAACGGGCGCGTTGGAAGCCGTCGCCACAATTCTTGCGCTTCGGCACGGCGCGCTCCCGCCGACGGCCAATTTCACTGAGCCTGACCCACAGTGCGACCTGGATGTGATTCCGAATTGCGCGCGAGAGGCTCAGGTTGAACACTCCCTCTCCAACTCCTTTGCCTTCGGTGGGACGAATGCCGTCCTAGCCTTTCGGCGGTGGAATGACCGTGGCGATTGAGAAGGAGCCAAGGGATGAACTCAAGCGGAAACCATAGCCATGACGGTTTTAAAGGCGCCGTTACCACGCGGATAGAGCGCGGCCCACGATGGCAATGCAGCCCCTACCTTTCTCCAAGCTGTGTCATACACAACCATCACGAGCTGTACGGCAAGGTATGTTTGAAAGTGGAAAACCTATCGAAAGATGGATTGGGTTTGGTCACCGATCAGCCAATCGGCATGCTTGTTTCCGGCATGAGATTGGACGGCGCCGTGCATTTTCCCGGCTTGGGCGTGGAGCAGGTGAAATTGGAGTTAAGATGGATTAAACAGGTAAGCGATGGCCCGTTTGACGTCGTTCGTCTTGGAGCCAAGGTCATCAAGTCGTCGCCTTCTTATCTCCCCTGTGTTGGACAGTACTTGTTCCAGCATGTGAGAGAAGCCGCCATCACAGACATCTGGCAAGCGGGCATCCTGATTCAGTCAGTAGCTAGCGGCGTGATTTATAACTTTGTTCAATCAGAAGAGGATTACCGCGAGGTGCTAGAGCTGAGGAAAGAAACCTACCCTTGGGTTCGGCTTTCTAATCAGAAGATTCGGTTAGAGGAACTCGGGGATGTCTACGATACAAGAGCCAAAATCCTGTATGCTCGTCATCACGGAAAATCGGTTGGAAGCTTACGGCTCGTTTTCCACGATGGCGATGATTGTCTTGAAATGCTGGAACATGTGGATTCAAAGTTGATAACCGAAGATTTTCCCAGCAAAGAGTCCCTCGTCGAAGTAACAAGAATTTGTATCTGCCCGGACTTTAGAAAGGGTGACCTGATGTTAGGGATGCTAAAGATGGCAATAGTTACGATGTTGCAACACGGGAGAGAATGGATGGTCGGTGGTTCTGAAGCCGGATTATTGCCTTTCTACAAAGCGTTAGGAGCAAAAGCAACAAACTTGAAATATCAATGGAACCGCGGCGGCATTTCAACCGAAGTGACAGTTATCATTTTCAACGTTCGCGACTTTCTGAACGGGATTGATGTTAACCATACTATTTGGGAGTTGATGGCTCCTGACATTATTACTTTCGCCCGCAATAATGACATTCCGATCAACTTTATTTTTGGCGGCAATCCATTGCACTCAGAAGCTTAAAGACCATCCCCCACCACGACAAATCCAGCCCACCAGAACGGGTGCCGGTACTGCCCGCCGCGCAGCATCTTCAATGCCGCCGCCCGCAATGCCTGCGCTGTTTCCAGCCTGGCTGACGGGTTTTGCATCCTTACTTTGAGTTGACGATGGAACTCGACCATCAGCTCAGTCGTGCTGGCGGATTCGACTTTCCACTGGCTGACCACGGTGCGCGGGCAGCCAGCGACAAACAGCGCCCAGGTCAAGCCGATCACGCCTTCGCCCGCACCGACGCGTCCGCGCGCTGTCTCGCAGGCCGAAAGCACCACCAAGTCGGCGTTCAGGTCGAGCTTCATTAGTTCCCAGGCTTCGAGCAAGCCATCTTCACGTGCCTCTTTGCCTGACTCAGCGGTCTGCGCCAGCAGCAAGTGCGAATACAGTGGGCTGGCGTCGTTCAACACGCCGTGTGTGGCCAGATGGAGCAGCCGATAGTTGCCCGCTTCATTCTTGATGCGTTCCTCGCGCGCTTCCGCGCCTGTGTAGACGCGGCTCCGCTGTGCGCCGTAAATGCTGGCGAGTTGCTTGACCTGCGCTTCAGCTTCGGGCAGCGGGTCGAACTTTTCATCGAGCAGCACGGTCTTGGCACGCTTGACCGTCTCCGTGCCCAGGGCGGGATTACCCAGGGCGAGCAGCGTCGCGTTGGCGGCGCGCGCGGGTTGTCGTGGGCGCCGCTTGATCATCTCGCGCAGTACGGTAAGCGAGGGGACATAGCTGACGGCGTGAGTTTCAATCAGGTAGCGATTGGGCGTGGACTGCAAAGCCTGGAAGGGCAAGTTCCACAGCGGGCCGTCTGGCACGATGACCAGATGCGTTTTGCCGTGTAGTTGCGCGGCGGCGGGTTTGACGAGCAGTTCATAAAGCTCGCGTGCCGCTTGGCCGAATTCCGGATCGCGGCGGGCGAGGTTTTGGCGAAAGGCGGCGGCGCGCTCGCTTAATGCCTCGGCCTTGATGGGAAGCGTATAGAGTTGCGCCGTCACCTTCGTGGTCTGACCTTTGGTGAAGACGAAGAGCAACACTTGCTCTTCGCTGACGACGAATTCCAACAGCGCGGTTTGCGTATTGGGCACCAGCGCCGCGACCTCATCCAGCGTGATTGGTTGCGCCTCGCCGCGTTGCGTTCTGAGTTCGGGATGAGCGGCGTAGAGCTTGCTTTGGAGTGCTTCAAAAGCAAGCCGCGTTTTTTGCAACTCGGCTTTGAGTGTCGTGACGCGCGCCGCATCGGGTTGCGCGCGGCGCTGCTCGCGCGTGAGTTGCGTGTTGAGCGTGGCCAATTCGCGGTTGAGGCGCTTCTCTTGCTCCTGCTCAGCGTTGCTCAGCGACTTGGATAGATTGGCGCGCCCGCTGTGGAGCACATCAAGCAGCGCGCGCGCCTTGGCGCGTTCAGCAATGGGAAGCGCCGCCCCAATCTGGCCTTGTTCCGCAAGCAGCGCCACCAGGGCGTGATAAGGGAAGACCTTGTTCTCGAAGAAACGTTGAGCATCCGACGCGCCGCCCGCCACCTGTTCGCGTATTTCCTCGATGACGGCGATGGCGTCTTCATAAGCCTGGCGCGCCGCGTCCCGTTGGCCGCGGTCTTTATACACGGCGGCCTTGGTCAGCAACGCGTTCCAGAGCGGGGCGGGGTTGTTGACTTGCCGGGCCAGCGTGATGGCGCGCTCGGCGTAAGCAAGCGCTTCCTGCTGGCGGCCTTGTTGGTAATGGGAGAACGCGAGGTTGTAAAGCACAAAGGCTTCGCCGGAGCGGTCGCCGATGCTTTCGCGCAGCTTGAGGCTTTGCTCGTAGATTTTGATCGCCTGCTCATATTGCCCGCGCGTGCGGTGGATGATGCCGATATTGTTGAGAATCAGCCCCTTCTCCGATTTGACGCCCGCCGCTTCGGCCAGCGCCAACGCGCGCTGGTAAAACTCCAATGCCAAATCCGGTTTCCCTTGCAGGCGGTGAACGATGCCGATGCTATTGAGCAGCAGGCTCGAGGTTTTGATGCCGCTCTCCTCGGTCAGCCGCAGGCTCTGTTGGTAATAGTCCAAGGCCAGTTCATAGTGACCCTGTTGCCGGTGGAGATTGCCGATGGCTAGCAGTGTTTCATGGCGAAATCCCGGATCGGACGTCAGCGCCAGGCTGCGCTCGTAGTAGGACAAGGCCTGCGCCTGGTCGCCCAGCGCTGAGTAGACAGTGCCCAAAGTGTAAAGCGCATTTGCGGTGGCCGCCTGATTGCCCTGTTCCTCGCTCAGCTTCAGGCTGCGTTGCAGAAAATCAAGCGCCAATTCCATGTTACCCAGCAGGCGATGCACGCCACCGATGACATTGAGTGCAAAGCCGCTGATCGTCGTATCATTCAGTTCTTCAGCCAGCTTCAGTCCTTGCTCGAGGAAGGGCAACCCTTGCGCATAGTCGCTCTGAAGCGAGTGCGAAGCGCCAATATTGCTGAGCGCCAGCGCCAAGCCCCGCCGGTCGCCAAGCCGCTCAGCCAATCCGCGCGCCGCGCGATAAGAGATAAGCGCCAACGTGTACTGCCCGCGCCGGCGCTGTTCGTGCCCCTGGCTGATTAAAGCGTCAACCAGCGGTTGGGCAATCAACTCTTCGTCCGCCGCGAGCAACGCCTGCCGCGCCTCATCAGTCTTTGCCGCACCCAACGCCGCAGCCAGTTCGTCGTAGGCCGATGCTTCACGCCACACGCGCCACACGCCCTCTTCCTTGACGCACTCCAACGCGCGCAGCAGCTTGCCCAAGCCCGCCGCTGGCTTGTCCGTCTTCGCATCCACAGCACTCATCTCCAGTTCCACGCGCAACTTCGCTCGGGCAGAGTCCGCCTTCACTTGACGGACTTCGACATCTTTAACTGTGACCTTTTCCCACGTGGCGAATTGTTGTTGCGTACGTTGTTTGAAGGCAGGGAACTCCGGCGATTTGGCGCTCCACAGGCGCAGCAGGCCATCCAAATCTTCTTTGGCGTAGACAGCAAAGAAGTCAGCGGCCAGCCGCCGCAAGGCCGCCTGGTCTTCCGAGCTGACGGGCACGGTGGAAGAGGCCTGCTGGGCGGGCGCAATAGCGCACAGGCAAAGCGCAATGACGAAACTGCCGAGACAAAGAGCCGCACGAATCATCTGCGAACCTCCTCTGGTAGTGAGTATTTGATTGTGGGAAATGCTGAAAGCTAAGCGCAGTGATTTTAGCCCTTCGTTTCAGACAGGTAAACGTCCATGACGAATTTCTCCTGCATCTGCCAACTTTTTTGCCGAACTTCCCCAGCCTGAGGTAGGAAACGGCCACAAACCCCGAAATATTTTTAGCGCAGGTGGCAGTGCCATTATCATCGCCGCAGGCGCAGCTTTGAGGGAGCGATTCTTTTTCGGCAAACGTCGGTACAAAATGCAGAACCCCGGTTGTTAGCGCAACCGGGGAGTCTTTTTTTCGGCTGCTTACCGCGAACGGCATTCAGCTTCAATTCGATTGTGGCGATGGTGTCACGCTCACGCAACCTTTGTCTATCCCGATGGAGACGGCTGCGATGTTGGCTTTCTCAGTGGCGGAGCCTTTCCGCCAACGCTTTTGTCGCGCCGAGAGCTGTGGGGCGCGCTTCTTTTTAGGTCGCGCTTGTGATTGCGGTCAGCGTTATTGCAGCGCCGCTTGTCGCGTGCAAGCACGCAGGCAGCAGCGGCGCGCAGCCCGTCAGCGTCATAAACGCAGTATCGCCGGGCGACTCGACCATAGGGATCGCCAACGCGCTTGTCGTCGTCGTCTCGCCACACGCCGACACGCCGCCCTGACAACCTCTGCCACCATAACCACCGCCACTTCGCCGTCCACGTTCCAAGAAAACGTGACGGATAATGCTTCCGCGATGAAAGCTTCGGGCAAGGTGTGCGCGTCTGTGTGGCGCTGGCCGGACTTCCAGGCGGCGCGCACATCCCTCGGCATGCTCGTCTATCGCTGGTGCGGGCGCGTCAGCCGTTGGCTCAATCCTTTCGTCAACACGAGTTGAACGCCCGTTGAATTTGTGATCGCACCGGAAACCGTTGCCGAAATACGCGGCCTCTTTTACGCCGAGAAGAAGGGTGAGAAGAAGTTGCGATAATTGAAAATTGTTGAAGGCTGAAAAGGCGAGCAGCGGCAAAACCTTTTGTAACCCCAAAAGCAAAAGCCGCTGAGTCACAAAGCTCAACGGCTGTAAGTGCTTTAGAGTCTGATTGCGGGGGTAGGATTTGAACCTACGACCTTTGGGTTATGAGCCCAACGAGCTACCAGGCTGCTCCACCCCGCGTCAAAGCGAAGGCGTGAATGTAGAGGCCGTTACTCATTTTGTCAACGGGGCATCGGAAATTTATTTTATGCTGACCAGTCCTGCTCTTATCCGCCGATGACTCCGGCAACGCCGCAATGCAGGCAGCGATACAATGTCCCGGCACGTTCAGGGAACACCTGCACTTTGGCTGGACCGCAGGTGTGTTCGACATTAACTTCGAAGAGCGTGTAATACTGATCGTCGTTGATGTCCATCAGAGCATCGAAAATCGCCTGCTCAGCCATTGTGTTTCGATCAACAGCTTGAAAAAAATCCAGTTCGTAGTCCGAATATCCGTCCTCGTGATAACCGTTTTGCATACTGACTTCTCCCCGCAGAAACCGTTTGTACGATTTCCGTCTTTGTTGGCTATGAATTGTTAAGAGATGGCTCGCGGCTTTTATACTACGTCGTCGCCAACTTTCAAAATTCAATTCAGAACAGATGAGAACAGCCTGTAACCTCTTACTCACCGATCAACTTCCTTACCACATTCCCAAAATTCAGCAGGAATAGCTTGAAAGTAACTTGCAATCCTTGCTGATGACTGAGTGCCACTTGTGTAAAGTTAAGATTTTACGTGACTTGTAGCTAGTTTTAGATTGGTGAAGATTTTTATTTAAGCTTCTTGACAAGTAAAGGCTCAAGTTTTATCTTTTGCGCGCACTCAGGGAATGGTTCTCTGAGGAAGCGAAAAAAAAATTGCAGGAGAAGTGAGGGAATAATCCCAATACAATTCAAGGAGGTAAGTTATGAGAACTGCTACAAGTGGAGTGATTAAGCGTGATCCGGTGTTTGCCGATTTGCGAAATATCCAGGATGAATTCAGTCGGATTTTTGCCGGTGGATTGCCAAGGTTTTTCGGAAATGAGGAGGTCTTCACTGGAAAATGGAGTCCCAATGTGGACATTTTTGAAAACGAAAATTCAATCGTGCTTGAAGCCGACTTGCCGGGAATGAAGGCGGAAGATTTCAATCTTTCGATTGAAAATTATCGGCTGACCTTGAACGGTGAGCGCAAGTTCGAAAAGGAAGACAAAGGCGAGAACTGGCATCGCGTCGAACGCAGCTATGGTTCATTCACGCGCACATTCACGTTGCCGAACACGGTCAATGTGGAAGATGTGAAGGCGGAATTCAAAGACGGCGTTTTGCGCGTGACATTGCCCAAGCGAGAAGAAGTCAAGGCTCGCAATATCAACGTTACGGTGAAAAGTGGACAGAACGGTTCAACAAACTAAGAAAATAACGAAGTTGGTGGAGGCTAGCGATTGACACAAGGGCTTCGGGCTTTTAGAAAGCTCGAAGCCCAAGTTTTATGGCCAGAAAATACAGTTATTAGGTCAAGGAGGAAAATATGAATCTGAACAAGTTTACGTTGAAAGCGCAGGAGGCGATTGAATCTGCCGTCGCTCTGGCCGAAAAACAGAATCATCAGCAGGTTGAGCCTGAACATTTATTGGTGGCAATGATCGAACAGTCTGAAGGTGTTACCCGTCCAATGCTGGGCAAAATCGGTGTGAATGTTCAGACTTTGTCGGGCGAAATCGAAGCGGCGATCAAAAAATTTCCAGCGGTCAGCGGCTTCGGCCAGAAGTTTTACGGAAATCGAACGACCGAAGTCTTCAGCAAAGCCCAGAAAGAAGCCGACAAGCTGAAAGACGAATACATTTCCAGCGAACATCTGTTGCTGGCTTTGGCCGATGACAAGCAGGATGCGGGCAAGGCTTTGCGTTCGCACGGTGTCAATCGGGACGCTCTGCTGAAGGTCGTTCAGCAGATGCGCGCCGGAGCCAAAGTCACCAGCCAGAATGCGGAAGAAAGTTATCAAGCCCTGGCGAAATACTCGCGCGATCTGACCGAATTGGCTCGACAAGGAAAGCTCGATCCGGTGATTGGTCGTGACGACGAAATCCGTCGAACTATTCAGGTCTTGTCTCGTCGAACCAAAAACAATCCGGTCATCATCGGCGAACCCGGCGTGGGCAAAACCGCGATTGTCGAAGGGCTGGCGCAACGAATCGTCTCAGGCGACGTGCCGGAAACCCTTAAAAACAAGCGGCTGGTTGGACTTGATCTGGGCGCAATGCTGGCCGGAGCGAAATATCGCGGCGAGTTTGAAGAACGATTGAAGGCGGTGTTGCGCGAAATTGAAAAAGCCGAAGGCCAGATCATTGTGTTCATTGATGAACTGCATACGCTGGTTGGCGCAGGAGCTTCGGAAGGCGCAGTGGACGCTTCGAACATGCTGAAACCGGCGTTGGCTCGCGGCGAATTGCGTTGCGTTGGAGCCACGACGCTCAACGAATACCAAAAATACATCGAAAAGGACAAAGCGCTCGAACGCCGGTTCCAGCAGGTGTACGCCTCTGAGCCGAATGTGGAAGACACCATCGCCATTTTGCGCGGCTTGAAAGACAAGTACGAAACGCATCACGGTGTGCGCATCAAAGATGCGGCGATTGTGGCGGCGGCGACGCTGTCGAATCGCTATATCACTGACCGGTTTTTGCCGGACAAGGCGATTGATCTGGTGGACGAAGCGGCTTCGAAGTTGCGAATCGAAATTGATTCGTTGCCGACGGAAATTGACGAAGTCGAACGCGAGATCATTCAGCGCGAAATCGAAAAACAAGCGTTGATGCGCGAAGAAGACGCTGTTTCCAAAGAGCGGTTGGCGAAAGTCGAAAAAGAAATTGCCGACCTGAAAGAAAAGTCCGATGGCATGAAAGCTAAATGGCAATCGGAAAAAGAAGTCATAGAGCGAATTCGTTCGTCCAAGGAAAAGATGGAGGCGTTGAAGGTTGAGGCCGAACAACTTGAACGCGCGGGCAATTATGAAAAAGTCGCCGAAATCCGCTATGGCAAGATGGTTGAATTGCAGCGACAGCTTGAAGCCGACCAAAGCAAACTGGAAGAATTGCAGGTTGCCGGTCGCACGTTGAAGGAAGAAGTCACGGAAGAAGACGTTGCCGAAGTCGTCGCCAAATGGACAGGCGTTCCGGTGTCGAAAATGCTGGAAGGCGAAGTTCAAAAGCTGGTCAAGATGGAGGAACGGCTTGGCGTGCGCGTCATTGGTCAAGATGATGCCTTGATCGCCGTGGCGAACGCAGTGCGTCGCGCCCGCGCCGGGTTGCAAGACCCGAAACGGCCTATCGGATCGTTCATTTTTCTTGGCCCTACAGGCGTCGGCAAAACCGAAACGGCGCGCGCACTGGCTGAATTTCTTTTCGATGACGAACACGCGATGGTGCGGCTGGATATGTCGGAGTTCATGGAAAAGCATTCCGTGGCTCGGCTGATTGGCGCGCCTCCGGGATATGTCGGTTACGATGAAGGCGGGTATCTGACCGAAGCCGTTCGTCGCCGGCCTTATTCGGTGGTGCTGTTCGACGAGATCGAAAAAGGTCACCCAGACGTTTTCAACATCCTGTTGCAGATTCTGGATGACGGTCGTCTGACTGATGGCAAAGGTCGCACGGTGGATTTCAAAAATACTGTCATCATCATGACTTCGAACGTCGGTTCGCGCGAAATTCAGGATTTCCACGGCGATGACAAAGGCATGCGTTCGGCGGTGCTCGAACAATTGCGCGGACACTTCAAGCCGGAATTTCTCAATCGCATTGACGATGTCATCATCTTCAAGCGGCTCGGTGTCGAACAGATTCGCGCGATCATCAAGGTTCAGCTTGAAGCCTTGCGGCGAATGCTGGCCGACCGAAAGATCACGCTGATGCTTGATCCGTCGGCGGAAGAATTGTTGACCCGCGAAGGTTACGATCCGGTTTATGGCGCTCGTCCGTTAAAGCGAGCGATTCAAAGCCTGATTCAGAATCCGCTGGCGATGAAATTGCTCGGCGGCGAAGTCAAACCGGGCGACACTCTGACCGTCAAAGGCGACCTGGACGCCGGACAGATGACTTTTGTCACGGGAGTCGGCCAGGCGGCGAATGTCGGGTAGAAGTTGGAGAGGGGCGGAGGAAAAAGGAGATTGAGAAACAACCCTCTTCTCCCCACCTCTTTCCCTCTGCTTGTCTGCTCAAAGCGGCGATGATAGATTGCCCGTCTTTCATTGATGGTTTCAAAAGCGCTTTTACACAGAGTTCTCACAAACTATGAATTCAAACACAGGTAAAGACACAACGGCGGCAGCGGAAGCCGCAGAAATTCATGAAATCCGCGTCACCGACAAACGAAGGTTCGACTCCGACGGCGAACCGATTGTTGAAAACACCGAACAAGACCCGCCCGCTCCGGCGCCTGAAGAAATTGAGGCTTTGCAGGCAAAGCTGAAAGAAGCCGAAGAAAAGCGCGGCGAAGCGGAGCGAAAATTGAGCGAATATGCCGACCGGTTTCGCAAGGCGCAGGAACAGTTGAAAGTCGAAACGGACGAAATGCGCGCGCGCATCAATCGCACCGCCGAACAAAAGCTGGAAGCCGCGCGTGGAGACCTGGTCGCCAGCTTGTTGGACACACTCGACAATTTGAAACGTGCCGTTGCTGCGGCGGAAACCAGCCAGCACAACGAAACCGATTTCAACGCTCTGCTCGAAGGCGTCAAGGCCACCGCCAATCTGTTCGAAGCCAAAATGCAGGGACTGGGATTGTCAGCAATCGAAGCCGAAGATCAGGAGTTCAATCCGGAACTTCATGAGGCCGTAGAGATTGTTCCGGTCGAAGCCGACCAGGACAACAAAGTCATCGCCGAATATCAAACCGGCTACAAGTTTGGAGACCGCTTGCTGCGTCCGGCGCGCGTGCGCGTAGGCAGAGCAGGCTAAATTCAAGCCAATATCCAATCCACCAAGTCACACGAAGAAGCACAAAGAAATCAAAAGGCAAATATCAAAAGTCAAAAATGCTGGCTTGCCTTGGTGAAACTTCGAGTGATTTCGTAGAAGAAAAACAACAGAGGAGAAAACCCAATCGTGGCAAAAGACCTGACATTTAGAGAAGACGCTCGGCGGGCAATGCTGGAAGGCGTCAACATTCTGGCGAACGCGGTTCGCGTGACGCTCGGCCCTCGTGGTCGTAACGTGGTCATTGATAAAAAATTCGGCTCGCCGTTGATTACCAAAGACGGTGTGACCGTCGCCAAAGAAGTTGACCTGAAAAATCCGCTGCAAAACATGGGCGCGCAGATGGTGCGTGAAGTCGCTTCCAAAACCAACGATGTGGCCGGTGACGGTACAACAACGGCGACCGTGTTGGCGCAGGCGATTTTCCGTGAAGGCGTCAAAAACGTCGTGGCGGGCGCGAACCCTATGGCGCTCAAACGCGGCATTGATCGTGGAGTCGCGGCCGCCGTTGCTGAAATCGAAAAGATGTCGAAAAAGGTCAAAGGCAAAGAAGATCTGACCGCCGTCGGCACGGTTGCCGCCAACGGCGACAAACTGATCGGCGAATTGCTGGCCGAAGCGATGGAGCAGGTGGGCAAAGACGGCGTGGTCACAGTCGAAGAAGCCAAAACCATTGAAACGTCGCTCGACATCGTCGAAGGCATGCAATTCGATCGTGGCTACATTTCGGCCTACTTCGTCACCGATCCGAACAAGATGGACGTGACGTTGGAAGAGCCGTTGATTCTGCTGCATGAAAAGAAAATTTCATCGCTGCACGAACTGTTTCCGATTCTGCAAAAAGTCGCCGAAACCGGTCGCAGCTTTCTGATCATCGCCGAAGATGTCGAAGCCGAAGCATTGTCGGCGCTGGTCATCAACAAACTGCGCGGCGTGTTGAAAGTCGCCGCCGTCAAAGCGCCGGCTTTCGGCGACCGTCGCAAAGCCATGCTCGAAGACCTGGCCATTCTGACCGGCGGCAAGGTCATCACCGAAGATTTGGGCATCAAGCTGGAAAGCGTCGAATTGTCAGATTTGGGCAGCGCCAAGAAAATCATCATTGATAAAGACAACACCACGGTCATCGAAGGCGCAGGGCGCAAGAGCGATCTGCAAGGCCGTGTCGCTACGCTTCGCCGACAGACCGAAGAAACGACTTCAGATTACGACCGCGAAAAATTGCAGGAACGATTGGCCAAGCTGGCGGGAGGCGTCGCCGTCATCAAGATCGGAGCCGCGACCGAAATTGAAATGAAAGAGAAGAAGATGCGCGTCGAAGACGCTCTGCACGCCACCAAAGCCGCCGCTCAGGAAGGCATTGTGCCGGGCGGAGGCGTCACGTTGTTGCGCGCCGCCAAAGCTCTGGAAGCGATTGAAGCCGAAGGCGACGAAAAAACCGGCGTCGAAATTCTGCGCCGCGCGATGGAAGAACCGCTTCGAATGATCGCCCAAAACGCCGGGCAAGATGGCAGTTTGATTGTCGGAAAAGTCCGCACTGAAAAGAAAACTGTCGGTTACAACGCTGCGACCCGGCAGATGGAAGATTTGCTGGAATCCGGAATCATTGATCCGGCCAAAGTCGTTCGCACGGCGCTGCAAAACGCGGCTTCGATTTCGGGGCTGTTGCTGACCACAGATGCCGCGGTGACGGACATTCCCGAAGCTCCGGCGGGACCGATGCCGGGCGAAGATCACCACTGAGGAAAGTAGACAGAAGACAGTAGGCAGTAGAATTTATGTCTGCGCTTTACTGACTGCAGATGATCGCCACGGCATTTTGTGCGAGCGGCCATTTTCAAAAATCTGGTTTTGGCGACTTCAGCAGGAATTTTGAAAGATCGTTGCTGACTACTGTCTTCTGACTACTGTTTACTTTTTCGATTGCTTGACAGCGCCAATTGTGGGCAGTAGCTTTACTGCGCCTTCCAAAAATGCGCGGTTATTTGATCTTCGCCGCGATCCGAAAGTGAAAAAGAAATGTCGAAATTGTTTGTTTACGGACTGTGAAGTTTCGATCTGAAGGCGTAGACTTTTCGTAGTTGAAAATGGTGTTGAAAAGCCTGTTTTTTTACAGGCGAGTTTTTCAAGAGAGGTACAAAGTCGTGTTTGATTTAGGACCGATGACAGACAAATTTTCCGAATCCGGGCAATCTGTTGTCCGGCGCGCAATCGAGGTCTCAAAAAGCCGGGATCATAATTTTCTTTCGGTCGAACACATCTTCACGGCTTTGAGCGAGCTTGAAAGTGTGTTGTTCACTGAAACCATGCAATCGGTCGGCATTGATCCGCGAGCCGTGTCGCATTTGCTGGAACAGGAACTGGGTAAAAGCCGCCAGTATGTCGGCAAGAAAATGTATATCGCCGACACCACGCGCGATTTGTTCAATCGCGCGTTGAAACGCGCGCGTTCGCAGGGACGCTCCCAAATTGAATCCTACGATTTGATGGCGACGCTGTTTTCGGATCAAGGCGGCAAACCGGCAGAGATTTTGCGCGCGCTCGGCGTTGACCCGCGTTTCGCCACCGACACCATCACGCAAAAAGTTCGCACCCGCGAAGAACAAACGGAAATCCAACGCAAAAAATACGAGCTTCCGCCTTACCTGAAGCATTTCGGGCTTTCGCTGAACAAACTGGCGCGACAGGACAAATTGCCGCCGACCATCGGGCGCGAGCACGAAATCCAGCAGATGATCGAAATTCTATGCCACCGCGAACGTGCCAATTCGCCGATGCTGGTTGGCGAACCCGGCGTAGGCAAAACCGCCGTGGTCGAAGGCCTGGCTCGCTTGATCGAACTGGAACCGCACAAGGTTCCGGCGCGGCTTCGCAATGCCCATATCGTGCAATTGCAGATGGCCGGCATTGTCGCCGGAACGATGTTGCGCGGAATGTTCGAAGAGCGATTGCAAGGCATCATTCAGGAAGTCAAAGAGCGCACCGACCTGATTCTGTTTGTGGACGAAGCGCACACCATCATTGGCGCCGGTTCGGCGATGGGAGCTTCCAGCGATGCGGCGAATATGTTCAAAGGCGCGCTGGCGCGCGGCGAACTGCGCATCATCGGCGCGACGACCATCACCGAATACAAGGAATACATCGCCGAAGACGAAGCTCTGGCGCGACGCTTCCGGCTGGTCAAAATTGACGAACCCAGCCTGACCGAAACTCGACAAATTCTGCAGGGCATTCGTCCGCGTCTGGAAAAGAATTACTCCGTCAAAATCACGGACGCCGCGATTGATATGGCGCTGGAAATGGCTCCGCGCTACATACGCAATCTGCATCTGCCGGATAAAGTCATCGGCTGGCTCGACACGGCTTCGGTCAAAGTCGAAATCAACGAACCTTCGGTCATGCAGGTCAAACCGGAACACATCATTGATGTCATTTCCCAGGAATCGCGCATTCCGCGCGATCTGGTCTTCCGCGATACGACGGATCGTTTCCGCACGTTGGAAGAAACACTTGGCCGTCGAGTCATCGGGCAAAAAGACGCCGTCAAAGCCGTTGCACAACGCTTGCGGTTGAACAAAGGCCCGTTGAAAGAAAATTTCTACAAACCGGACGGCGTGTTGTTGTTTCTGGGTCCGACCGGCGTAGGCAAAACCGAATTGGCCAAAGCCGTTGCCGAAGCCATGTTCGGCGATGAAGGCAAAATGGTGCGGATTGATATGAGCGAATATCAGGACGGAACCGTTGCCATCGAAAAACTGATCGGCATGCCGCGCGGCATCGTCGGCAGCGAACGCGGCGGCATTCTGACCGAACGTATGCGCGAAAACCCGTACACGGTCTTGCTGCTCGACGAAGTCGAAAAAGCTTCGCCGTATTTGCTCAATCTGTTTTTGCAGGCCTTTGACGAAGGCTGGCTGACCGATGGTCGCGGCAAGAAAGTGTATTTGTCCGATGCGATCATCATCATGACTTCGAACCTCGGCAGCGAGAATTTCAAGAAGTACATGAAACCGCTGGGCTTCGGCAACAAAACGACTGCCGATGTGGAAGAGATCAAACGCGCGGTGATGGGCGCGGCGGAAAATCGCTTTTCGCCGGAATTCCGAAATCGCATTGATGAAATTGTGGTCTTTTCTCCGCTGACTCAGGACGAAGTGAAGCAGATCGCTTTGTTGTATCTGGGCAGCATGCGTCGCCAGATGGAACGCCAGGGCAAGATCATGCGGCTGAGCGAAGCCGCGCTGGAAAAAGTCGTCGAAAAAGGATTCAGCCCGGCTTACGGCGCGCGCTTCCTGAAACGCACGATTGACGAAGTGGTCAAACTGCCGATCACCAATCTGTGGAAAGCGTTCAACACCTTCGTCGTGGATTTGAAAGACGGCGAAATTGACGTGCGTGGCGAATGATTACGCAGTTGACCTGTGAAAAACAGGAATGCCCGGCGCGCCATCGGTTCGCCGGGCATTCTTATTCTGGGCTGTACGTGGCCAAAGGAGTCCGTCATCGGCCTTACTTCAACGGAACAGCTTCAACAGCCAGTTCGATTCATCCAGCTTTCTTCCCCATAAACTGTATTCGTGCGTATAGATTCGAACCGATTGGTCATGTTCTCCCGTGGCAACTTGCTTGCCATCAGGCGAGAATGAGACAGAAAGCACAGACGGTTTATGTGTGCCGATGTTGGTAATGAAGCGACGGCGTGCGACATCCCACAATTTGACAGTTTCATCAGCACTGGCTGAGGCCAATAAGCGGCCATCTGGCGAAAACGACAGTGATTCGACATTGGCCGCGTGCTGCCCGATCACGGCGAGTTCCTGCAAAGGCTCCACCTGCCATAGCCGAATCACACCTGAATTTTCTCCGGTTACCAACCGTTGGTTATCGGGTGCAAATGTGACCGCCGTAATGTTTCCTTGCCTCTTAATTTCGTGAAATTTCCAAGAACCGACTTCCCACCGATAAATGCGCCCATCAGTCGCCACGCAAACTAGCCAGTGACTATCCAGCGAAAAAGCCGCTCCACGAATTTCCGGCATCTGGTCGCCTCGCAATGGCAGAAAATCAACGACGAGTTGCCCGTGTTCCACGGCATACAGACCGAAAGTTGTCGCCACCCATTTTTGATCGGGCGAAATGGCGATGCTGTAATTCAGACTGGCGTCGGTTTTGTGCGGCGGCGAGAAGTTCCGCACCAGCCTGTGTGTCACCGCATCCCACAACGTTACCTGGCCCTGTATATCGCTGGAAATCACAAACTTACCATCCGCCGAAATTGCCGCGCCGGCAATCGGCACGCCTTGTCCTGACAGCACTCCGCGTTTTATTCCGCTATTCGCATCCCAAAGGATGATTGAGCGGTCTTCGCTGGCGGAGGCAACAGTTTTCCCATCCGAAGAAAAAACGACTGTGCGCACAACCCCACTGTGAGAGGCGAAATTCGCCGTCGCTTCTTTTTCGGCAATGTTCCAAACCAAAATGGCTCCGTCTCCATGCGCCGAAATCAATTGCCTGGAATCGGTGGAAAATGCCAAATCTGTCACCAGGTCGCGGTAAGGAAAACGCGCCAGTTTGGCCTGGGTTTGAGCATCCCAAACAATGATGTTATCGCTGCCTGACGCAACCAACCGGCCATTAGGCGAATACGCGATAGCTCGTCCGCGATCCCGATGAGCTGAGTAACGTGCAATAAGCTTATGTTCACCTACCGTCCAAAAACGACGCAAATCCCAGAAACTGACAAAACCACCTTTATCAGTCGTCGCCATCCATTGGCCATCCGGCGAAAGCGCACCCCTTCCGAAACTTTCCTCCGTGCGGTGCTGGGTTGAGTGTTTCATTGTTGCCAAGTCGAAGGTGTGCCAGAAATATCCCAACAGGAATCGGCTGTCTGGCGAAGCCAACAGATTTCCGAGTGGGGGCGACTGCCCTGCGAGTCGCCACGTTTCAACTTCCCAAAGATTCAGCATCCTCTGTTGAGTGTTTTTGACTGTCTGTTCTTGCGCCACTAACAGCCGTCCATTTGGAGTAAAGGCCAGCACTCCGCTAATGCCACCCTCCTCTCCTGGCAGTTCTTTTATTTTGCTGAATTGTGCGGCATCCCAAATGGTCACTTTGCTGTCAGTACTTGATGTCGCAAACCATTTGCCGTCCGGCGAATAGGCCACTGCCCCAACGTATTTGGCTTGATCGAACTTCAATGTCGCAAGCCGTTCACGGCGCGTAACGTCCCAAACGATGGCGGCTTTGTCGTTGCCGCCCGAAACCAGCATCTTGCCATCCGGTGAAAGCGCGATGTCACGAATCATATCGGCATGTCCATCCTGCAAAACCTTCACTTCCCACTTCTCTTCGACGGAATACAAAGCGGCGAAAAACAGTGTCACCAACCCAGCCAGCAGGGCGACAGCCATCACCTTGCCCAGCGCGCTCAGGTAACTGCGCCTCAGCAGCGCCGATTCCAACCGCCCGCGTTTGATGGTCGAATGTCGCCAGATGCGCCACAGCGCGGCGGGCGACAGACGGATATTTTTGTCTGTGGCGTACAGAGCGACAGCTTGATTCAGCGATTGATTGGCGCGTTTTTGCGCCAGCGCCCGATCGCGTTCTTGCAGATTGGCTTGCGTCGGTGTGCGAAGCTCATTGAGCGCTTCCAGCAGTTCTCCGGCGGAAGCAAACCGTTCATCGCGGGATTTTCGCGTAGCCTTCTTCACGACGGCATCAAGCGCCGCAGGCAGGTCTTTGCGCTGTGCGTTGAGCGGCGGGAGTTCTTCAGAACTCCTTACAGCTTCGAGCTTTTCCTGAAGCGATAGTTTGGCGTAAGGATGCCCCGCGAGCATTTCGTACATCAATACGCCGAGCGAAAAAATATCCGTCCGGGCGTCTATTTCTTTTTCTCCGCGCGCCTGTTCCGGCGACAAATAACCGGGCGTTCCCAACACCAACCCGGCTAGTGTCGCATTGGATTGGCTTGTCAGGTTGCCGCCACTGGTTTCGGCTGCGGGCAGGTCGAAGCGTTTGGCGATGCCGAAATCCAGCACCTTGACCAAACCGTCGGCCCGCAGCATGACGTTTTCCGGTTTGATGTCGCGGTGAATGATGCCGGCGCCGTGAGCGGCTTTCAGCGCGGCAGCGATTTCCGCGCCGATGCCGACGGCTTCCTGCCAACTCGGTTTGGAATCTTGCAGCCGCTGCCGCAGTGTCCGGCCTTCGACAAATTCATAAGCGATAAAAACTGTTTCTTCGTGCTGGGCGATTTCGTGAACGGTAATGATATTCGGATGGTTCAACATCGAAGCCGCGCGCGCCTCCCGCTCGAAGCGTTGCAGCAGCGCAGGCGAGGAGCCTAAATGCGCCGTCAGAAACTTGATCGCCACTTGCCGATTCAGCTTTGAATCTTCGGCCAGCCAAACTTCGCCCATTCCGCCTTCGCCCAACAGCCGCAGAATCTGATAATGGCCGACTCGCTCTCCCGCCCAATCTCGCCGTGAAGCGTCGGCCAGTTGTCGCGCGGCCAGTTTGATGGCTGATGTCGGCAACGCTCCATCATCGTTATTCGCGTGATCCAGCAAGGATTCAATCTCTGCGCGCATCTCGACATCGTCGCGGCAAGCCTCGGCCAGGAAAGCCTTGCGTTCCGCCGGAGGGAGTTGGATGGCTTGTTCGAACAATTCAATCAGCCGTTCACTGCGATCATCGGGTGTGTCATCTGAGTTCATTGTGGGATACCTCCGTTGAAGCGCGATTGTCACGACCGCGTTTCGGCTATTTTTCCAATTCTCGCCGCAACCAGGTCATCGCAAAGTTCCAGTAACGGGTCGCTGCCGTTTCGGAAATGCTCATCGCTTCGGCGATTTCCTTGTTCTGGAACCCGCCGAAGAAACGCCATTCGACGACAAACGCCGCGTTGGCGTTGAATGCGGCCAATCGTTCCATGGCTTCGTGAATGGCTACGATGTCGGCGAGCGATGTCGTCTGGCAGATGGTGACATCGCCCAGCGAAACCTGCGCCGCGCCGCCGCCACGCTTTTGGTAGGCTTGCGCCCGCGCCCAATCCACCAGAATGTGGCGCATTGTCGTTGCCGCCACGGCGATGAAATGCGCGCGGCTTTGCCAATTGACCTGCCCGCTTTCCAGCAATCGCACCCAGGCTTCATTAACCAGCCCCGTTGTTTGCAGCGTGTGGCCGTTGCGTTCGCCGCGCAGGTAATGGCGCGCCAAGCGGCGCAACTCCGCGTCCACCAGCGCCGCAAGCTGTTCAAACGCCTGCCGGTCGCCCGCGCGCCAAGCCGCCAATAGATCGGTAAATTGTGGTGTAGTCATGTTCTCGCCCCTTCTTCAGGCTGTATTGGTCGGGGAACCGACTGTCGTGTTGAACCGAACGCAACCTTGAGGACAGGCTGCGGCTTGTGAGAGCGCTGAATAAAATTTTTCAGCCGCGTGAAATTTCCCGCCGCAGTTATCGCTTACGACGGCAGAGCAAAAACGCTCGGCTGATGGCCAAAGGTGAATTGCCGGACTGATGAAGAGGTCTGCAATTTACCACCGGCCGTCAGTGAAGCGCAAAACTTTTCCTCACAAACAACAGGAGTTTGAATATGCCGAGATCAATATGGAAGTCGCTTTTTTCGCTCGCGTTCATCATGGCTTTGGCCGCCGTTGCCACAGGGCAATCCACGGACAGAGACAATCCAACCAAATTGACCTCGCAAGAAATTTCTGGGTATGTTGATGGAGATAATTCGGGAAAGCTTTACTATTACTCCTTTGTGGCTGGCCCCGGCGAAGTTGTCATCACGCTAGATGTCAAAGCTGTTGGGTATCACACTTCAACAGGATTCGATATTTTCGATCAGAATGCCCAGATGATTACAAATGAGCGTGTGAGTGCAATTAAGGGGGGTGAGGAGAGAAGAGTTAATCGCTTTGTCCTTTCACGGAAATCCTCCTTGATTATCAGGCTTACGCCAGGAGGAACTTATGGAAAACATGAATCTGGCGCGTTTCGACTTCGCTTGAGCGGAGCAGTTGATGTTAGTGGCGCGTCTCAACCTACCTGTTTGCCAAAACAGGGCACGCTTCGCATCAAAATGAAAGATGGTTCAGTCAAGGAAATTGACCTCAAACAAGCCGACGAAATTACGATTCAACCTTGACGTCCCGGCCAACCTCGCGCGTGTGGGCATCGAATGATCGTCCTCTTCGGCAACAATGGCAGCGAAGTTCGCAGCTTCGTCGCCATTGTTGCCGAAGGCCATTAGGGGATCATTTCCGTCGGCGGTTCTTTTTGCGTGAGGCGCGGGCAAGTTTGTTTTTATGGCGGGATTTGTCGCGTTCTTTTTTCGATTTCTCGACAGGTTTGAGGTCAGAGGCAGACAGGCCATCAAATAGAGACGGGCCAGGTTCGGGCAGCGGAATGCCGAGGAAGCTTCCAGACTTCAGCCGGTGGTTGTACAAAGCCGTGAATGTTTTGAGGTCTTCTTCGTTTGATAGGTCAAGGCCTTCCGACTGGGCCATTGAAAAGAAAGATTTCGCCATCCCAAAACGAGAAGGATCGTTCATCCATTTCTTGAAGTCCGCCGGTTTCACCGCGCGCAGGTAGCGCAGGATGTTTTCCGCGTTCGACAGTTGATGTTCCCGCTTCAGGTATTCCCAGAAAGCGATGATCGCGGGCAGGCCGTCATCGGCGTCTTCGGGGGCGCTGAGCGAGATTTTGCGGGGGAAGACTTCGGTCAGCAGTTCTTCCATATCGTTCGCATCCATTTCGTGGAGCGCGACGCCAACGTAGTTGTAGCCGTAATCAATCAGGCACTTGGCCCAGAATGCCATTCCATCATCCGCTTCCGCGCGCGCTTTGCCTTCGGGCGATTCAGCAAACAGATTGAGCAGTTCGTCCTGATATTCGTAAAACTCATCTTCGCCGGCCTCGATGTCGTTGAGCCGTTTGATATCAAAAGCCATATTCGATTCTCCTGTCTAGTTTCCCGTTTCAGATCAGTCCCGTGAGGGGCACGATTGTCTTCACCGAAAATGGTATCTGAGGACCTCCCTCTATCTTTGGGACGACCACATTATCCGCATTGGTTGAACCCTCTGCCACCGGTTGCATACAATGCCTGCGATCTTCTTGCATTCATCAAACACCAGCGCGGCGACGAAGCGCGCAGAACTTATCCTTTCGCGCGTTCGTTTTGCCAGTGACCAATTCCACAACCAAATTTTGGAGAGAAAATATGTTTTTACGGAAAGCGTTTGCCCAAACCGGTCGCCCCCTGCTTGGGCTGCTGTGTTTGGCTTTATTGAGCATTGCTGCGTTGGCGCAGGGTAGTTTGCCCGCTGGCGTCGAGCGCGTCACTTCGGTCGAAGGTATCACCGAATACCGATTGAAAAATGGCTTGCGGGTGTTGATTTTCCCTGACCAGTCGAAACAGACCATTACGGTCAACATCACCTACCTGGTCGGTTCCAAACACGAAAATTACGGCGAAACCGGCATGGCGCATCTGCTGGAGCATCTGGTCTTCAAAGGCACGCCGAAGCATCCGGACATTCCCAAAGAATTGACCGAACACGGAACGCGTCCGAACGGGACCACCTGGTACGACCGCACGAACTATTACGAAACCTTTGCCGCGACGGAAGAAAATTTGAAATGGGCGCTCGATCTGGAAGCGGATCGAATGATCAATTCTTACATCGCCAAAAAAGATTTGGACAGCGAAATGACCGTCGTCCGCAATGAATTCGAGATGGGCGAAAATGATCCTTTCGGAGTCTTGCTGGAACGCATTTATTCGACGGCTTACCTGTGGCACAACTACGGCAAATCCACGATTGGGTCGCGCGCCGACATTGAAAACGTGCCGATTGATCGGTTGCAGGCGTTTTACAAAAAATACTATCAACCGGACAACGCCGTGTTGCTGGTTGCCGGGAAGATTGACGAAGCCAAAACGCTGGCGCTGGTTGCCGATTATTTCGGCAAGATTCCCAAACCCGACCGCGTCCTTTCCAAAATTTACACCGACGAACCGACGCAGGATGGCGAGCGTAGCGTGACGGTGCGTCGCGTAGGCGATGTGCAATTGGTTGGCGCGGCTTATCACGTGCCGGGCAGCTCGCACGCGGACACGGCTGCGGTTCAGGCTTTGTTGCAAATCATGACCGAACAACCCGCAGGTCGTTTGCACAAGGCGCTGGTCGAATCGAAAAAAGCCGCGGCGGTATTCGGTTTCCCGTACATTTTCGGCGAACCGAGTTTGTTTTTGGTGGGCGCGCAACTTCGGCAGGAACAATCGCTTGATGAAGCGCGCGACATCATGCTGAAAGTTCTGGAAGACATCGCCAAAAATCCCGTCACCAAAGACGAAGTCGAACGCGCCAAAACGAATCTGCTGAAAGAAATCGAATTGAAGCTGAATTCCGTGGAAGACGTCGGCCTGGAAATGAGCGAATGGATCGGTTACGGCGATTGGCGATTGCTGTTCGTCACGCGCGATCGTATTCGCAAATTGACGGCGGAAGAAGTCCAGCGAGTGGCGGTCAATTACCTGAAACAATCCAATCGCACGTTGGGCCAATTCATACCGACCCAGAAACCGGATCGTTCGGAAATTCCGGCAAATCCTGACGTGCTGGCGTTGGTCAAGGATTACAAAGGCGACGCTAAAGTCGCCGAAGGCGAAGCTTTTGAACCGACTCCGACGAACATTGAATCGCGCGCTGTTCGCGCCAGCGCCGCTGGCATCAAATACACTTTCGTGCCGAAACGAACTCGTGGCAACACGGTCGTCGCAACCTTGACGCTGCGTTTAGGCGACGAAAAAAGTCTGATGAACCGCGACACTGCCGGAGGCCTGGCCGGTTCGATGTTGATGCGCGGCACCGCCAAACGAACCCGGCAACAGATCAAGGACGAGTTCGACAAATTGAAAGCGCGCGTCAATGTGGATGGCGGCCCGACTTCGGCGTTTGCCAGTATCGAAACCACGCGCGAAAACCTGCCAGCGGTGATGAAGCTGGTGGCAGAGATTTTGCGCGAAGCGTCGTTCCCGGCGGATGAGTTCGAACAACTCAAACAGGAACAACTGGCCAACATAGAAGCGCAACGCAGCGAACCAACGCAGATGGCAGTTGTAGAAGCGCAGCGTCATTTGCGTCCTTATCCGAAAGGACACGTCAATTACACTTCGACGCCAGATGAAGCCATCGCCGATTTGAAAGCGGTCACGCTGGCCGATGTGAAGAAGTTTTACGCGGACTTTTACGGAGCCAGCAACGGCGAATTGGCGGTCGTAGGCGATTTTGACGAAAAGGAAATTGCCAAGCTGACCAACGATCTGTTCGGCGCGTGGAAAAGCAAAACGCCGTATGCGCGCATCGGCGAAAAGTTTCAGGACGTCGCGGCCATCAATCGCAATCTGGAAGCGCCGGACAAAGCCAACGCCTTTTTCATTGCCGGACAGACGTTGAACTTGCGCGATGACGATCCGGATTTTCCGGCGCTGGTGTTGGGCAATTACATGCTCGGCGGCGGATTTTTGAATTCGCGGCTGGCGGTTCGCATTCGCCAGAAAGAAGGATTGAGTTATGGCGTCGGTTCGCAATTGCAAGCCAGTTCGCTGGATAAAAACGGCGTGTTCATGGCTTTCGCCATTTACGCGCCGCAAAACCGCGACAAGCTGGAATCGGCGTTCAAGGAAGAAATCGAAAAGATGCTCAAGGACGGATTCACGGCTGAAGAGATAGCCGCCGCCAAAAAAGGCTGGCTGCAATCTCGGCAGGTCAGCCGCGCGCAGGACAACGAACTTGCGGGCCGTTTGAACAGCTACAACTTCCTCAATCGCACGCTGGCCTGGGACGCCGACTTGGAAAAGAAAGTCGAAGCTCTGACGGCAGACCAGATCACGGCGGCGCTGCGACGGCACATCAACCCGGCGAAAATGTCCATCGTCAAAGCCGGTGACTTTGCCAAAGCAGCCAAGTAACGGATAACACTCAATTAGCTAAAAGCGCGCGTCTGTAGGGAAACCTTGTCGCGCGCTTTTTTCAGGTCAATTTTCCCATCGTCCCAGCCATATCTGAGTCAAATAATTGACAGATTCGCATTGCTTCTTCTACACTCCGGCTTCGTCTTTACCGTTTTCCCATCAACTCACGATTTTCAAACTTGGGAAGCGACTCACTGGAAAAACTAAACAGACGTTCCCGGATGCGCCTTGCCTCATTCTCACAAGGCCTGATTGGAATCCATTCCACCTGCAATAACTCTGACCGTCAAAATCCGGTTCAGGGAAACTTTCACCCATATTCACCCATCGTCAGAGGAACCAAACTGTTATGCCGCGTTTACAAACTCCGCGCACTTTGTTTATCGCCATCAATCTGGTTGCAAAAATTGTTTCATTCACAGCCGGACGCATCGTGAAGCGCACCCACTCCGCTTTGCGGGCTAATCCGGCTTCGATGCTAGCCTTCGCGATGGTTTTATTCATATTGCTGGCCGGTGTTGCCGGTTGGCGCGCTCAGGCCGGACGAGCGCCATTGAGCGCAGCCATGGCGACCATCACCGTGCAGGACCTGGCGGATGGAGCGGCGAATGCGGCGAATTGTCCGGGCGCGGGATGTCGGCTGCGCGATGCGATTGCAGCGGCGACGGCAGGCGATACGATTGACTTTGCCGTGACGGGCACGATCATACTGACTTCAGGCGAACTGGTCATCAACAAGAACCTGACGATTCAGGGGCCGGGGGCGGATCAACTCTCGATCAGCGGGAATGAGATGAGCCGGGTCTTCATGGTCAACAGCGGCGTGACGGCGACGCTCACCCGGCTGAAGATCGAGAAGGGCAAAGTCAGCAGCGGCAGCGTCAACCGAGGCGGCGGCATTTTCAACCAGGGCACGCTGACCGTCACGAACAGCACGCTTTCCGGCAATTCCGCCAGTGGCGGCAGCAGCAATTATGGCGGCGGCATTTACAACGAACGCACGCTGACCATCACGCACAGCACGCTTTCCGGCAATTCCGCCAGCGGTGGCTTCAGCAACCAGGGCGGCGGCATTTACAACCAGGGCCCGCTAAACGTCCTGCACAGCACGCTCTCCGGCAATTCCGCCAGCGGCGGCAACTTCAATCAGGGGGGCGGCATTTGCAACCAAGGCACGCTGGCCGTCACGCACAGCATGCTTTCCGGCAATTTCGCCAGCGGCGGCAGCAACAGCAATCAGGGCGGCGGCATTTACAACTTGAACAGCGCTGTGACGCTCACCAACAGCACGCTTTCCGGCAATTCCGCCAGCGGCGGCAGCAACAGCTCCAACGATGGCGGCGGCATTTTCAACTCGAGCGGCACGCTGACGCTCACGCATAGCACGCTCTCCGGCAATTACGCCAGCGGCGGCAGCCACAACCTGGGTGGCGGCATTCACAGCACCGGGCTTGAGGCTATCACTATCACGCTCACCAACTGCACGCTTTCCGGCAATTACGCCAGCGGTAGCAGCTTCAATCGGGGGGGCGGCATTTACAATGGATCGGGCTTTGGGGGCAGCACGCTCCAACTCCGCAACAGCACACTCTCCGGCAATTCCGTCAGCGGCGGCAGCAGCAACCAGGGCGGCGGCATTTATAACCTGGCATTCCAAGCCAATACTCTGGTTGAAATCAGCAGTAGCACCATTGCCAGCAATAACGCCAGTCGCGGCGGCGGCCTGGATTTCGCTGAAAGCAGCGGCGGCACGGTGACGGTGAACCTGCGCAATACCATCCTCGCGCAGAACACCGCCGCCACCAGCCCCGATGCCAACGGCGCGCTCATTTCGCAGGGCCACAACCTGCTCGGCAACAATGCAGGCAGCAGCGGCCTCGCCGATGGCGTGAATGGCGACAAGGTGGGCGGCGGCTCCAACCCGGTGCTCGATCCGCTGCTCGATCCGCTCGGCAATTACGGCGGCCCGACCGAGACCATGCGTCCGCAGGCGAACAGTCCGGCAGTGGATATGGGCGGCAATGCGGGCGCTCCGCCGACCGATCAGCGCGGCTTCGGACGTCCCTTCAACGGCACGGTGGACATCGGCGCAGTCGAACGCGGCACACTCGATGTGATGTCGGTGACGGAAATGATGGGGATGATTACGCTCACAGTTGATCCCGCCACGAATCCGACCAACGCGGCGCTGGAACTGATCGCGGCGATTGAAGTGGCGAACAGCGACCCGGCTCCGACGACGATCAAGTTGCTGTGCGGAACCTACACGCTGACACAGCGCAATAACACGCTCTATGGCTTTAACGGGCTACCCTTTATCTATACGCCCGTCACGATTGAGGGCAACGGCGCGGTGATCGAACGCAGCGACGCTGCGCCGAGCTTCCGCCTCTTCGCCATCGCGCGGGCGGGCGACCTCGACCCGGCGACGAATGTTGTTTTGACCGGCGGCAACCTGACGCTCAATCAGGTGACGCTGCGCGGCGGCTTGGCGCAGGGCGGCCACGGCGGCCACGGCGCGGTTGATGACGACGGCGCGGGCGGCGGCGGCGGCGCGGGGCTGGGTGGCGCGGTCTACAACGGCGGCACGCTCAACCTGATCGGCAGCGCCTTGATCGGCAACACCGCGCGCGGCGGCCACGGCGGCCACGGCGCTTCTATTGACCAGGGCGACAGCGGCGGCGGCGGTGGCGGCGGCGGAATGGGCGGCCACGGCGGCCACGCGGCGCAGGGCGTTAACATTAACGCCGATGGCGGTGGCGGCGGCGGTGGCTTCGGTGGCAATGGCGGCACGGTCTTTTCCGGGCCTTCCGGCGGTCTTGGCGCTAATTCCAGAGCTGGCGCGGGCGGTGGCGGTACGATCACTGACGGCTTGCCCAATGCTGTTGTGGCCGGTTCTCCGCAAAATATCAACATCCCCGGCGAGGGCGGCTTCCTGAACGGCGGCCCGGGCGCAAAGGACGTTTTCGGCATCCCGCTCGGAGGTTTCGGCGGCGGCGGTGGTGGCGGCAGCTCTGCTAGCTCGTGCTGCGAGGGTGGCTTTGGCGGCGCTGGTGGTTTTGGCGGCGGTGGCGGCGGCAGTGGCGAGATTGATGGTTCCATGGTGCGTGGTGGCGGCGCTGGCGGCTTTGGCGGCGGTGGCGGCGGCGGCGGTGAAGACGGCGATGGTGGCGCGGGTGGTTTTGGCGGCGGCGGCGGCGGCGCGTCCCGCGATAGCTCTCGCCCGGACGCGGTCAGTGGCGCGGGCGGCTTCGGCGGCGGCAACGGTGGCGTCGGAACACGTCCTAACGCAAACGGCGGCGGCGGCGGCGGCGGCCTGGGCGCAGGCGGCGCGGTCTTCAATGACGGCGGCACCCTCGTCATCACCAACTCCACGCTCTCCGGCAACACCGCACAGGGCGGCAACGCGGGGGCAGGCACTGAGGCCGCGATGAACGGGCAGGCCGGACAGGGTATGGGCGGCGGCCTGTTTGCGCGCAACGGCTCGGTGACGATCAATCACGCTACCTTCAACAACAACGCGGTTACGGCAGGCACGGGCACGGCGCCGACCAACGCCCCTGCGCCACAAGGTGGGAGCCTCTACCTGCTTGGCGATGCGCAAGTGATCTACCTTGACGGCGGGCAGATACTGGTGCGCCCGAACGCCACCAGCGTCACCTTCAACGTCTCGAATTCGATTCTCGCCAACACGCCCGGCGGCGCGTCCGATGTCTTCGTCAACACCATCAACGCTGGCACGGCCACGCCCGGCACGAACAACAACAACCTGGTCGAAGTGAACGGCGCAGGCGTAAACGCCCTGCCCGGCGTCACCGTGACCGACGATCCGAATCTCGGCGCGCTTGCCATCCTGAGCAATTGCGCAACAGGCACCTGCAAGCCGCCCGTTCACCCGCTCATTGGTGGCAGTCCGGCCATCAACGCCGCGACCGGCTCCATGGCGATGGTTGACCAGACCGGCACCGTGCGTCCGCAAGGATCGTTTGCCGATCTAGGGGCGTATGAAGTCTGTTGTCAGACCAGTTCCGCCATCGTCAGCGGAGGCGGCATGATTTGTGCGAATGGTTCGGCCATAGTCACAGTCACCATCAATGGAGGCGTTGCGCCTTACACTGTCACTCTGACCAATGGCGGCGGCGTTCTGACCGGCGCCAGCCCGCTGATGTTCATGGTCAGTCCGGCAATGACTACGACTTATGAGGTGAGTTCGGCAACTGACGCGCTGGGTTGCGCGGTGACGGCTTCAGGTTCGGCGACTGTGACGGTGATACAACCGCCGACTGTTGCCAACGCGGGGCCGGATCAACCATCGCTTTGCACGACCAGTCCAGCGACATTGGCGGCGAACACGCCTCTGGTCGGCACAGGAAGCTGGTCGGTGGTCAGCGGACCTTCTACTTCGACGGCGCAATTCAGCAACGTGGCTTCGCCGACTGCGACTTTTACACCCGCTGGCGGAGCGGGCGCGTACACATTGCGCTGGACGATCAGCAATGCGCCTTGCGCGGCTTCAACCGATGACGTGGTGTTGACCTACACCGCGCCGCCTACAGTTGCCGCCGCCGGGCCGGATCAAGCGATCTGCGTGACGTGTTCGGCGACGCTGGCGGCCAACACGCCTTTGTCAGGGACAGGAAGTTGGTCGGTGGTCAGCGGGCCTTCGACTGCGCTGTCGCAATTCAACAACGTTGCTTTGCCGACAGCGACCTTTACGCCTGCGGGCGGAGTCGGCGTTTACACTTTGCGCTGGACGATCAGCAATGCTCCGTGCGCGGCTTCAACCGATGACGTGGTGATTCGTGTCTTCGCGCCAGTGACGGTGACGAAGTCGTTTTCACCGAATTCGATTTTGCTCAACACCACGTCCACGCTGACGATCAACATTGCCAATCCGGCGATCAATCCTGGCGGCGTGACCGGCGTAACCATCAACGATCCTTTCCCGGCTGGTCTGGAAGTGGACGCCACACCGATGGCGACCAACACTTGCGGAGGCGTGTTCACGGCAGTGGCCGCAGCCACCAGCATCAATCTGTCCGGCGGAGTGATTGCGACTGCAGGCGGATCGTGTTCGATCAGCGTCAAGGTCAAAGCCACTTCGCAAGGTCTGAAAACCAACACGACCGGCGCGGTCAGTTCCACTGAAGGCGGCACTGGGTTGACGGCGACGGCGACGCTGGACGTGTTCGATTGCAACAGCATCACCTGCCCGCTGGACGTATTCGTTGCGACGACGGCCAATTCGACGGTTGTCACGTATCCTGCACCGACAGGAGATGGCGTTTGCGGAACGATCACCTGCTCCCCACCGTCCGGTTCCAGCTTCAACACGGGCGTGACCACCGTCACCTGTTCCAGCAGCATAGGCAATCAAAGCTGCGCCTTTCGTGTGACGGTCAATCGTGTCAGCGGTTCGGTCAATGACCCGCTGGCCTGCACCGGACCCGGCAACACTGTTCAGGCGACGTTGAACGTCACCAACACCGGCAACGTCAATCAAACCGTTGCCAACACGACGACCTTGACCAATCTGATAGGAGTTCCGAATTCATGCTCGGTTACTCCGAACGTCGGAAGCTGCACAGTGACCAACAACAGTATGACGTTCAACGGAACGTTGACGCCTGGACAGACGGTTTCAATCACATACCTGACGCAGGTCAGCGATCTGATTCAGACGGGCCAGCAGGTTTGCACGAACAATTCGGTTTCGTTCAACGGCGGCGCGGCTTTCGCGTTTTCGGTTTGCGACGTGGTTGATTGCCCGACGCCCGGCCCCGGCAATCCGATTCCTGCGCGTTCGGAAGCCAGTGATCAATCGGCGGGTTCGGTATTGATTTACAACATCTACACGTCGAGCGCCTCGACGCCGAACACGCAAAACACGCGCGTGGCGCTGACCAATACGCATCCGGCGTTGTCGTCAACGGTTCACTTGTTCTTCGTGGACGGCGCCAGTTGTTCAGTGGCTGACAGTTATGTCTGTTTGACCGCGAACCAGACGACCAGCTTTTTGATGTCCGACCTCGATCCGGGCACGACGGGTTACATCGTCGCCGTCGCCACCGATTCGTTGGGCTGTCCGATCAATTTCAATTATTTGATCGGCGACGAATACGTGAAATTTTCCAGCGGCCACGAAGCCAATCTGGGAGCGCAGGCGTATTCGGCGATTCCGGGCGGCCTGGCCGTGTGCAATCAAAACGCGGTGACGGCGACGTTGAATTTCGATGGCGTCAGTTACGACCGCGTCGCGCGTACATTGGCGTTGTCCGGCGTGGGTTCGCGCGCCGACGGCAACGACACGATGCTGATTCTGAATCGAATCGGTGGGAATCTGGGCATAGGCGCAGCGAGTCTGGGAACGCTGTTCGGCATTCTGTACGACGACAGCGAAAATGCGCTGAGCTTCAATGTGACGGGCGGTTGCCAGTTGCGAAGTTCATTGACGAACAACTTCCCGCGCACCACGCCGCGCTTCGAGCAGTTCGTTCCAGCAGGAAGAACGGGCTGGCTGCGAATCTACCGACCGGACGCCGATATGGGCATTGCCGGTTCGGCGATCAACTTCAACACAGGCGCTTCAAGCTCCGCCGGAGCCTTCAACCAAGGGCATAACCTGCACGTGCTGACGCTGAGCAACGCGGCGAGCTACGTCATTCCTGTCTTCCCGCCGGCTTGTTAATCGGCTGGGTTGGTGGACAACACGAAAGGCCGGGACTTACCATCCCGGCCTTTCGCGTTTTGGGATATTGGTCAGGAGGCAATGTGTTTTCAAATCGTTTCAAATGGAATCTGGAAACCAATCGGCTGGCGCAGTTGATTGAAGAAAAGCGGTTGGCTGGCGCGCGGATTTTGGATTTGACCGAGTCGAATCCGACGCGCGCCGGGTTTGAATTTCCAGCGGAGAAAATTCTGCCGGCGCTCAACAACCAAGCGGCGATGTTGTACGAGCCGCAGCCGAAGGGGTTGCTCCTCGCGCGCGAAGCCGTTGCCGGTTATTACGTCGAACGAGGCTTTACTGTCCAAACCGATTGCATTCATCTGACCGCCAGCACCAGCGAAGCTTATTCGTTCCTGTTCAAACTGCTGGCCAATCACGGCGACAACGTGCTGGTTCCGCAACCGAGTTATCCGCTGTTTGAATTTTTGGCGACGCTCGAAGGCGTAGAGCTGCGGCCTTACGAACTGGAATATCTTTCGGCAGGTTGGCGGATGGATTTTGATTCAATGATGCAAGCCATTTCGCCAATGACGCGCGCCATCATTCTGGTCAATCCGAATAATCCGACCGGCTCGTTCGTCAAACGCGAAGAGTTGCAGCGGCTGAACGAACTTTGCGCGCAGCACAACCTGGCGCTGATCGTGGATGAAGTCTTCGGCGATTACGGTTTTGGCGACGACGAATCTCGCGCGACGTCACTGGTGGAAAATGCCGACGCGCTGACGTTCGTGATGAGCGGTTTTTCCAAGATTCTGGCGTTGCCCCAGATGAAACTCGGCTGGATTGTGACCAACGGCCCGGCGGCGTTGCGCGATGAAGCCGTCGAACGATTGGATTTGATCGCCGACACGTTTCTTTCGGTTGGCGCTCCGGTGCAACATGCCGCGCCTGAGTGGTTCAAGCTGCGCGTCGAATTGCAGCGGCAGATTCTGGATCGTGTGAAGACGAATCACGATTGGTTGGCGGCAAAAGTGGAAAACTCGGCGGTGCGAATGCTGAAAAACGAAGGCGGTTGGTACGCGACGCTCGAAGTTCCGCGTCACCTTCCAGAAGAAGAATTGGTTTTGCGCTTGCTGGCCGAAGACGATGTGCTTGTCCATCCCGGCTACTTTTTCGATTTTCCGCGCGAAGCGTTTTTGGTGCTCAGCCTGTTGCCGAAACCTGACGACTTAGGCGAAGCCGTTGAGCGAATGTTGGCGAGAATTGTGCAAGCCTGAAACTACGGCTTGCTGTTCAGCGATCTGGGTTTGGGTTTTTCTTCCGGTTTCTTTTCCTGCCCGCCGAGTTTTTCTGACAGGCGATCAATCGTTTTCTGCATTTCCAGCATTTGTTTTTGCATGGTGACGGCTTGTTCGGCCAGCGAAATTTGCTGGCGCTGCAATTCCAACACCGATGCCGGAGTGATGTTGGCGCTGGTCGCATTCAGCGATTGCGTTTGTTGAAAGCGTTCCATGGCGTCCACGCGATATTGCAATTGATCCAATCGCCGTTCGATGGTCATCAAACGGTAGTTCAGGTCTTGTGACAGGTCGGCGGTTGGAGTCTTGGTTGCCAACACGGCAACCAACAGCGACAGAAGTATCAAGCTGGTGGAGAAACGAAAGGAGCGCATAGTTTCACCTCAAAGAGTTCAAGTCAGGTCAGGGGGGAAAAGAATCAACCACGAATGAACACAAATGGTCACAAATTGATTTCTTGATTCGTGTGGATTTGTGACCATTCGTAGTTTCGTTTTTGTGGCAGGTTGTCAATTCGACGATGTGTGGTCGTGAATGATCTTCCAGTCTTTTTCGATTTTGCGAAAGACGAGCGTGAACAATCCTGTTGGTTTGCTGCCATCGGAAAGCGTCAGTTCATATCGCCCGCGAACGACTGCGCCGTTGCCGAATGTCTGAACATCCAAGTCCAGAAATTGCAGCTTGCCCATTTCCTTGCCTTCGGACTGGTAATTTTTGCGATACCGTTCCAAGGTCGCATCCCAGCCTTCGAGTTTGCGTCCGCCGGAAAAAAAAGTCAGTTTCGGCGAACGCCAATATCCGACCATGAATTCTTCCAGCTTGCCCGCGTTCCAGGCGGCGACCTGTGCGTCCAGCACGGCGCGAATTTCCGAAGCGTCGTCCGCTCGTTTGGCTTTGGCCGGAGCTGGCGCTTTCGGGTTGGGCGAAGTCTGAGCGTAAGTCGTTGTCGCCAGCAACAAACCAGCAGTCAGAGCCAATAACGAATTGATGAGCGTTTTCATTGAATGTGTCCTTAGCAGGTGATGAGTTTGGATTGCGACTGGATAGTAAAAGAAGGCGGTCTGGGGAGCAAATTTCGAGTTGTAAAACCCGTCCCGATCAGCTTGAGCCGAACCCGGTTCTGGCTGGTATAATCCCGTCGCTATGTCAGACAGAGACTTTTACCCATCGCCGGACGACGAGCCGAATGGTTCGCGTCGTGATTCAAACGGAACAACCTGGCAAGATCGGCTGCAAGACCTCAGATTTTGGATCGAGGATTTTCTGCGTTCGACCAGCTTCAAGTCAGTGGTGGCGCTCACCGTCATTGCGGGATTGATGTCAGGCGTAGCGTTCGCCTGTCAGACCAGCATCAGCAGCTTTGCCGACGACGTGGATTCGCTGGCCGATTACCGTCCGCCTGAAGTCACCAAGGTCTTCGCCGACGATGGCAAAACGGTGATTGGCGAATTGTCGTTGGAACGCCGCATTCCGCTGGAATACAACCAGATTCCGGAAAAGATGAAGCAGGCGTTGATGGCCATCGAAGATACGCGGTTTTACGACCACATCGGCATTGATCCGGTGCGATTAACCGGCGCCGTCGTGCAAAGCGTCATGCGCCAGCATCGCGTGCAGGGCGTTTCCACTCTGACGCAGCAATTGGCGCGTGGGCTGTTCCTGACACGCGAACGCTCTCCCATTCGCAAGCTCAACGAAATCATCTACGCGCTGCAAATCGAACGCGTATACACCAAAGAGCAGATCATGACGATGTACTGCAACCAGATTTTTCTGGGCGGCGGAGCTTACGGATTCGAGGCGGCGGCCAATTATTATTTCAGCAAGCGTCTGAACGAACTCAGTCTGGAACAGTACGCCATGCTGGCGGCGTTGCCGAAAAGCGCGACGCAATTTTCTCCGATCAACCGTCAGAAAGCCGCCAGAGAACGACGCAACCTGGTATTGCAATCAATGGCCGACGCCGGATACATCTCCGAAGACGAAGCGGACACGTACAAAGCCAGACCGCTGGGGTTGAACGTCGCCGACCAGCGCGGCAAAAACGATTATTCGCCTTACGCCTATTTTGTCGAAGAAGTCCGCCAGGAATTGCAGAAAATACTTGTGGAAAAACACGCGGCTGACGCCATGGACGTATACAAGGCCGGTTTGCAGGTCTACACGACGCTGGATGCTCAGGCACAGAAACTGGCTACTGAAGCCGTTCGCAAAGGCGCTCGCAATTACGAAAAGCGGCACGGTTGGCGGGTGAAATTCGAAAACATCATCGAAAAGGAAAAAGCCGATCCGAACACTTACGAACATCCGGCCTGGATTGCAGTTCCGGTGGCGGGCGACATCACGACCGGGTTGGTCAAAGAAGTCAGCGACAAGGGGACGAAGGTTTCATTCGGAGCTTATTCGGCGACGATTACGGCGGAAAACACCACGGCATTGAATCGTCCGCCGTCGAAACTGTTCAAACGCGGCGATCTGGCTCAGTTCAAGATTGTGGAAGTGGACACCAACACGAAACGGTTGAAAGTAGATCTCGATCCTGAACCGGACGTGCAAGCGGCGTTGTTGATGATCGAACCCAGAACCGGCGAAATCAAAGCGATGGTCGGCGGATATAATTTCGCCACTAAAAAATTCAATCATGCGACTCAGGCCGAACGACAAACCGGATCGGCGTTCAAACCGTTCATTTACGCTGCGGCTTTGGAACAAGGCCTGAAACCGGACGACATTGTGGATGATTCGCCGTTCAGCAAGGGCAGTTACGAGCCGCACAATTACGACGACACGTTCATGGGGCCGATGACCATTCGCAAAGCCTTTGCGTTGTCGCGCAACATTCCGGCGGTTCGGGTGCTGGATGAAATCGGCGTCAAAAACGCGTCTGATCTGGTCAAGCGCATGAAGCTGCCCAAACCGATGGCTCCGTATCTGCCGTCGGCGCTGGGCGCGACCGAAGAGCCGTTGATCAGCATGGTGTCGGCTTATGGCGCGTTTCCGAATTCGGGCGTGCTGGTCGAACCGGTTCGGATTCGCAAGGTAGTTGATCGTGACGGCAACGTGCTGGAACAGGCCAATCCCAAACAATGGAAAGTGTTGAATGATTACGTTGCCGCTCAGATGGTGGAATTGATGCGCGGCACAGTGCAATTTGGAACTGCAGGCGCGGCAAGTTCGCTGGGATGGCCGATTGGCGGCAAAACGGGAACGGTCAATGATTTCACTGATGCCTGGTTCATCGGTTACACGCCCACGGTGGCCTGCGGAGTCTGGATCGGTTACAGCGACCGAAAGCGTCCGTTGGGCAGAGGCGAAGCAGGCGGCACGGCGGCGTTGCCTTTCTGGATTGATTTCATGCGCGAATACCTGAAAGACAAACCGAAAGAAAAATTCCCGACGATTCCACCTGTGCCGGATGAAATGCGTTCGGTGCAAGCGCAGTTTGCGCGTTCGCATGCCGCCGAACTGGCGCGCATTGCCGAACGCGAAGGCGGATTGTTGCCCGGCGATCTGGAACCGAATCTGGACCCATTGGCCGACCCCGATTCCGAATTGCCGCGTTCGGAAACGCCTGCTGCTGCTCCTAAGCCGACTCCGAAACAGGCTACGCGCGACCGCATTTACGACGAATCGCGCGAACCAGTAACCCGAAGCAACGAACAGCATCCGAAAATTCTTCGCCCGCCTGCGGTTGAAACCAAACCCGCCAAGCAGGAAGAACCGGCTAGAAAAGGGAAGAAGGGAAAAGTCAGCGGCGAACCCAACTGAAGAAATCAAAAAATCAAAAAATCAAAAGGCAAAAGTGAAAGAAGCGAGTTCTTCACTTTTGCCTTTTGTGTTTTTGGGGCGATTGAATTTGCGTTTATTGCCGGGTCAAACTCACGTCGCCGGAAACAGTGGAAATTTTCAACGGGCGAGAGCCGTTGCCGATTCTGCCGCTGGCTTTGCGTCCGGTTCCGTATTTCGATTCTTCGATGGTCAGCGGAAAATCGGTTTTCAAGCCGCCACTCATGGTCGAAAGCCGCACGTCGGCGTCCAGGTTGCCGGGCAATTTGACGTGAACGTCGCCGCTGACCGACGAAAATTCCATCGCAGCAGCCGCGCCTTCCAACGAAAGAATTTCGACTTCGACTTCGCCACTGGTGGATTTGGCGCTGACCGTGCCTTCGACTTTTCCGACTTTGACATCGCCGCTGACGGACGTGGCGTTGACCGTGCCATTGACGTTGTTGACTGTGGTTTCGCCGCTGACGGTTTTGGCGGTCAATTCGCCTGTCACGCCATTGACTGTGACGTTGCCGCTGACGCTGGAAAACGAATTGAACTTGTACGCGATATTGCGCGGCACTTTGACATCGAACCGCACGTCAACGTCGCAGTTGTTGCAGCGATCCGGATAATCCACGCGCACGTCAATCGTGCTGCCGCTGCTGCGATCTTCTATGTTCACACGGTCGCGGTCGCGTCCCGATTTGATTGCCGTAACGACAATCGCCTGGCCGTCATAACCGTTGACAATTACATCGCCGGAGATGTTGCGGACGCTGATTGAACCGCCTGCGCCCAGATTGTAGCTGCGTTGAAAATCCTGCGCCGACGCCGTCACGGCGATCAATGCCAGCAAGGCAGACAATGCCATCGCACGAAGAGACAATTTTTTCATAACTGTTTACCTTTCATTTCGAGTCGTTGTGAGAATGCGGCCAGCTCAGCGCCGCTTTTCATTTCTTTACTGCGTTCATTGATTCAAGAAGATTTTGAAACGAAAGCAAAAGCTGCAGCAGTTCCGCCGCGCTTACATGCTTGGTTCCGGCCTGTGAGTGGCAGCCGTCGGCTGAAGGTTTCATCAAGTCAGGAATTTTCTTTTGAACTATCCGCAGTTGGAGAATTCCATTTTGTCCTGCGTTCACCCCATTTGGGGCGGGCTGGCCAACTGCCAACTGTGCTTCCAATTTTCTGAAAGCAGTATTAGTTATTCCGATCAAAGCAGTTAGTCGAAAATTTCAATGCGCGGTGTCTGTGGAATGGCATGTGCAAAATGCTTCGGCGAAAGGAGACCTGGTATCAGTTGCAGTTTCGCACTCTGATGGATTCAGGTGAATAGCAAGAATGAACAAGCTCACAAAACAGGCCTTAACATTGATCTTTGCTTTCGGATTCGTTTTCGTGACCGGTATGTCGAGTCTGGCAACTGTTCAGGCTCAATGGCCGTGGGAGCGTCGGGACGATCGCAGGGATCGTCGTGATGACCGCCGTGACGACCGCCGTGACCGTCGGGATGATCGTTGGGATGATCGTCGGGATCGCCGCGATGATCGCTGGGACAATCGCAATTACAACCGTGATTACGATAAGGGGTTTCGCGACGGTCTGAATCGCGGGCAGCAAGATTACCGTAAACGCCGCGTCGCCGATCCGAGCAATCACAATAATTTCCGCAAGGGAAATGCCGCTTACCGCGATGGTTTTCGCAAAGGTTACTGGCAGGGATACCCGACAAACAGAGGCCGTCGCTGGTAATGACCAATCTGTTTATTGCACAAAAGCAAAAAAGCCGCAGGCTGATAAAGTCTGCGGCTTTTGCTTTTTATGGACATCAGGAAAAAGAAAAAAACTATGAATAGCACGAATGCTCACGAATAAAAGCAAGTGGTGAAGCAAAATGAGAATTTACCGGTTTCCGATTCGACCATTCGTGTTCATTTGTGACCATTCGTAGTTAAAACATTTTCTTGAAAGCCATAGCATTCTGCATAACGGCATTAGCGTTTGATAGTGTATGAATCAATCAATTTGCCGTCGGCGGCGATGGCCTCGACCGTCATTGCGTTGTCAGTCACTTGAACGATCAGAAACGAATTGACCGAATCTTCGCCAAACGCCATCAGCGGAGATTTGCGGTCGAGCGTTTTCTTTTTGATTTCGCCGCTTGCGCCTTCGGTGAAGTAGTGAACGCCCTTTTGCGGTTTGACACGTTCGTAACAGTGCGAATGACCGGCGAAGACGGCATTGACTCCGTATTTGACGTACAACGGTTCCAATTTCTCTCGCAGCTTGACGTAGGGACGATGCATCCTGGCCGAAGAGTAGATCGAATGATGGCAGAAGGCGATTTTCCAACGCGCCGTCGAAGCTTTCAGAGACTGATCCAGCCAGCCGAGTTGAGCGTCATCCAGTTTGTTCGTATCCAGCGCGAAAAACTCCAGCAGGCTTTCAGAACCTTCCCGGCTGCCTTTGGTGAAGTTGTAATAGCGCCGTCCGCCCATGTTGAAATTCTTGTAGTTGGTCTGGAACTCCAATCCCTTGATGATGTCGTGATTGCCGAGCGAGGCGTAAAACTGCACGCCGTCAGCGAGCAATTCCTTGTACGGTTCTTCAAAGTGCGAGACGATTTTTTCCTTCTCGCCTTTTTCGTAAATGTTGTCGCCGAGCATGATGACGAACTCGAACGGTTTCAACTGGCGTTGTTTGACCATTTGTTGCGCGACGGCTCGTTGCGCTTCGTCGCCGCTGCCGGTGTCGCCGATCACTGCAAAGATGATTGGCGGTTTGAGCGCCGAATCCTGCGCCAGACTTGGAATTGCAATAATCGCCGCAAGACAAAAAGCGGCCAGTAATGTGGAAAAGATTCTGTTCATACTGCGAAACCCTCCTCCGTGAAATCCTTGACCAGGTCGCCCCAGTCCATTTCGAAGATCAGATAAAAACTTTGAACGGCTTGTTTGTCGTCCGTAATCAAACCGACTTCGCGGCGCAGATCGAGTTCGACTTTGCGCAAACTCTGGCTGCCGAAAAAGACCTGTTTACCGTCGCGGATGATGGCCTGTGTGTGCAAGCGAATGACAGGCATCGGACGAACTTCAGCGTCTTTGACCGGGCGACTGGACGCTCCTATCACCTTGATTTCAACGCCCGCTTTGGCGCGTTCTTCCAGCAGTTTGAGCATCTGCGAATCGCTCAATTTGCCGTCGTAAATCAGCAATTGTTTTTGCGCTCCCCGGATAAATGCCGAAAGCTTTTTCCGTGAATTGATGGGGCTGATGACGAAATGCTCGGCTTGCGCCTTATGCGATTTGCCCGCGACATCGGCGGTGAACAAACGAACGGCTTCGGCGACAAGCTGTTTGTCTTCGGTGATGATGCCGAAACTGCGGCTGTGGTGAATGTCCAGAAATGTAAAGTTGAACGTCAGCAAAAACAGTTTCTGGCGATCAACGATCATCATCTTGCTGTGGTATCGAACCAGGTCTTCGGCGGTGCGCGTAACTTTGACCTTGTGTTCGATCAGCCGTTTTTCCAGCTTTTTGATGTCGCGCAGGTCTTCCTTGTTCGTATGGGTAATCAGCGCATGCACGCGAATTCCGCGCGCAGCAGCGACAACCAATGCTTGTTCGATTTCCAGCCGATCCAGGCGATAGATGATGATCTCTATGCTTTCTTTGGATTGATTGATGGCTTCCAGCAACGGTTCTATGCCGTCGCGCGGTTGAATGATGACATGCACCTTTCGTGAACCTGTGTTCCTTTGGATTTGATTGAAAGAGAGACGGAGGGATTGTGGGCGGAGCGATCCAAGAGGATCAACGCTTTGCTTTCTTCCCTCCGTCCCGCTTTCTCTCAGTCTCTCCGTCCCGCTACTTTCCTACGGCGGATTTCAATTCATTGATCTTTTGCCGAACTCGACGCGAAAAGCCTTCGACTTCCGCGGGCGTTGCTCCGGCAGCTTTGAACGCATCCTGAATCTGGGCGTCGGTCAATTGGCCGATGATTCCCGCAAACCAACTGGCATGTTCCAGCGGAACGGTTTTCAAGGTGCTGCTCATTTTGCCGCTGTAATGCAATTTGAGCTGACCTTTTGAAACTCCATCCAGAAAGGCCTGCTTTTGGTAATCGGCCAGGTCCCATTTGGTATGCGACATAAAATTGCCCATTTTGCCGAACGCTCCGCCCCAATCGGCGACCAGATACCAATCAATTACCTTGTCTTCGTCGTCGTACATTCCGAGCACGTTATTGTTGGTGGGTTTGGCGTCCCAGTTATTGAGCAAGGTATTCAAAATGGCCAGGCCGGACAATTCTTTCGTCCCACGGAACGGATTGCTGGTCCAGTCCCAGTTGATGGCGCGCCGCGCAATGTCGTCGGGACGTTTTTCAAACATGCCTTTGGTGAAAGAACCGTCAGCGCCGACGAATTTTTTGGCGCGTCCCAATCCGGTGACGCCACTTACTGTGCCCGACGGCACGAAGTAACTCTCTTCGACCATATAGCCGCAGGCCCAGACAATGCGACTGGCGGCGACTTCGGCGTGAACTTCTTCGTCGAATTTGATGTTCCATTTGACGCCGTTGGCATCAATGACCTTGATCTTGGGATTGGTGCCGGAGATGTCTTCCTTGTCGAATTGAAACGGCGGTTTGGGCATGCCTTCGGGGCTGCCGATGCCGTGAATCAAATCCAGCGAAGCGATGTCGCCGCGGTCTTCCCATAACTGGGGCGTGCCGGGCGCTGTCGGCGCGTTGGATGCTTTTTTCGATTTTTTACCTTTGGCTTTGGTGTCTTTGGCTTTGGTGTCTTTGGCCTTCTTTTGCGGGTTGGCGCTGACAGACGTTGACGCGAAACCGGATGCGATGCCCAGACAAACCAGCAAAGCCAGAGCTAGCGGTGCAAGAAAACGATTGTGACTATGCTTCATCGAAACGACCTCCTACTACAGTTTCAGGTTTTACGGGGACGTTTGTGGAATTGCGGAGCAAGAACGCTTTAGTTTAGCGACTGACAAGAAACGGGTCTGATTGAAAACGCAGCGTTTTTGAAGACTGCGTTTCTTGCTGTCACAGCACGGATTCGGGAGTTACCTCACGTCCGAATAATTGAGTTTGAGATAGCTGCTGGTATCGCCGACCAGAAATAAAAACGGACGTCCATTGATGACAGCAGCGGTGATGCCTTCGGGTTTGAACTTGGGATTGAGCGTCATTTCCTCGCGGACTTTGGCGGAAACGCTTTCGCTATTCCATTCCCATAACCTGAAGTCGCTTTTTTCGATGCCTTCGGGCGCGCCGGAAATAATCAGGAATGAATTCAAGTGCGTGTCATAAGTGATGTCGCGTATTCCCTGACCGCCGAGCGGCAATTGAATGATTCGCGGAGATTCCAGCGCCAGGTTGTCGGCGGTAAATTGGCCTTTCGGGTTATTCAACCGCAACGGAACCAGAACGGCGAGCGCGGCATTCAACGAACGCAAACCGACAATCAAGCGGTCTTGCCGTTTGTCCCAAGCCAATCCTTCGATATTCAAACCGCCTTGAGCGCTGGGGACTTCGCCTTGGCCTTTCAGTTCAGGAATTCGGCTGAGCAGGAAACCGCGGAAGTCCGAGATGATTTCCGGCTGCTCGCGTAGCGTCTGCGTTTGCGGATCGAATTCGAAGCGCACAATGGCGTTGTCCGCGCCCCAACTGGCGTCCGACAGCGAACCAATGACATAAAAATGCGTGCCATCGCTGGTGATCGCTTCAGGATTTTTGACCGTTATGCCCAGCGGAATGGCTCTGGGCGCGCCGACCGGATAGCCGTCGGCATCGAGTTTCAAGACCAACACCACGCCGGGCTGGCCGTCATCCACGATCAGCACCAGATCGCTGCCCGGAACGTGGGCTACGCCAGAAGCTTCAATTCGACTGCCAGGCAACGAGGCCCATTTATCTGAACTGGTGACTTTGGCCGCAGCGGGATTTGACGATGCGCCGCCGTTGCCTGTGTTCGCCGGCATCAACGCATATCTGGCGACCAGAATTGTGACAACGCCCCCGACAATGGCTCCCATGACTTGAGCGATGATGCGGCTGACCGCATTGATGTTCCACCCGCCTTTGTCCTTTTCTTTTTTCTTTTTCTTCTTCTCGGCTTTTTCCGCGTCCTCGTCTTCGGCGGCGGTGGTGACTTTCGACGGAGGAAGCGCGTTGATGCTCGGATCGGTTCGCGGGAAGGAATGCACCGGATCGGATCGCAACGAGGCACGCCGCCGGACTTCTTCCAACGCTTCCAAAGACAACCGCGCGGTTTTGTTTTCGGTGGTTTCCGCCGGATTGCGGAAAGTCAGCATGACGTTGCCGAGTTGAATCTTGTCGCCGTGTTGCAGCGTGTAGGCTTCGCCGCCCTGCCGGTTATCATTGATGAATGTGCCGTTGCTGCTGCCCAAATCCACAATCGAATATCCGCCGTCGCGCACCAGCACGATGGCGTGCGTGCTGCTGACGGTCGGGTCATTGACGATCAGTTTGTTGTGCGGCGCTTTTCCGATTTCGATTTCCGGCTGGTTCAACAGAGCTTCGATTTTTTCGCCGTTCGGCAAAACTCCGATCAGGCGCGGCGAAAAATGATTTTCAATGTGCGCGGCGATTTCGCTGAACATGGCCAATCGCAGGGAGGCCTTTTTCCCGGTCAGGCGTTCGACGTGCTCAATGGTGGTTTTGTCGGTTGGATCGGCAACGGCCAGCATCAATCGGTCGGGTTGTTGTCCGATGATCGGGCACACGCAGCGGCTTCGCAAAAAATCAACGCGAAGTTTGCCTGCCGTCACGGCGTCCACTTCCATCGTTTTCATTTCAATCGGCGGAATGTTGAAGGTGCGTCCCATCAAATCGCGCAAGCCGATTTCGCTGACCAGTTTTTCTTCGACCAGGGCGCGGGGAAGTCTGCGTCCTGGATGTTGCGCGGCAGTGTTTCGCAAACGATCCAGCGCCGATTGAGCGACCAATCCGGCGCTGACCAATGCCTGCGCCAGAGAATCTTCTGTGACTGGAACGGCTTTGGGAGCGGGCGGCGGAGTTGGCGGCGGCGGCGGGCTGTTGTCCAACAAAACGGTGCGCGGCATGGACTGGGTGGTTTCTGCCTCTTTCAACCGAAAGGTGATGGTGCAATGTCCCATCCTGATTAAATCGCCGTGGTTGAGTTTGCGCGAATCATGAATTCGGACATCGTTGACGAAAGTGCCGTTGCGGCTGCCCAGATCGCTGAGCGTGAAGACGCCGTCGGCCAGACTGATCATCGCGTGTGATGAAGACACTGAAGCGTCCGGCAGGATGATGTCGTTTTGCGGAGCCTTGCCGATTTTGGTTTCATCTGCGTTCAAGTCGCGTTCGACGACGCTGCCGTCGCGCATCAGAATGTGAAGCGTCGCTTCGGTTTTGGGGACTTGGGTATCTTCCTTGGGAGCTGTCATATTCGGGTTTGCCAAAACGTCGGGGCTGGATTGGGGAAGTCTGACGCCGTGAACTGCTGGCACTTTCGCGCTGTTCGGAGTTCGTATGTTGTCCTGAAGTTCTGCCGATTTCGGCGGTATTCCCACCGACATGGGAGCTTTCAACTGTGCAGACAGAATTGCGCGCAAATCAGTGCCGCATTGGTTACAAAACCGGCTGCCTTCGCGCGGAATTGGAAAATTGCATTGAGGGCATTCATTAATCATGCCAACTGAGGTCAATCACACTCGAATCGTATAAGAATGAAGCCGCTTCAGCAGCGGCCATGAAGTTCAGGTACGGTTATCAACCGACCGGATGCTAAATCAGTTTGCGGGGTAAATCAACGAGTTTGCCGGACGGGGAATTTCTTCTCGCCAATCATACCAATGGCGTCAGCGCGGGACTTGCGCGATTGCGTCGAACTGACCGCGCTCAATCAAATTGGTGAAACGTCTTTTCTGACCTTCATCGCGGGCGACTGGAAAATGGCGGCTTTCGGTCAACTCAACAGGCCATAAAATTTCAGCTTGAATTCGTTGTTGGTCAAACCGGGGCCATCCGGCGCGCGTCGCGCGAAGTTGAGCGTTTCTGCAAAGACCATCGGCATGCCTCCGCGGACGGATTCAGTAGAAACCGCAGCGCCGTAATGCCGGTTGGTGAAGATGGATTTCAATCGTGGATTCGGCGCGAAGCTCAATCCGTATCGAAGCGAGGTCAGCGGCAATTCGATTTGTTGCGACGGATTGATGAATTCCAGACTGTCGTCGTAAATGTTGATTTGCGCCTGACGGTCGCGCGCGCTCAGATCGCGGTGAACCACGAAGTTGATCAGCGCTTCGATCATTGCAGCGCGATGATAACTGGCGCGTTCGTGAACGAAATTGCCATACGAATTGGCGACAAGTTCCTGAACGCTGGAAACCGAATCCGTTTCGCGAGCTTTGCGCGAAGGACGCGCGTCAAGCAAATTCACATATCGTCTGAGGAAACTCAACGCGCCATCGGCCTGTTGCAACAGGTTGCCGTTCAATCGAAGCTGTTCGACCACAGGCGCAGTGCGGTCTTTCTGCGGCGAACCGCTGTACCGGGTCAGCAACATTTCCGTGCGCGGCAACAATTCAGCCACTCGGTCGTTCAGGCCGAACAGCAACAATCCGCCAACCGTCGGCAACCATTCGTCTTCGATTTTGACGGCCAAACCCATTTCGCGCAGCACGGCATCGTTCGGATAACCTTTCGTGGTTTCTCCCCAATATCCGGGATTGACCGCGCGGACATAGCTCCAAAGCAGCGATTCATCAATGTCGGTTTCGATGTCGGAGCGAAAGACCGGAACCTGTTCGAAGCCAGTGCGGTGCAATTCGTGATAAATCCTGGACAATTCGTCGCGCGTGGCTTCGCGTTTGATGGCGCCTTCGCGCAGGTAAAACCGGTCGTCCAAAGTGCGGTGAGGCCGATCCGCAGCGTCCACTTCCAGCACGACAATGCGACGTCCGCTGTCAAAGGCGACTTTGTTGATGTACGGAAAAACCGGCGGTTGAATCTGGTTGGCGCAAATGTCGCGCAACTGCTCTTCTACGTCCTCTGGATTTTCCACGCCTTCGATTCGCAATTGGTCGTTGACGCCGAAAATGATCGCTCCTCCGGCGGTATTGGCTATGGCTATGATTTCCGCCGTGATTTTTTCGGCATTGCTGTAACGGACTTTGAGTTCCAGATAAGTGTCTTCGCCGCCGCGCAATAAACGAACGAGTTCTGTGCGCGACGTTGTCTGCGCCGGAACATCCAGTTGATAAGCGTGATAACTGTTTCCGGCAAAGCCGGAATGCTGACGAGGTCGCTGGCTGTTGTAACGTTTGCGAGACATCTCGATGGCGGCACGAGTTGAATTGTCAGGTTGAAAAATTGACGGATGTGTGACCGCCGGAATCAGGAAATAGACCCGTGGCGAAGCGGCAACAGGAAAACGGTCGGAGCCTGGAGCGCAGCTACCGAACATTGGCGTCTGCGCCAAACGGGATTAAGCGCTTTTCGGGGTATCTTTCTTTTCTTCTTCGGCATCGCCCGTGGCAACGCCTTGCTTGAAGCTGCGAATGCTTTCGCCCAGGCCCTTGGCCAGTGAAGGCAATTTCTTGCCGCCAAAAAGCAGCAACACGATGATCAAAATGATGATCATTTCAGGATAACCAAGTCCAAACATAAAAAAGAATCTCCTTGTTTGTGATGCCCGGCATTGTAGCGGCGCACAACGAACTTGGCAACGCGACAAAACTTGATGGGCTGGTTGACAGACCACGGATGGGTCAGTAGTATGCGCCTTCGTTTTTTGGCCAGGTAGCTCAGTTGGTAGAGCAACGGACTGAAAATCCGTGTGTCGGCGGTTCGATTCCGTCCCTGGCCATCAATGCAAATCCAATCACCGAACGGGCAATCGCAAGATTGCCCGTTCGTGTTTTATGTGCCTGTTACGCCTTTCTGTCTGCAAGCAGCGTCGAAAAAATTCTTTCGCATTTTGTCCAGCCGGATTCGCTGCGTTCGTCATACCATTGCCAGGCAATCAAGCCGCGCAAACATTTTCATCTTCAAGGAGAATCACGTTATGCCCAATTACATGCTGTTGTTGCACGAAAACCCGGAAACCTTTCAGGACATGAGCGCCGACGATATGCAGGCCATCATTCAGAGATATTCCGCCTGGAAACAGCAAATGGAACAGACCGGCAAACTGACTGCCGGGAAAAAACTCGCCGATGGCGAAGGCCGCGTCTTGCGGCGAAGCGGCGGGCAGATCAGCATTTCCGATGGCCCGTACACCGAAAGCAAGGAAGTCATTGGCGGATTGTTTGAAATCATCGCCGACAATTACGACCAGGCGGTGGACATTGCCCGCCAATGCCCTCACCTGGAATTCGGCATAGTCGAAGTCCGCGAGATTGACATTCCATAAGGGGGCAACATGTTGAAACTGGTTGTTGTTCTTATGCTGGTGGTGCTGAATGTATCAGCGCCACGGCAATCATCGCCCGCCGAGTCTGCCGTTTCGCCGTTGGCGCGTTGGGAAGGCAATTGGACGGGCGAAGGAAAATTCTTCGGCCAATCGGCAGTGCAGAGGTTGCAATGGGAAAGCGTGCTGGACGGGAAATTCACCCGGCTGACGGTGCGCGTCGAAACCGCCGCCGGGCAGCCAATGTTTGAAGGCCACGCCTATTATCGCCACGTCGAAAGCGCGCAGTTCGAAGCGCGCTGGTTCGATTCGCAAAGCCACATTTATCCGATCAAGGCGCAACTCGACGGCGATGCGTTGACGGCGTTTTGGGGCGAACCTGCCAAAGAAGAAGGCAAGTCGGTGTACAAGCTGCTCGACGGCGGCAAGCAGTTGGAAGTGGCGGACGCTGTGCGCACCAAAGAGGGTTCGTGGAGAGAATTCGGGCGTTTTGTGTTGAAGCGTTCGACGAAGTGACCATTGCTGACCAAAAACTGATGACTTCGTTTGACTCTGCCAAACCGGTTGATGATCTTTTGCCAGATTCTCTGGTAGATCATCTGTTTCGCCATCATTCGGCAAAGATTGTCGCGGCGTTGACGCGCGTGTTCGGTTCGCACAATCTGCAACTGGCCGAAGACGTGGTGCAGGATGCGCTGATTCGCGCGCTGCAAACCTGGCCATTTCAAGGCGTGCCAGACAATCCGACGGCGTGGTTGACGCAGGTCGCCAAACACCGCGCGCTGGATTTGATTCGCCGCGAATCGCTTTGGGCGCAGAAACAAACCGAGTTGGAGCGCGTGCTGCCGCATCACACCACTGAAGCCCCATCGGTCGAACGCGACGAACCGGACGATCAACTGGCCATGATTTTGATGTGTTGCCATCCGGCGATTCCGCGCGAAGCGCAATTGGCGTTGACGCTGAAAGTCGCTTGCGGATTCAGCGTGACGGAAATTGCGCGCGCGTTGCTGGCGCAGGAAGAAGCCATCGCCAAACGAATCGTGCGCGCCAAAAAACACATCCGCGATCAAGCCATCACGCTGGAATTGCCCGCGCCAGGTGAGTTGCCGCAACGGTTGGACGCCGTGCTGCACGTCGTGTATCTGCTGTTCAACGAAGGATACAGCGCGACGCAGGGCGAAAATCTGCTGCGCGAAGATTTGTGCGTCGAAGCCATTCGGCTGGGGCAATTGCTGGCCGCGCATCCACGCACCAACGCTCCGCAAGTCCATGCGTTGCTGGCGTTGCTGATGCTGCAAGCCGCGCGATTGCCTGCGCGCACCAAAGCCGGTGGCGCGTTGGCGCTGTTGGCCGAACAGGATCGTTCGTTATGGGATCGCCGGTTGATTGCGGCGGGGATGCGACACCTGGGGCAGGCGGCGGCGGGCGATGTGTTGACGCGGTATCACGTGCAGGCCGAAATCGCCGCCCTGCATGTAGCGGCGGCCAGCGATGCCGAAACCGATTGGCAGGCGATTGCCGCGTTGTACGAAGAGCTTTATCAACTCGATGCTTCGCCGATTGTGCTGCTCAATCGCGCAATCGCTGTGGCGCGTTGGCAAGGCGCAGAAGCGGGCATTCGATTGCTGGCGGAAATCGAACATCATCCTTCGCTGCGAAATTATCATTTGATGCCTGCTGTGTTGGCTGATTTATGGCGGCAAGCGGGCGACCATCACCGAGCGGCGACTTATTACCAAACCGCGCTCGCCTTGCCTTGCACAGAACCGGAACGACAGTTTTTGCAACGACAACTCAGCCGGTTAGAGCCAACCGACGATCATGTATGAAGACACCTTCAACCAAATCACCAGACTCCCTCGCTCTAAAAAAATTCCTTCAATACTTGGAATTATTTGATATAAGAAATCGCCGCCCTAACACGGGGTTTCCTTCACGGTTGTTTGCAGTGGATTGGTGTGTCTTTTCACCGAACTCTTGTCAGCCGATAAAGAAACGTGTTGTGGCAATTTGGATGAAGGCGTCGAAACCTTCTACGGTTGAAAAAAAATACCCGTAGCTTCCTCCCCGCTTGACCAGCGTTTCGTCCTGCCCCCGTTAATTTCCAAAACATTACTACCTGATTTTTGAATGGCGAAGTTTTTCGCCATTACGTGCGTAATTGTGCGCGTGTGAATTCGTTCGGCTCCTCTGAAAATGTCCGACAAGCTGCCAGCTTGTCGTGGTCTCGATTTGACGCTTGTTAGGGTCAACGACAAGCTGGCAGCTTGTCGGACAGTCGGGCGCAGCCGTTTTCATCGTTTCAGGGCGTTGTCGCAAACGACATGTCAGACTCCTTACCTGTTTGACGCCGAAACGGATTGCTGGTGGAGTTGTGTTTCAGACCTTCACTCTGATTACGCGATGGTGCCGAATATGCAAAACAATCAATTGGTGGCAGACCGCTCCGATCAAGACTCCGACATTCCTTTTCTGTTAATTGAACCCGCCAAAGGCTGGGTATCGCTGAAACTCGGCGAATTGTGGGCTTATCGGGAATTGCTGTATTTCCTGACCTGGCGCGACATCAAGGTGCGGTACAAACAAACCGCTCTGGGCGCGGCGTGGGCCATCATCCAGCCATTATTCACCATGCTCGTCTTCAGCGTGTTTTTTGGTCGTCTGGCCGGAATTTCCTCCGGCGATATTCCTTATCCGATTTTTTCTTTTGCGGCGCTGGTTCCCTGGACGTTTTTCGCCAACGGATTGAGCCAATCGTCGAGCAGCCTGGTCGGCAATTCCAACCTCATCACCAAAATCTACTTTCCGCGATTGGTGATTCCCATTTCGACTGTGCTGGCCGGAGTGATTGATTTCGCGCTGTCGTTCGGCGTGTTGCTGTTGATGATGGGGTATTACCGCATCGTGCCGACGATGAACGTCATCTGGCTGCCGTTCTTTTTGCTGCTGGCGTTGGTGACGGCGCTCGGCGTAGGGCTGTGGTTGTCGGCGCTCAACGTCCAATACCGCGACGTGCGATACGTGGTTCCGTTCGTCACGCAGTTCTGGATGCTGGCCACGCCGATTGCCTACCCCAGCACGCTGCTCAGCGAACCGTGGCGAACGATTTACGGCATCAATCCGATGGTCGGCGTGATCGAAGGTTTTCGCTGGGCATTGCTGGGATCGCAAACCAAACCCGGTTTGATGGTTCTGGTTTCGACGGCGGTTTCGTTGCTGTTGCTGGTCGGCGGAGCGTTTTACTTCAAACGAATGGAAAAGAAATTCGCGGACATAGTTTGAGTCGGTACCGCAACCGGTAGGGGAAAATTTTGTCCGACAAGCTGCCAGCTTGTCGGAATTCACGTTCGGCAGACAACGTTTTCCGATCAGAACCTCGACAAGCTGGCAGCTTGTCGAACACACAAATGAGCAAACGAGTCATTTTTTGCGAAGGCCTGGGTAAACAATTTCGCATCGGCAAGCGCGAAATTAACAAGACGCTGCGCGACGTGTTGACCGATGCGATGGCGGCTCCGGTTCGCGCGCTCAAAACACGGTTTTCGGCCAACGGCTTTCCGGGAATGCCGACCGAAACCATCTGGGCGTTGAAAGACGTTTCGTTCGACATACACGACGGAGAAGTCGTAGGCATCATCGGTCGCAACGGCGCGGGCAAAAGCACGCTGTTGAAAATCCTGTCGCGCATTACCGAACCGACCGAAGGCCGCATAGGCATTCACGGGCGAGTCGGGAGTTTGTTGGAAGTCGGCACAGGCTTTCATCCCGAATTGACCGGGCGCGAAAACATCTTTTTGAATGGCGCGATTCTGGGAATGCGCCGAACGGAGATCATTCGCAAATTCGACGAGATAGTCGAGTTCGCTGGAATCGCCAAATTCCTGGACACGCCCGTCAAATTTTATTCCAGCGGGATGTATATGCGATTGGCGTTTGCCGTCGCCGCGCACCTGGAACCCGAAATTTTGATCGTGGACGAAGTGCTGTCGGTCGGCGACGCGCAATTCCAGAAAAAATGTCTGGGCAAAATGGGCGAAGTCGCGCAGAGCGGCCGCACGGTGATTTTTGTCAGCCACAACATGGCCGCCGTCGAACGGCTCTGTTCAAAGGTGATCGTGCTGGAAAACGGACGATTGATCGGCAACGGCCCGCCGCGCGCCATGATTTCCAATTACCTGCGCGAAGGCAGCGGCGAAATTTACGTCGCGCGAAGCCGCACCGGCCATCCGCAATTTCTATCAGCGAAGATTTGCGACGTGAACGGCAATCCGTTGGCCGAACCGGTTTGCACTGAACCTTTTCTGGTTCGATTGCATTTTGTGTTGCCCGAAGACGCGCCGGGAACACGAATGGGAATAGGCATTTTGTCCGCTGACGGATTGCCGTTGTTCACCAGCAACACGCTGGACGTTGACATGGAAGCTCCGACCAAAGCGGGCGAATACGAAGCCGACGTGCTGGTTCCCGCAAATTGTTTGCTGGCCGATACGTTCCATCTGGCGATGTGTTTGTGGAACGATTCCGAAGTGCTGGATTTACAGGAACCGGCGTTTTCGTTTTCAGTAGACCCCGGCGGATCGCATCTGTACCAATTGGACAGCCAGCGAAAAGGATTCGTCCACATTGATTGCGGCTGGGAAGTGCGAAAGTTGGGGACTGTGCGCGGGGCATCGGCTGGGTGAGATTGTCGCAATGCAAGGTGTTGATTTGAGAAAGCCCTGAAAGGGCGCAATTCAATAGCCGGGGACAATGTCCCCGGAGAGTTGAACGAGAAGTTGCCGACCCTGAAAGGGTCGAATTGCTGGGAGTGCGACCCTTTCAGGGTCGGGAATTACCGATGCCATCCCGTAGGCGTTGCCTACGGCTATTAAATCTTGCCCTTTCAGGGCAAAGATGGTTGGCTTCAGATTTATGAAACCGCCCAATTGCCTGAAGTCATGGTTCGTAAATACCTGAGAAAAACTCTGAGCCAGTCGCGCCGCTTGATTCTGGGAATGCCCGAACAAAGCGTGACGACGCAACTCATTCGACGAGATCGCCGCTCGGATGCGTTTATGTCGGCGATTGAATACGTCAATTACGAAGCCGTGCCCGGTGACGTGCTGGAATTTGGCGTCTTCACCGGCATCAGCCTGGCGTTGCTGGCCAAAGGGCACAGCTTTGACGAAAAAGGAATGACACGCCGCTTTGTCGGGTTTGATTCCTTTCGCGGATTGCCGCCCGACACCGAACAGCACGCGCGCTGGCAAGCGGGCGATTGCGCCACCAATCACGGCTGGCATCCGCTGTTGCCGATGGGCGCGCCTGTCACTCCGCAAGTAGTGTTCGATCTGTTCGCTGCGTGCGAACTGCCTGCCCCGATGATCGAAGCCGGTTGGTACGACGAAACCATCGCGGCGACGATCCCCGCCAAATACGACAAAGTCGCTTTGCTACACATTGATTGCGACTTGTACGAATCCACCAAACTGACGCTCGATGGCGTTGCCCCGATTTTGCAGGACGGTTGTCTGGTGCTGTTTGACGACTGGTTCCATTACAAAGGCAACCCGAACAAAGGCGAAGCCCGCGCCTTTCACGAATTTCTGGACGAACATCCTGAATGGGGCGCGCAGCCGTACAAAAGCTACGGCGTGTTCTGCAATTCATTCATCCTTTACCGTAAATGAAAGTCATACACATTGGCCCACCGTTGGCGCGACTCGGAGGTCCGGCGGGGTATCTGGATCAACTGGCTTCGGCCAAAATCGAACCGAGCGAACACGAAGTCCTGTTTCCGCCGCGCGCGGTTCCGCAACCGAAGCGCAAGCCCGGATTGACCGAAACGTTGCGCAAACAGGCAGGCAAACTCAAACGGTCGGTGTTCGGCGCGCCGACGTTTTACCGTCCCAGCGAAGCCGAACTCAATCAAAGCGAAGGAATCGTTCATCGAATGATGCTGAATGTTATTCGCCAGGTTGTTGATTCATCATCAATGACGTTTGAGTTAGCGGCAAAAACAGATGACGCTGAAATTCTGTTTTCGCATGACCCGTTTTGCGCCGAACACGCGCTTGAACATTGCCGAACGTCGCAACAGGTTTGGCTGTTCATTCATAACCCTTTCCCGATTGCGCTTTACATGGCCTGGTGCTGGGGAGTGCCGGAATGGTGCTGGCAGGATGTTGCACAGCTTCCAGACGTGCGTCGTTGGATGGAAAAAGAGCTTGATGTCTGGCGAAGTGTGGACAGATTGATTTTCCCCTGTCAGGAAGCAGTTGAAGAATTTTTGCGTGTGGATGCTCGCTTTGGCGAATGCCTCAACAAGGTCACTTATCTGATGACCGGAGCCGCCGGAACTGCGTCGCGCCAGCCGGAAACGAACCGCGCCGCGTTGCGCGCCCGATGGAAATTGCCCGCCGATGCGCCGCTGGGGTTGTATCTGGGCAACGATCAACCGTATCGCGGGTTGGATACGTTGTTGGCTGCTCTGGATCATTTGCCTGCGGAATCAGCGTTGCCAGGGAAACTGGTGCTGGCCGGTCCGAACCCGGAAAAGCTCTCGCGCCATCCGCGCGTTCAAGCCCTGGGCCGAGTCGCGGACGTGTCGTCGCTGCTGCAAGCTGTGAATTTCGTCATCAACGTCAACCGCTTCAGTTTGTTCGATCTGTCCACGATTGAAGCTCTGGAAGCAGGCAAACCATTGTTGTTGCACGCGACGGGCGGCAACAAAACTTTTAGGGATTTGGGCGCGGGATGTGTGATGTTGCCGGATTTGAACGCCGAAGTGATTGCCGCCGGATTGGAAGCGATGTTCAGCATGTCTGAGTGCGAATTGGTTTTGCTGAGCGAACGCTCGCGGCAATGTTACGCCGACCATTTGACGCCCGCGCATCTGTGGGCCAGACATCAGCAGTTGTATTCACAATATGCCACTTGAAACAGACATTTTGATTCTCGGCGCTGGCCCGACGGGCTTGGGCGCAGCGTGGCGTTTGAGCCAACCCGATCACCGCGATTGGCTTCTGTGCGAAGCCGCCGCCGAAGCAGGCGGGCTGGCCGCTTCCGTCACCGATGAACATGGCTTCACATGGGATTTGGGCGGCCACGTCCAATTCAGCCATTACGATTATTTCGACGATTTGATGGACGAACTGCTCGGCGTCGAAGGCTGGCTGTATCACGAACGCGAATCGTGGGTCTGGATGCGCGATACCTTTGTGCCATATCCGTTTCAGTTGAACCTGCACCGGTTGCCGCTGGAAGAACGCTGGTTCTGCGTGCGCGGATTGTTGCGGTTGCAACCGAACGGCGCGCCGAAAAATTTCGGCGAATGGATTGACGCCGTCTTTGGCGAAGGCATCGCGACGGTCTTCATGCGGCCTTACAATTTCAAGGTCTGGGCGTATCCGCCGGAAGAATTGAGCCGAATCTGGATCGGCGAACGCGTGGCGACGGTGGATGTGGAACGAGTCATCGAAAACGTCATGCGCCACCGCGACGACGTTTCGTGGGGACCGAACAATCAGTTTCGGTTTCCCAAACACGGAGGCACGGGCGCGGTTTGGCGCGCGCTGGCCAGCAAACTGGAAACCGCGCATCCGGCCAAACTGAAGATGCGGCACACGCTGACAAAGCTCGACACCGAAAACCACATTGCCCATTTCGCCAACGGCGAACGCATTCGATACCGCCGATTGCTGAACACCATTCCGCTGGATACGCTGGTTCGGCTGAGCGACCTGGCCGACGAACTCAGCGACGCCGCCAACCTGCTGCGACATTCTTCGACGCACATCATCGGCATTGCTCTGCACGGCCAACCCGCCGAAGCCTTGCACAAAAAATGCTGGATGTATTTTCCCGAATCCGATTCGCCGTTTTATCGCGCGACGGTCTTTTCGCACTATTCGCCAAACAACGTGCCGGACATCAACCGATACTGGTCGCTGATGGTCGAAGTGTCCGAATCCGCGCAAAAGCCCGTCAACCGCGAAACCATCATCGAAGAAACCATTCAGGGATTGCTGAACACAAAATTGATTGCCGACCGCGACGCAGTGCATCACACGTGGTATCGGCGATTGGAACACGGCTATCCCACGCCGTCGCTGCGTCGTGATGAAGCCTTGAACCGATTGCTGCCCGCTTTTGCCGAACGCGACGTGCTGAGCCGTGGCCGGTTCGGCGCGTGGAAATACGAAGTCTCGAATCAGGATCACAGCTTTGCGCAAGGCGTCGAAGCGGCCGAGTTCTGGATGACCGGCGCGCTGGAATTGACGGTTAACGACCCGGAACGAGTCAACTCGCAAGTAGCCAGACGTAAAAAAGCTGCCATCTGACTCAAAAAAGAGATGCTTACCTTGTTATCTAAATACATAACTCCGCTTAATACCTCGTTGAAGCCGCTTATTATAAGACCGATCGTTTTCTTCCTCTTTTTTCAAGCACTCATTAGCACGATTTACATTGTTGCTCTGGCTACGACTTTTCACCTTGGCCGCTGGATAATTTTATTTCATGTTTTGCTTGTCGTTTGCGCAATTGTAAGCATCATACTTCTTTATTCCGCCCTACCTCGTAGTTTTATTTGTTGGAAATACTTCCGAATAGCAAAGCATTTTATATGCGCATCATCCGCTTTGGTCTTAACAAATATCTTCATTCTTTATGTAGTAAATTTCGCCAGCAATCTTCTTTTTCATCAGGATGTTACGTGGAAAGTAATAACTGAATATCTGATAGGTCTGAATGAATGGGCGATAATTACTCGTTCAATACCAGCCGGATCAACAATCTTGACAGTATTTCTGCTTTTGATTCTCGTTGTATGGGCGGGATATTTCGTGTTTTTCAAAAAATTACTTGAGAGATTGAAAGAAGATTACTTATTGGCTTTGCCTAAATCATATAATGCCCCAGAGAAAAGCAGAGGTGGCGGGGCGGCTATTGGATGGTTCTTGATTTCTTTGATGGCCGTTATAGTAATAGTAATTATCATAAAGAGCAGTCGCATTCCGATTAGAGAACCTATTGTTACGTTCTTTTCCACAAAAAAGCCATCTGTATTTGAATATAATGCACACCGTTTTGCTGTAGAGAAAAGGGATGAAGAAATTAGGGTCAGCTTTGCAGGTAACCCGTTAATAAGTGAGCGAAAAAACGTTGTCGTAATTGTTGTTGATTGTTTAAGAGCAGATCATCTTCCTCTGTATGGTTATCAACGGCCAACGACTCCTTTTCTCTCAAAACTACATGCACAGGGCAAGCTAAAGAAAGTGGAGCTTGCACTGTCTTCAGCGAGTGAGTCATTTGGTGGAATTCTAAGCATTCTAGCGTCCAGGCATTATGAAAGTCTTGCTCCAAGAATGCTAAAAATAAATGACTTGTTGGCTGATATTGGCTACCAAACTTACTTCATTACTTCTGGAGATCACTCGGCAATTTTTGATTTGAAGAAGTATTACGGTGAAAGCCTTGATGTTTTCTTTGATGGCCTGCTATCGAAAAAGTTTTCGCCAGCGGATGATCGCCTCATATTTGAAGGCCTTGAGGAAGTACCTAATTCTTCTGGCAATGGTGCGTTCTTCTTTTTTCACCTGATGTCTGTTCACGACATGTCAGTTAGACAGCGCGAATACGATTATTACAAGCCCAGTTCGAAAATCACAATTCCAGAATCTTTGTTTGATAGTAGTGAGGAAAGGGATGTTAGAGAAAAAGTCAATGACTATGACAATGGGATATTACAAACAGATGCCAATATCAATAAGCTTTTCTCCGAGTTAGGAAAAAAGGGATATCTAGAGAACAGTCTTGTTGTTATTACCGGTGATCACGGCCAAGGATTGGGTGAGCACGGAAATCTTGGCCATATTGGCTGTTATCTATATCAAGAGCATCTGCGAATACCTATCTTAATTTATGATGAAAGCGAGGCGCATTATACCCGACTTGATTTTGCCTCTACCGTGGATATTGCCCCCACAATAGTTGATAGCCTGAAATTGCCGATTCCTGATTCCTGGGTGGGAAAATCACTACTGGGCAGTCAACAGAAAAGGTATAGCTATCATTTAGGGTGGACGATTGGCGAAGCCAATCGTCCACCGAGACGATTGGCCATAGTCGAATATTCCACCACTGCTATTTATAAATACATTTACACAGAGTTGGGAAGTGGCGAAGAGCTCTTCGAGTTACATTCTGATCCGTCGGAAAAGCACAATTTAATTGGAAAATCTGACCCTGTAATAGCTCATAGGCTGAAGGAAAAGTTAATGCTTGGTCCAATGGCAGAAAAAGACTAGAGAAAGTAGAGCCGTTTGATTTTTACCGTGTGACGCATTTCGGAATTCAAAAGCTGGCTGAGCAAAATGGATTTGAAGTCGAGCATCAAGAGTGTCTAGGCAATACGTTTGATGTATTGAGTACACTGTTGGAAGACACTTCAATCTTACCTTCAGATCGAAGCATCGTCAGTCGAATAAAAAGTCGGTTAACTCAGATGGGAAAACGCCAGTTAGTGCGAATGTTGCAAAGCAATTTCTTCCGCGCTGGGCTAACAGCAAATTCAAATTTCTATTTGAATAACGCGGTTATTTGGCGAGCAGTGGAGTACAAGTGAAGTCCAATCTGGTTTATGTCGCGCCCGACAAGCTGGGCGGAGTCATCAGCATCATCGCCAATTTGTTGCAGCATCGTCGCCCGGATGAGTTTCAGCACTGCGCCGTGCTGACGCATAACCATCTGGATACCGACACGCGGTTTGATCGCCCGCTGGCGGCGGACAAGCAGATCAAGTTTGAACAACGTCTGCCGATTGAAAATTTGCGCAGCGTCATGCGGCGGTTGGCGGCGGCGATTCCGCCCGGCCCCGGAGTTCTGGTGTCCAACGATTTTCTGGAATTGGCGATGTTGACGCGGCACGACACCGGGCACACGGTGTTTCAACTCCTGCACGGCGACCACGAGTATTACTACGGTTTGGCTGAAAAGCACGAACCGGTGATTGATGCGTACATCGCTTACAGCCGAGCAATGTACGAAAACCTGTTGCGGCTGTTGCCTGCACGCCGCGAAACGATCTTTCATCTTCGCTATGGCATTCCGCTGCCGCCGAAAGTTCGTTCGCCGAAACCCGGTGCGTTGCGGTTGTTGTTTGCCGGACGGTTGGAACACGGTCAAAAAGGAATTTATGACCTACCGCAGATTGATGCTCGGTTGCAGGAACTCGGCGCGGAAATCACCTGGACGATTGTCGGCGAAGGCCCGCACGGCGACGAATTGAAGCGTCGCTGGCCGCAAAGCTCACGCGTTCGGTATCTGGGGCAAATGACGAACGCCGAAGTGCTGGCGCAATGTGCCGAACACGATGTGTTTGTGTTGCCCACGCGCGCTGAAGGGTTTCCCGTCGCCTTGCTCGAAGCAATGGGAACGGGGTTGGTTCCTGTGGTCAGCAACATCGAAACCGGCGTTCCCGAAGTCGTTACTTCAGGCGAAACAGGCTTCACGCCCGAAGTGGCCGACATTGCCGGATTTGCCGCCGCGATTGCCGAACTCGCGCAAAACCGCGACCGATTGGAAACCATGAGCCGCGCCGCTCGCCAGGTCGTTGTCGAACAATTCGACATTCGTCAACGCGTCGCCGATTACCAGGCCTTGTTTGCCCGTTACAGGGAATTGCGGCGGCCTCGCCCCAAAGACGTGACGCTGCATTACGGCAGCCGGTTGGATAATCCGTGGATTCCGAACGCCGTGGTTTATCCGATTCGGTATGGCATCCGGTTGATGAAAGGGAAACGAGTCCGGTAAATGAACACGCCCTTGGTCAGCGTTTTGATGACCTGTTACAACCGCGAAAAATTTCTCCCCGCCGCCATTGAAAGCGTGCTGTGGCAGACGTTTGAAGATTTCGAGCTGATTATCGTGGACGACTGTTCCACCGACGGCAGCGTCGAAATCGCCCGTGAATATGCTCGCCGCGACACCCGCATCCGTGTCGTCGTCAACGAAACCAACCGTGGGCAATTCGCCAATCGCAATTACGCAATGACATTGGCGCGCGGCCAATACATCAAATATCACGATTCCGATGACGTGATGTATCCGCACTGTTTGGCTGTGATGGTTGCGCCGATGGAGGCCGAGCCGCGCGCCGGCTTCGGGCTGAGTCTGGGGCGAAATTGGGATGGAGGTCCGTGTCCGATGTTGCAAACGCCAACGCAATGTTACCAACGGGAATTTCTGGGGCTTGGGATGTTCAATGCCGGGCCTGCAGGCGCACTGTTTCGGACGGAAGTATTGCGCGAACTCGGTGGATTTGAAGATCGTGGCGTTGGTTCGGACAACATTTTCTGGTTGCGGGCTTGCGCGCGCTACAGCGTGCTGCTGTTGCCGGCAGATTTGTTCTGGTATCGGCTGCATCCGGGGCAGGAAATGCAGAGCGAAAAATCGTTGCGCGAATACGCCATCGTGCCGGGCGAAGTCTGGCGTGCATTATTGTCGCCGGAATGCCCGCTCACAGGCGAAGACCTGGAACAAGCCAAACGCAATCGGGTCTTTTTGCTGGCCAAAGCGACCTACATTGATTTGAAAGCCGGGCGTTGGCGATTGGCACAAATGCGGATTCAACACATGCATTTGTCGGTTGGCGATTGGGTGCGCTATCTGCGCCGACCGCGTCGCAATCGGTTGGCTGGGACTCCGCTGAATGCCGGAGGCGAGTATTTGATTCCTGATTGGTCGAAGTATGAAAGAGCGGATTCCACCCAGGCCGCTAGCTCATCGAAATGAGAGTTTGGAAACGTATTAACTCAAGCCCTGAAAGGGCGCAATTCAATAGCCGGTGGCAGCGCCACCGGTAATCAGAGATTTGTGATTCCGACCCTGAAAGGGTCGCACTCCAACCCCTTCAGGGTTGAAATGAAATTGGCTTTGCCACCGTGGGCGTTGCCCACGGCTATTGAATTTGTCCCTTTCAGGGACATTGAAAACGTGCGTCGAGGTATTTGTTTTGAGCAAGAGTTTGAAGGCTCGCGCCAAAGATTCGGTGCTGGACGCTCTGAGCCGGTTTATCGGTGTCGCCGTCAAAATATGAAAATCATCCACGTCTTAGGTTGGTATTTCCCGGAAAGTTTGGGCGGTACGGAAGTGTATGTCGCCGGGTTGGGGCGTCGGCAACAATCCGCCGGGCACGACGTGACGGTGGTTGCCCCTGATCCCGCGAATTCACACGAACGCACCTACCTGCACGACGAATTGCCGGTGTATCGCTTTCCGATTCCGCCGAATCCGACCCGCGAAGAATGCCAGGGCGTGACCATCGCGCGCGGAGCGGAACGGTTTCACCGCTGGTTGGAGGCGCAACGCCCGGACGTGGTGCATGTTCACAGTTATGTCACCGGCGTGGGAATGCGGGAATTGCGCGCGGCCAAAGCGACCGGCGCGCGCGTCATCGTCACCAATCATCTGGCCAGTTTGGGGTTTGTGTGCCAGCGAGGCACGTTGATGTATCGCGGCCAATCGTTGTGCGATGGATTGGCGTCGCCTGCCAAATGCGCCGCGTGTTGTTTGGAAGAGCGTGGCGTTCCGGTTCCACTGGCGCGGATGGTGGCGGCGATGCCCGGTTCGATCAGTCGGTTGGCGGGGAACATTCCCGGCAAGCTGGGCACGATGTTTGGCATGCACGATCTGATTCGCCGCAATCTGCAAACCCAACACGAACAATATGCGCTGGTGGACAAATTCGTTGTGTTGAACCAATGGGCGTTCGATGCCTTGGTGGCCAACGGAGCGCCGCGGCAGAAATTGGCGATCAATCGGTTGGGCGTCAGTTATCCCGTTGCGCCGAAACCATTGCCGGAACGCAAACCGACCGAATCGCCCGTGAAAATCGGCTATCTGGGGCGGTTGGTGGACATCAAGGGCGTGTTCGATCTGGCGCGCGCCATCGTCAGTTTGCCTGCGGATGTGCCGCTGCGCGTGGAATTTCGCGGCCCTCTGAACAGCGCGGAAAGCAAAGCGACGCTCGATCAATTGAAACAAATCGTCGGAAACGATCCGCGCGTGGAATTTGCGCCGCCCGCTAATTGGAGCGACGTTCCGGCAGTGTTGGCCGGATATGACGTGTTGTGTTGTCCGTCGTTGTGTATGGAAGGCGGCCCGACCGTTGCCATCGAAGCCCACGCCGTAGGTACGCCGGTCATTGGCACGCAAATCGGCGGGATGGCCGAAATCATCACCGACGGCGTCAACGGGCGATTGGTTGCGCCCGGCGATTGGCGCGCGTTGGCCGATGTGTTGCACGACATTGCCCGCAATCCGGCGGGCACGATTGACCATTGGAGAACGCATCTGCCGCCGGTGCGGACGATGGACGAAATCGCCGCCGATTATCTGGCGATGTATCAATGCTGAAAGTGGGTTTGGAAAGTCGCTGCAAGGGACAAATTTAGTAGCCGTAGGGATTGCCCATTGGTATCTACACAACTTTGCTGGCGTGATAAAAGCCCTGAAAGGGCGTAGTTCAATAGCCGGGGACAACGTCCCCGGAGCCAGAAGAATAAGTTTCCGACCCTGTAAGGGTCGCGCCTGTAATCCAGTTCGCCCCTTACAGGGTCGGAAACACATTGGCGAAGTTCCGTGGGCGTTGCCCACGGCTATTAAATCCTGCCCTTTCAGGGCAAATCGTAAAAACAAAAACCGCTTTCTGCGATTTTTTTCTACTGTGACCAAACGCATCACGGTTATCACCGCTGGTCATCTTTCCACCTGCCCACGCATGCTAAAAGCCGCCGACGCATTGGCCGAAGCCGGATACGATGTTCGCATGATCTCCACGCGGCACGTCGGTTGGGCGACCGAAACCGACGCAGAAGTGCGAAGTTCGCGTCGCTGGCGATGGACGGTGGTCAATTACGACCGCCACAGCGCGCCCGTCACGTATTGGAAAAGCGGTGCTCGGTTCAAAGCGGCGCGCAAACTGGCCACGCACATTCACCCGAATCGGTTGCCGTTGGGTGTTGCCGCCAGCGGATATGGCCGGGTTCACGGCGAATTGCTGGCGGCGGCGTTGGCCGAACCGGCGGATTTGGTTTACGGAGGCACGACCGGAGCCATTGCTGCGACGGCGATGGCGGGTCGGCGAATGGGAATTCCTTACGCTCTGGATTTGGAAGACTTTTACAGCGCCGAACAGGACGGCAGCCCCGAATCGGATTTATCGCATGCGCTGGCCGAGCGCATCGAAACCGACATTTTGCCCGGAGCCGCGTTTCTGACTACAGGCAGCGAAGCGATGGCCGAAGCATATTTTGAAAAATACGGCGTTCGCCCGATTCCCATTCACAACACATTTCCATTGCCAGACCGCGCGCCGGATTTTTCTCAACCGCCGAACGAAACCTTGCGGATGTACTGGTTCAGCCAAACCATCGGCGCCGGGCGTGGGTTGGAAGACGTGATTCGCGCCGTCGGCTTGGCGGGGATCGCCGCCGAATTGCACCTGCGCGGCAATCCCGTTGCCGGATATCTGGACACCTTGCATCACCTGGCGGCGGACGTTGCGCCGCGATTGCAGTTGATTCATCACGCACCGATCAACCCCGATGCGATGGTGGAAAGTTGCCGCGCGTATGACATCGGTTTGGCGCTGGAACAGGCGCACGTGTTTAACCGCGCGGTGTGTCTGACGAACAAGGCGTTTACGTACATCTTGGCGGGCTTGGCGGTGGTGTTCACTGATACGCCGGGACAACGCCCTTTGGCTGAAGATTTGGGCAAGGCCGCGTTGTTGTATTCGCCGGGGAACGTGGCTGCGCTGGCCGCCGGATTGAAACGATGGGCGGAAGGCAAACAACAACTGCTGGCGGCGAAACATTCCGCGTGGGATGCCGCCTGCCGCCGCTGGCATTGGCATCACGACGAAGAGCGAGGGGCTTTGCTAGGAGCTGTCGCCAGAGTGCGGGAGCCTGTTTGAAAAGTTTTCTTTCCCGCGAAGCGGATAAAGTTAATAGCGTTGGGTGAAGCCCAACGAACTTGCTCTCAACGGATTTGACCCTTTCAGGGTCAGCTAGGTCTTGGGCCTTTTCGTTGGGCGTTGCCCAACGCTATTAAATCTGTCGCCTTCAGCGACAAGGAAAACTTTCAAAACAGCCATTGAGAATAGCTATGCGCATCCTGTTATTGATGGACCCATACATCAAGGTGCCGCCCGAACATTACGGCGGCATCGAACGTGTCATCGCCGACCTGGCCGATGGGCTGCATGCGCGTGGACACGACGTAACGTTGTGGGCGGCTCCGGGATCGAAAACTTCGGGCAAACTGGAACCGTTCGGGCGCGAAGCCGAATGGACGCGATGGAGCAACATTCGCAACACGGCTTTGCTGACGGCGCGATTCTGGCGCGACCGTGGCAAATTCGATGTCATTCACAACTTCGGACGGCTGGCATATTTGACCAGCGTGCTGCGCTGGGACGTGCCGAAAGTACAAACGTACATGCGCCGGATCAATCCGGCGAATATGCGATTCGTTCAACGGTTGGGCGCTCGCCGGTTGCATTTCACCGCCGTCAGCGAAGTCATCCGCGACACGGGATTGCCGGGCGGAGGCGATTGGAGCGTGATTTACAATTGCGCGCCGGTCAACGAATACCGCTTCAATCCGAATGTTGATCCGGCCACCGCACCGCTGGTGTTTTTGGGCAGGTTGGAACGCTGCAAAGGGTTGCATTCCGCCATCGAAGTTGCCCGGCGCGTGAATCGCCCGCTGCGAATTGCCGGGAATCTTTCGACCTTGCCCGAAGAACTGGATTACTTCCACCGCGAAATCGAACCGCAAATTGACGGCAAACTCATCAGCTACGTCGGCACGGTCAACAACGAACAGAAAAACGAATTGTTGGGAACGGCGGCGGCGATGCTGTTGCCGATTGAATGGCTGGAACCGTTTCCCGTCGTGCTGCCCGAATCGCTGTTGTGTGGCACGCCGATCATCGCGTTTCGCCAGGGCGGCGTCCCCGAAGGCATCGCCGATGGACGCACCGGCTTCGTTTGCGACACGGTGGAAGAAATGGCCGCGCTGGTTGAACGCCTGCCCGAACTGGATCGCCACGAATGCCGCCGCGAAGCCGAACGCCGCTTCAGCGATGCGGCGATTGTGGATGAGTATGAGCGGCTGTATTGCCAACTTCTTGGCGTTTCTTCCTGAGTTTCAAGAAAAGGATTTTGGAATGTCACATCAGGCGCAATGGGCTTTTGTCGAAATTATATCCGAACGACTGAAGCCACATTTCAATGATTGCTCCGTGCTGGAAGTCGGATCGCTTGACCTGAACGGGTCAGTGCGGCGGTTTTTCCAAAACTGCCGCTACATCGGAATTGATGTGGGCAGCGGTGCTGGAGTAGATGTCGTTTGTCAGGGGCAGGAATACGACGCGCCAGACAATTCATTCGACACTGTTATTTCGTGCGAAGCGATGGAGCATAACCCTCACTGGAAAGCGACGTTCCTGAATATGTGCAGAGTTTGTCGTCCTGGGGGGGTGGTGCTGATGACTTGCGCGACGACAGGACGCCCGGAACACGGGACTTCGCGGACGACTCCGGCAAATTCTCCGCTCACTGTCGAACTTGGGTGGGACTACTACAAAAACCTGTCGGCTCAGGATTTTCTACGAGAAATTGATTTCAATGCGACGTTTTCCCATTACTTGTTTTCGGTCAATTGGAGCAGTTACGACCTGTATTTCGTTGGAATCAAAAACGGCCATACCGCACTGCCAATTTCCGAATGGAATGCTTTGACAAACTCGATTCAGCAATTCGTCACTTCGCAAAATCAACGAAAGGTTTGTTTTTACCGCTCACTGCTGGCTCGGTGGTTTGGCGAATTCGGTTTTGATTGCGTTCGTTGGGGAACCGCCAAACTCAAGCTCATAAGGCAGAAAATCAATTCAGCGGAGTCTGCAACATGACTGGCGTAAAGTTTTCGGTAGTGATTCCGGCTTACAATCAAGCTCGTCTGGTTGTTGAAACGGTCAAATCTGTACTCAATCAACAATACCCGGCTCACGAAATTATTGTAGTTAATGATGGTTCTTCAGACACGACAGCCGAAACGCTGAAACAGTTTGGCGACAGCATTAAGGTGATAAACCAAGCGAATGCCGGTCGCTGTCTGGCCAGGAATGCCGGAATCGAGCAGGCTACCGGAGATTATGTCGCTCTGCTTGATCACGACGATCTGTTTTACACAAACACGCTTTCCATTTATGAGCGAATCATACGCGAACATAACTACCCGACAATGCTTCACGGCTCGGCTCAGGGGTTTCAAGGAGAGCCGTCCAAAATTGTTGCAGACGAAGCTGAGCTACAGGTGAAAAGCTACACGGATTTTCTTTCGACTTACGATTACTTTTCCTGGATCGGCTGTTCGGGATTCGTCGTCAAGTTGGATGCGTTACGTCGGGTTGGCGGATTCTTTCCTCATCGTTTTTTGTTCGAAGACGTAGATTTGTGTTTACGTTTGGGAACGGCGTCGTCATTCGTAAAGATATTTCGCCCACGCACCTATCTGTACCGAGACCTGCACGAGGGCAGCGGGACTCACAGCTATGAAGGTAACAAAGAAGGAATTTCTTACCTCATGCAGTCGGAGTTTGAAGGCCGTTATCCAGGCGGAATTTCGCGTCAGAAAGATCGGCTACGAATAATCATGCAATATGTGCGCTCATTTGCACTGAGTGCTGCCAGTGTTGGGGATGTCAACGAAGCTGTACGACTGTATGCCACCACATTCGCTTGGCAGTTCCGGCTAGGTCGAATCAAGTTTCTCTTTGGATTGCCTGTAAAGCTCGCTCAAGGTCTTGGTCGTCGGTTTTTTTCTTAAAAGAGTAAGTATCAATCAGTTCCGCCAAGTAGCAATGGATGCATTGGCTTTACAGAAAACTCCTGAACGGTTGAGCAAATGCGCCGAGTCTTGATGGTCAGCCCGCATTTTCCGCCCGACACCAGCGCGGGAACGCATCGCGTGCGGTTGTTGGCTCCGCATCTGGCGAAGTTCGGCTGGGAGCCGACGGTTGTCGCAGTGGATCCGCGCGATTATGAAAGTCGGCTCGATCCAGGATTGGCGGAATTGGTTTCGCCGGATTTGCGAGTCATTCGCAGCCGAGCCTGGCCGGTTGGCGTGACCCGGCGGTTTGGCGTTGGCGATCTGGGTTTGCGAGCGATGCGCGGGTTGTACCAAACCTGCGCGGATTTGCTCCGGCGCGAACGGTTCGATGTTCTGTTCATTACGATTTATCCCAGCTATCCGGCTCTGTTGGGGCCGCTGTTGAAACGGCGGTTCGGCATCCCCTTTGTGCTGGATTACCAGGACCCGTGGGTGGGGGCGTGGGGCTTGACGGTTGGCGGTGGCGCAAATGGCCAACCCGATTTCAAAAGCCGGTTGAGCCGGTTCATCGCCACGCGACTGGAACCAATGGCCGCGCGCGCCGCTGACGCCATCACGGCGGTTTCTGCCGGAACCTACGAAGCGATTCGAGAGCGGTATGCCGGTTTCGACGACAAACTGTATGCGGCGATTCCGCTCGGCGGTGAACCGGCGGATTTCGATCATCTTCGCATGTCGCCACGCCCGAATCCGTTTTTCGATCTTGATGATGGACGTTGCCACGTGTGTTATGTCGGAACGTTGTTGCCGCTGGGGTTTGAAACGCTGCGGGCGTTGTTGGCGGCGGCGGCGTTGTTGCGCGATCGCCAGCCGGGGCTGTATCCAAAGTTGCGGCTGCATTTTTTCGGAACGAGCAATCGAGCCATCAAGATAGAAAATTTTTCGTCCACGAAGCCACACGAAGAAAACACGAAGGAAAAATCAAACAGGATGAACACGATTGGTTCAGGATTTACAGGAACAGATTATCTTGTAAATCCTGAGCAAAAATCTTGTTCATCCTGTTTTGAAGAACACGGCGATGCGCTTCAGCGAGTGTTGCCGGTGGCGCGCGAACTTGGCGTGGCCGATTGCGTGACGGAATTTGCGCCGCGCATTGATTACCTGGACGCGCTGACCGTGCAGACGCAGGCCAGCGCGATTTTGATGCTCGGCAGCAGCGAACGGCATTACACCGCCAGCAAACTGTATCCGGGGTTGCTGGCACGGCGACCGATTCTGGCGCTCTACCACGAAGCCAGCAGCGTGGTCGAAATCCTGCGTCGTGCGACACGCCCGCCTTCGGTGCGCGTCGTCACGTATGGCGACACGGAGCGGGCGGAACACCGCGTCGAAGCGATTTATCAAGAATTGGCGGCGCTGGTGGCTGCGCCGGTGTACGACCCGGCAGATGTGACGATGGACGAAGTCAACGAATTTTCCGCTGAAGCATTGGCGGGGAAGCTGGCGAACGTGTTTGCAAATGTGTTGAGACTTAAGCAGAAAAAGTGAGGTTGTGTGTATGCGGGATTTAAGACCAAGTATTCCAAGAAAGCTCTTCGGGCGTTCTTTTGGGCATCTGACCCCAAACTATATTTTTTACAAGCTCAAGCTTGTTTACACTAACAAACGTTTTCCAACATATCCCTCACTAACACTAGACTCAATTCGTTTGCTTGAGCAATTGCTGAAACCGACCGATGTCGGTGTTGAGTGGGGAGCAGGAAATTCAACAGGGTGGTTTGCCGAGCGTACTAAACACTTAATAAGCTTTGAGACAAACCCTGAATACTTCCCGATCGTGAAAGAAAGTCTGAAACAGCGAGGTTTGGACAATGTTCAGTTGAACTTTGTGCCTTTCGAGTATTTCGACGACGAACAGAAAAACCACGAGCACGAATGGATGAAAAGAGCGAATGGGCTTGCCGATGAATCAATTGATTATGCGTTGGTTGATTCGGCGCCGCGCTCCTGTCTTTGTAAAGCTGCAATCTCCAAACTAAAGCGAGGCGGGATTTTGATTCTGGACAATGCGAATTGGTATTTGCCGCCGCCCGATTCGCTGACACCTTTTCCGGTCAGTTCAGTTGGAGTTGCGCTGGGATTTCCTGGCAGTAAGGCGCCCGAAAATCAATGCTTTCCGAGCTTCCTAAACGAAACATCTGAGTGGCGAAGAATTTGGACGAGCGATGGCGTTTCGGCGACACTCTTATTGTTTAAGCCGTAAGGATGATTGCTCTAACTAGGCTGACCATCGTGATGACGCATCCGGCGCAATACTTTGCGCCGTGGTTTCGGTACATGGCGGCGAATTGCCCCGAACTGGAATTGACGGTGTTGTATGCGACTGCGCCGACCGCAGAACAGCAGGGCGTCGGGTTCGGAAAAGCCTTTGTCTGGGATGTGCCGTTGACCGAAGGGTATCGTTGCCGCGTGGTGCGTCCGCCGCATGCAACCGTCAACGTGCATAGCGATCAGTTTTGGGGCGTCAACGTGCCGGAAATTGCCGATGCAATTCGGCAGACGCAACCGGATGTCGTGTTGATTGGCGGGTGGCATTCCGTCACGCAATTGCGGGCGTTGTGGGCGTGTCGGCAAATGGGAATTCCGGTGCTTTATCGCGGAGACACCAATTTGAACAGCGCGCCAATGGGTTGGCGCAAACCGGTCTGGGAAACCAAGACCGGTTTTTTATTGCGCCGGTTCGATGGCTTTCTGGCGGTGGGCACGCGCGCCACGGAATATTTGCGACATTTCGGCGTGGCGGCGAATCGCATCTTTGCGTCGCCACATTGCGTGGACAATGAATTTTTCGCGCGGTCGGCGGCGGAATTTCAAACTCCGGCGGGGCGAACGGCGGCGCGCGCGGCGTTCGGACTTGGCGCAGAGGATTTTGTCGTGCTGTTTGCCGGAAAGCTGGAAGGGAAAAAACGCCCGCTGGATTTGATTCGGGCAATTGCTGCTTTGAGTGTCAGTAGCCCGACTGTAAAGAAGGGTTTGAACCATCAATCCAAAGCCCTTGCTGACGCGCGGGCTACTGACACGGCATTGCTGGTGGCCGGAGCCGGGCCGCTCGAAGCCGATTGTCGCGCCGAAGCCGAACGTTTGGGCGTGCGCGCCGTGTGGGCGGGATTTTTGAACCAATCGGAAATCGTCCGCGCTTTTGCCGTCGCCGATTGTCTGGTGTTGCCCAGCGATGGCGGTGAAACCTGGGGCTTGGCGGTCAACGAAGCTCTGGCGGTTGGGTTGCCGTGCATAGTCAGCGACCGCGTCGGATGCGCGCCGGATTTGATCGTGCCAGGCGAAACCGGCGAAGTCTTTCAGATGGGCGATGTCAACGCGTTGCGGGCAGCGATTGACCGTGTGCGAGATTGCATCCGTTCCGGCCATCGGTATGACGCAGCCTGCCGCTCGAAAGCGGAGGCGCACTCATTTGCGACGGCGACAAATGGATTGCTGGCGGCTTGCCGCGCAGTGATCGCTGAAAGCCCTGAAAGGGCGTAATTCAATAGCCGGGGACAATGTCCCCGGTCGGCGAGTAATGAATTACCGACCCTGAAAGGGTCGTACCAGATGTGAGTACAACCCTTTCAGGGTTGCGGCGTTTCTGTTGATACTACCGTGGGCGATGCCCACGTCTATTGAATCAAGCCCTTTCAGGGCAAAAGGCGTCTGTTGCGCAGATTGGAATAAGCGATGTGGCCGAAGTTGTCATGTCCGTGTCTGGTAATAATGAAATGAAAACCGATACAACACCGCGTGTGATTGTCTGTTGCGGAGGCATGGTCATTGTTGCCGGATTGGAACGAATGACTTTTGAAGTGTTGCGCACATTGCGCCAGCGCGGAGCGGCGGTGCATTGCATTGTCAACAACTGGGAAAACCACCGCATTGTGGCGCTGGCCGACCAGATCGGCGCCAGTTGGTCAACGGGATATTACCGCGTTGGGTTTGGGCGGCGCTTGTTCAACCCGCTCTATCTGGCAAAATTTTTATGGGATGTGGCGATGACCAGCCTGGGGTTGTTGCGCGATGCCTGGCGCTTTCGGCCAACGCACGTGCTGTTGCCGGATTTCGTCGCGGTGCTGAAAAACGCTCCGGCGTTGTTGCTGCTGCGCGGGTTGGGCGTGAAAGCAATTTTGCGCGTCGGCAATCACCCTTCGCCGGGAAAGTTTTACCGATTCGTGTGGGCAAAGATCGTGGCTCCGTTGGTCAATTTGATTGTGCCGAATTCGTATTTCAGCAGCGGCAAATTGTTGGAGGCTGGTGTTCCTGCTGCCAAAACACGGGTTATTCGTAACGCCGTTTCAGAACGATTTATCGAACTCGAATCCGATGGCGAAATCATTCAACTCGTAAAATCTCGCCGGACGATTCTGTGTGTCGGACAGATCGCTCCGTTCAAAGGAACGCATCTGGCCGTCGAAGCCGGGCTGAAATTGCTGGCCGAAGGTGAAAATGTTCAAGTCGCCATCGTTGGTCGTTTACCCAACTGGCCACCGGAATTTGTCGAGTATGTTCAAGTTTTACAATCGCGAATTGACCGCGCCGGAGCCAGCGAACGAATCCGGTTTGTCGGCGAATGCCAGAATGTGGCGGAAATCATGCGCGGCAGTTATTTGTTGGTGACGCCAATCCTGCAGGAAGAAACGTTCGGCAACATCGCGCTCGAAGCCAAACACGTTGGCCTGCCGGTGGTGACGTTTCCGACCGGTGGATTGTTGGAACTGGTTGACCATCAACGGACGGGATATGTCTGCCACGATTCGACGCTGGAGAGTTTGCTGGAAGGCATTCGGTACTTTTTGGATCATCCGGCGGCGCGCGATGCTGCAGGCGCGGCTTGTTTGGAAGAAGTGCGGCAGCCGGATTACCCGTACAGTCATACCGCGTTTCAAACGGCTTGGTGGGAAGTTTTTGGGATGGCAGATGGTTGCGCCGAATCGTCTGGTTGTCATGTCGAATCGTCTGATCCGAAAACGTCTCTCAGCCCTGAAAGGGCGCAGGTTAATAGCCGAGGGCAACGCCCTCGGTAAAGCGAAAACGATTTCCCGACCCTGAAAGGGTCGTCCCAGCGATCAAGTTCGACCCCTTCAGGGTCGGTAATATTCGTGGCGTTGCCCGGTGGCGTTGCCACCGGCTATTGAATGTTGCCCTTTCAGGGCAAAAAAGAGTTCGATTGAATATCGCGGTTTCAGGGCAAAAAAGAGTTCGATTGAATATCGCGTTTCAAGGCAAAAAATGCGCAGATTTTGGCGAGCGTTGCCCGCAGTGATTGAATGAGGTCAAAAGCAGCCCTGAAAGGGCGCAGGTTAATAGCCGAGGGCAACGCCCTCGGTAAAGCGAAAACGATTTCCCGACCCTGAAAGGGTCGTCCCAGCGATCAAGTTCGACCCCTTCAGGGTCGGTAATATTCGTGGCGTTGCCCGGTGGCGTTGCCACCGGCTATTGAATGTTGCCCTTTCAGGGCAAAAAAGAGTTCGATTGAATATCGCGGTTTCAGGGCAAAAAAGAGTTCGATTGAATATCGCGTTTCAAGGCAAAAAATGCGCAGATTTTGGCGAGCGTTGCCCGCAGTGATTGAATGAGGTCAAAAGCAGCCCTGAAAGGGCGCAGGTTAA